>JACCDJ011817806.1_pt1 | contig 11461 bp, 6 predicted proteins | sample 7444481 | NCBI WGS metagenome assembly JACCDJ01 (sample SAMN15323435, study PRJNA562643) | freshwater metagenome | isolation source: river surface water | place: USA:Blue River Watershed | collected 2017-08-15 | reverse complement strand
GCAATTAGCTCTTTGGTAAGCGAGAGGGCCGAGGACATTAATTAGTCGCGCAACAGTTCGTTAATGGCCGTCTTTGCCCGAGTCTGAGCGTCAACTTTTTTCACAATTACTGCCGCATATAAGCTGTATTTGCCATTGCTCGCCGGAATCGACCCTGGAACAACGACAGATCCTGCCGGAACGCGACCGTAATGAACCTCACCAGTCTCGCGGTCATAAATCTTGGTGCTCTGGCCAATATAGACACCCATCGAAAGAACACTGTTCTCTTCAATCACAACTCCTTCAACCACTTCGGAGCGAGCGCCAATAAAGCAGTTATCTTCGATGATGACGGGGCCCGCCTGAATGGGCTCTAGAACACCGCCAATACCAACACCGCCGGAGAGGTGAACGTTTTTACCGATTTGCGCACACGATCCGACTGTGGCCCAGGTATCCACCATCGTGCCTTCGTCCACATACGCCCCGATGTTGACATAGGACGGCATGAGTACAACATTTTTGCCAATGAATGACCCGCGACGTGCAAAAGCAGGCGGCACCACCCGAAACCCACCCTTTGCAAAGTCTGCGGGTGAGTAATTTACAAATTTACTGGGCACCTTGTCGTAAAACTGGGTAAACCCACCCGCCGACATCGGTTGATTATCCTCAAGACGAAACGAAAGCAAAACTGCTTTTTTGACCCACTGATTGACGTCCCATTGGCCGACTGCCCGTTTTTGAGCAACACGGATTGAGCCATCGTTAAGACCCTCTAAAACAGTGCTAACTGCTTGTTTGATATCGGCCGGCGCTGAGCTCGGCGACAGATTGCCACGGTTTTCCCAGGCTTGATCAATGGTGTTTTGTAGGGCTTGCGTCATAAGGTGTAGATAACTATAGGATTGATAAGGATTTTTAGAAAAAACTGAATTTTGATTGCTTGAAAGCCATTATATTGGGGCTTGCACGGAAGGGTTAAATGGCCCTGGGATTGTTATCATCATGGCTTAGAACGTTTAGACCATTAATCCCCTAATTTGCCCTATTAAGAAGAACATCCGTGCAACTGAAATCAATCAAATTATCTGGCTTTAAATCTTTTGTTGACCCAACCCATTTTGAGTTACCTGGCCAGTTAATTGGTGTGGTTGGTCCGAATGGTTGCGGTAAGTCGAACATCATTGATGCGGTTCGTTGGGTACTTGGAGAGTCACGGGCGAGCGAGTTACGTGGTGAGTCGATGCAAGATGTCATATTTAACGGCTCTGGCTTACGAAAGCCATCTGGTCGCGCCAGTGTGGAGCTTATTTTTGACAATGCCGATGGTCGTGCGCAGGGTCAATGGTCTAGCTTTGCTGAGCTCTCGGTCAAGCGTGTCTTGACCCGTGACGGTAACTCGAGTTACTACATCAATAATCAAGTGGTCCGCCGCAAGGACGTCCAGGATATCTTTTTGGGAACCGGTCTTGGTCCGCGTGCGTACGCCATTATTGGTCAAGGCACTATTTCTCGTATTTTAGAGTCAAAGCCCGAGGAGCTGCGCGTGTTTTTGGAAGAGGCTGCCGGCGTCTCGAAATACAAGGAGCGTCGTAAAGAAACTGCTGCCCGCTTAGAAGATACCCAAGAGAATCTCGTGCGTGTGCAAGACATTTTGCGGGAACTAGAGCAGCAGTTAGCGCGTCTGGAGGCGCAGGCCGAAGTAGCGAGTCGTCATAAGGAACTTCTGACGCAAATGAAAGCGCAGCAACAATTGCTATGGTTTGTAAAGCAAACGGAGTCGGGTAAGGAGCAAGAGAAACACGCCAACTCGATTCGCGAAACCCAGGTCAAACTCGAAGAAGAAACTGCAAAGCTGCGTCACGCGGAATCCGAGTTAGAAACGATGCGAACGCAGCAGTATGCGCTACAGGACGTAGTGTCAAAAGCACAAGGCGATTTATACGAGACCAATGCGGAAATTAGTCAGGTTGAAGCTGAGATCAAATATGTTCATGAATCCCGCCAACGTCTTGAAGAGCAAGTAGCTGATTTACAAGCCCAGCTCGATCGCTGGACTACCCAGGAGAAGGAGGCCGCTCAAGCACAGCGTCAGGCCGAGCAGGAGTTTCGGGTAGCCAGTGAGAACGAAACAAAATTGCAGGCGGAGTTTCACGCCCTTGAATCACAAGCGCCATCTTACGATGAGCGTTTCCAGTCGGCAACCCAAGCGCTTGATAGGGCGCGCTCTTCATTAGCGAGCCTTGAGCAGCGACTCGTTAGCCTGCAAGAACGTATTCATGCTGGTGAAGCCCAGTTTGACGATGCCACCTCACGCTCGACTCGTTTGCAGGATGAGTTGACCACCATGCGTAAACCAGATGACCAAGCCTTGCAAATGGCTACAGATCGTCACATCATGGCTTTACGCAAAGCGGATGAGGCAAAAGCCAAGGCTCTGCAGAACCAAGACCACGTACCTGTTACAGACGCTAAGCGTCAGACTGCATTGGATCAGATTCAAAAGGCCAATCAGGATGTGCAGCAGAGCGAGGCTAAACTCAGCGCACTCACTGCGTTGCAGGCGAGTGTTCAAGCACAAGGCAAGATCGGCCCCTGGTTAGAAAGCAAAGGCTTAAAAGAGAGTAAACGCTTATGGCAAGAGCTCAAAGTTGAAAAAGGGTGGGAGCCTGCTCTTGAGTCAGTATTACGCGAACGTCTGGCAGCATTAACCGGTAAGAGTCTTAATGAGACCCTAAGCCTTGCTAAAGAGGCACCACCAAGCCGTTTAGCTATTCTCTTAACCGATGATTTGGAGTCCGGGGAGACTAAAGCTCCATCGGGATTTGTTCCGTTTATCTCACGTGTGCAGGCTTCCGGGGTGATCGCCAATGTTTTGCAAGAGTGGTTAAGCAATATTTACATTGCTGACACCTTAGAGGATGCTTTACGGCGACGCACGCAGCTCAGCCGTGGGGCCGCTTTGGTCACTGCACAAGGACATTTGGTTACGCGCGCTGGAGTCCAGTTATATGCACCAGACTCTGAGCAAGCGGGAATGTTGGCTCGCGCACAAGAGATGGCGAGTCTTGAGAAGCAACTTAAAGCACAGCAGTTAATTCAAAGCGAGTTGCAAAGTGAGCTTGAGCAAGCCAATGCGAACTATCAGGCTGCACTTGCTGCCGCTGATCAATCCCGAGTGACAGCTGAACAAGCCGTTCAAGAAGCGCACGCCTTTGAAGTTGAAAAAATGCAGTTAGAGCAAGCTAAAGAGCAGTACAGTACTCGGGCTGCACAAATCGATTCTGAGTTATCGACCATTAATCAACAGTTGAGGAGTATTTCAGAGGCGAAGACTCAAACAGAAGGACAGCTCCGTGATGCGAGTACTCAAAAAGTGGATCTGGAATCTCAACTTTCAATTGCTCAGAATGGTGTGGAGCAAGCTAGTGCCGCACGCGAGCAATTACGTGTTGCCTTGCGTCAAGCAGAGATGACCGCCCAAGAAGCCGCATTTAATACCCGCTCCTTACAACAACGCATCAATGATTTGCAGCGTGATCAAAGTACCGCAAGAACTCAAATTATGGAGCTTCAAGACCGTTTTGATGCCAATCAAAATGAGCTAAAGACCTTAAGTGATGAGGCGGCACAAAATAAATTACAAAGCTTATTGGTAACTCGTTCTGAGCGCGAGGCTTCGTTAGCGAAGGCTAGAACAGAACAAGAGGCAATGCAGCACCAGTTACGTCAGGCCGATGAAGCGCGTTTAATGCTTGAGCAAACACTCCAGCCGATGCGCGACCGAGTGGTTGATCTGCAGTTGCGAGAGCAAGCGGCTCGCTTAAGTTATGAGCAGTTCACAACCCTATTAAATGACGATGAGGCGGATTACCAAGCACTTGCTGAGCGTTATAGCCCTGATCTGCGTGCAAGCAGTCTACAAGGGGAGGTCACACGCCTCAATAATGAGATTCAATCTCTGGGACCGGTCAATATGGCTGCCCTTGATGAGTTATCGAGTAGCCGTGAGCGTAAGTCATTCTTGGATGCGCAATCAGCCGATTTAAATGAGGCGATCCAGACATTGACGGATGCAATTGCGAAGATTGATGCCGAGACGCGTGATCTATTGCAAGGTACGTTTGATCAGGTGAATAGCCATTTTGGGCGATTATTCCCCGAGCTCTTTGGTGGTGGTCATGCACAGTTAGTCATGACCGGTGAAGAGATCTTGGATGCGGGTGTCCAAGTAATGGCGCAACCGCCTGGTAAGAAAAACAGCACAATTCATTTGCTCTCGGGTGGAGAAAAAGCCTTGACGGCAATTGCTCTCGTCTTTTCCTTATTCCTATTGAATCCCGCACCATTCTGTTTGCTCGATGAGGTGGATGCCCCCCTTGATGATGCGAACACGATGCGCTATTCTGAAATGGTTGCAAGGATGTCGGATAAAACCCAATTCGTCTTTATTTCACACAATAAGATCACCATGGAAATTGCCAGCCAATTAATTGGCGTTACGATGCAGGAACAAGGCGTATCGCGGATTGTTGCTGTTGATATTGCATCGGCTGTTTCGATGGTGGAGGCGGCTTAATGCCGCTTGACCAGTTCGCATCTCAATTGGGTTTATCTGAGCTTCAACTTGCGCTTGGAGCAGTTGGGATTTTTTTCTTAATTTGGGTGGTGATCTATAACGTTCGTAATGCTCGAGCAAAATCCAATGCAGTGCAAGAGCGTGTTGAGCCAAGTTCCAATGCTTCTAATGAAGAGCCAAGCGAGGTCAACCCTGTTTCCGTTAATGCAGCAAACCAATTCCCAGCACCCCAAACGATTGATCCACGAATCGATTGCGTGATCACTTTACGTTTTAACCAAGCCATTTCAGGGGTTGAGATCTTAGAGGCTCTCAAATCATGGAGTGATCTTCCAATCGCATGGATGGCCGATGGGCTGCATGCTACTGCCACAAATGAGGGCGTTTGGGAGGCCCTTGAGGTAGATCACTCGTATCTTGAGATTCAGCTTGCGGTTCAACTTGCTAGTCGGCGAGGTCCCATTGGCGTTTTGGAGCTCTCGGATTTCTGTTCCCGTGTTCAGGTATTGGGAGAGTCTTTGGATGCCCAAATTGATATGCCTGCTGTGAATGCCATGCTTGATAGCGCCAAAGAGTTGGATGCCCTTGCTGCAGGAAGCGATATTTTGTTGGGAATGAATATTGTGTTTGATCAGCAAACATGGTCTTGGCCGCATATTGAGGCTGCCTTTAACCAAAGAGGCTACCGGATAACTCCCCAAGGGTATGCGTTTGAATACCTAGTCGATGGTAAGTCGGTATTTCGAACGGGTACATTTGATCGTCAAGTACCGATTAGTCAAATCACCCTTTTATTAGAGGTGCCAGTAGTTGCACAGTATTTACGACCCTTTGAGCGCATGCTCAACGAGGCCGCCGATATGGCGCAGGCCTTGCAAGGACGCTTGGTTGATGACAACGGGGTTCACTTGACAGAGAACTCGGTATACGTGATTCGTCAGCAACTTGATTCTCTTTATGCTCAGCTTGATAAAGCAGGTATCCCAGCAGGGTCAAGTACGGCACTTCGTTTATTCTCATAGGACTGGATCTTGAGTCAAGGTAGATCCTCAGCGGCGGATCGTTATTACTATTTACAAAAAGAGCTCGCTCGTCTTGAGCATGCGTATTACGTCCTGGACCAACCCTTGGTTCCCGATGCTGAGTATGACCGTTTGTATCGTGAGTTATTGGATCTTGAGAGCCGGCACCCAGAATGGGTGACCCCTGACTCTCTGTCTCAGCGCGTTGGAGGAACTCCCCTCAAAGAATTCATGGAGGTCAAGCACTCAGTCCCGATGCTCTCTTTAAATAATGCCTTTGAGGAGGCTGAACTAATTGGGTTCGATCGACGCTGTCGTGAGGGCTTGGGATTAGATCGTGTGGAATACGCTTGTGAACTGAAGTTTGATGGTTTGGCAATTTCATTGCGCTATGAAAATGGCATCTTAGTACAAGCAGCTACTCGCGGGGATGGAGCAAGCGGCGAAGACGTTACGAGTAATATTCGAACGATTCGGGCGATCCCTTTGAAGCTCCAAGGCTCTGATTGGCCATCCGTAATTGAAGTCCGAGGTGAGGTGTTTATGCACCGGACTGATTTTGAGAAGATGAACAAAATCGCTGCAGCAAATGGAGAAAAGGAATTTGCAAACCCCCGTAATGCCGCAGCAGGAAGCTTGCGGCAGTTGGATTCCAAGATAACCGCAAGGCGTCCTTTAAGCTTCTTCGCCTATGGTTTAGGTGCTCTAGAGCCAAGCCAATGGCTACCTTCAACCCATAGTGGGCTACTCACTCAGTACGAAGCGCTTGGTTTACCTGTTTGTCGCGAGCGAATCGTGGTGGATTCGCCCGAGGGCTTAATGAAGTTCTACACCGAGATTGCCGCCAAGCGTCCACAATTGCCGTATGAAATTGACGGCGTGGTCTACAAGGTGAATTCGTTTTCTGAGCAACAGCAGTTGGGTTATGTATCACGGGCACCACGCTTTGCAATCGCTCATAAATATCCTGCGCAAGAGGAAATCACCACGGTTCTTGGGATTGATGTACAAGTGGGTCGAACGGGAGCGATTACACCTGTGGCTCGCTTGGCACCCGTTCTGGTAGGTGGTGTTACTGTAACGAATGCCACCTTACACAATGAGGATGAGGTACGACGCAAAGACGTCCGAATTGGTGATACCGTGGTGGTTCGTCGCGCGGGAGATGTAATCCCAGAGGTGGTATCCGTCGTTTTGGATCGGAGACCGGCTGATGTGTACGCATTTATCATGCCAACCCGCTGTCCGGTATGCGAGTCTCATATTGAGCGCTTATCGGACGAAGCCGTTGCCCGTTGTAGTGGGGGCCTATTTTGTGCGGCACAACGCAAGCAAGCTCTTTTGCATTTTGCTCAGCGCCGCGCCATGGATATTGAGGGCCTAGGTGACAAAATCGTAGATCAATTAGTGGATCTGAATTTAGTTCGCACCCCAGCCGATCTCTATCGATTAGGGTTTACCGCTTTAGTTAATATGGAACGCATGGGAGAGAAGTCCGCTGACAATCTTTTGCAGGCCATCGCCCAGTCAAAGAAAACTACCCTAGCGCGATTTATCTTTGGATTGGGAATTCGTCATGTTGGAGAAAGTACTGCTAAAGATCTTGCGAGGCACTTTGGTGATGTTCATGCCTTAATGGACGCACAAATGGATGAACTACTCATGGTCAATGATGTTGGGCCGGTAGTTGCTGATTCAATCGTGAGCTTTATGTCAGAACCCCACAACCGTGAGGTGATTGAACAGCTCTTAGCATCAGGAATTGAGTTCCAACAAGAAGAGCAAATCGCTACTGTTGATCTAAGTGGCAAGACTTTTGTTCTAACTGGAACGCTGCCAACACTCTCACGAGACCAAGCAAAACAAATGCTCGAGGCAGCCGGAGCTAAAGTCGCAGGCTCAGTCTCCCAAAAAACCTCATTCGTTGTTGCTGGTACCGAAGCAGGAAGCAAGCTTGATAAAGCGACAGAGCTTGGGATACCGATTCTGGATGAGGCGGCCTTATTAAAACTTTTAGGCCGCTAATACTTCCAATAACTCAGTTTCGAGCTGAATTTGTAGTTTCGGATTTTTGCTGAGGTTGCTGCCATCGAGCAACATGATGTCCTCTACGCGTTCGCCCAGCGTATTAATCCGGGCGGTATGAAGGGATATTTGGTGTTTTGCAAGAGCCTTTGCTACTGCATACAAAAGCCCTGAGCGGTCGGCAGCAGAGAGGGTGAGGGCGAAGTATTGATTGCGCTCATCCGGTTGAAGACTAACGCGAGCTTGGATTGGGAAGCTCTTCGATTGTCGGGATAGACGCCCCATATTTGGCTCTGGTAGTGGCGCCGATTTTTTGATCGACTCTGCGAGCTCGTATTCGACCAACTGAATCAAATCACGATAGCTTCCACCTTCATCAACTAAATGGCTGCCAGATATTTGGAAAGTATCTAAGGCATAGCCATGCTTCGTAGTATGAATCCGTGCATCCCAAATGGAAAAATGATGACGCTCAAAATAGGCGCAGATGCGAGCGAATAAATCCAATTGGTCTTTGACATAAACCGCCACTTGTAAACCTTCGCCTGCCTGGGAAAGTCGCGCACGGACAATGGGCTCATTGGTATGAACGTGTGAAAAAAGGTGACGGGTAAGCCACGCAATATCGCTCGCCTCTTGGCGCAAGAAAAATGCCACATCCAATTGCTGCCACAAAGCGTGTGGTGCATCATCATCAATTCCAGCGAGACGCAGTTGGGTTAGCGCCTCCTCTTTATGCTGAATCAGTTCAGATGATGGATCGGGTTTAGCACCCCCTAAGACCCGAAGTGTTGTTCGATAGAGATCTTCTAATAGCTTGCCTTTCCATGCATTCCAGACCTTAGGGCTCGTTCCCCGGATATCCGCAACGGTTAATAGATAGAGTGCAGTTAGATGCCGTTCGTCACGCATGCGTTTTGCAAAGGCGGTAATGACTTCTGGATCAGTAATATCCTGCTTTTGAGCAATTTGACTCATTGTTAGATGTTCGGCAACCAACCAAACTAGGAGTTCAGTCTCATCGGTAGACAGGCCATGCTCCTTGGCAAAGGTACGCGCATCTCGTTTTCCGAGTTCAGAATGATCGCCACCGCGACCCTTCGCAATATCATGAAATAGGGCAGCTAAAACGATGATCCAGTTTTTATCAAAACTTGCGATGAGATTACTGCAAACAGGGAACTCATGGGTATGCTCAACGATCATGAAGCGCCGCACATTACGCAAGACCATCAAGATGTGTTGATCAACGGTGTACACATGAAATAAATCATGTTGCATTTGTCCGACGATGCGACGAAATGAGGGTAAGTAACGACCCAGAACGCTCGTTTGGTTCATGAGACGAAAGGCAGTGGTTACCCCATCGGGTAGTTTGAGTAATTCCATGAACACAGCGCGATTACGTGGATCCTTGCGCCACGTGGCATTCATGAGCTGCCGCGCGTTATAGAGCGCTCGAAAGACGCTAGCCGATAGACCATTGATCGCGGGGTTTTGGGCAAACACCAAAAACGTCCGTAAGATTTGCTCGGGGTGTTTTTGATACAACTGGGGATCGACAATATCCAATAAACCTTGGCGCTCGATAAACATCGTGTTATCGGGGCCTGGGATGGGATAGGTCGTGCGCGCTTCATTGGGAAATAAGATTGCTTCGATATTTTGGAGAAGAATGGTGTTGAGTTGACCCACGGCCTTGGCAGCCCAGTAGTAACGTCGCATCAATTCTTCGCTGGCAAGTCGGCCAGATTCTTGATTAATTCCGGTTTGCTTGGCTAGGCCGGCTTGCAGGTCAAATACCAGAACGTCCTGGCGGCGTTTAGCAAGCAAATGCAAATTCGCCCGAATGTTTTGCAGTAATTTTTGATTGCGATTGAGTTCTTTGAGCTCACGCTCCGTGATTAAACCTTTTTTGAATAAATCAGCAAAACTACTACCAAGTGAAGCCGCTTTACTGACCCATAAGATGATTTGCAGGTCGCGCAATCCCCCTGGGCTCTCTTTGCAGTTGGGCTCGAGTGCATAGGGTGTTTCCTGAAACTTATAGTGTCGCTGCTGCTGCTCGAGTAACTTCGCCTGGAAGAATGCTTTGGGATCCATTGCCTGATCAAGGCTGCGCTTGAATAATTTAAATAAGCCGCGATGACCACCCAACAGGCGCGCCTCCAAAACCGAAGTGCGTACGGTAATGTCTTGCTGTGCTTCTGATAAACACTCGGACAGAGTCCGAACCGCAGAGCCGATTTCTAGGCCTGAGTCCCAACATAAGGCAATAAAGGATTCCAGATTGGATTGCAGTTGGGGACTCTCGACGTGTGCATCATCCAGCAAAATTAAGATATCAATATCGGAATGAGGAAATAATTCAGAGCGACCATAGCCACCAACGGCTAGCAAGGCGGCATCTGTACTGAGATTGCAGCGATTCCATAAATCCAGTAACTGCTGATCGGTTGCTTGGGTTAAACGTTGCATCAATTTACCAACGTTCTGATGGACTATAAAATCAGAACACGCTAATGAGCGAGCATCTTTGAGTGGATTGGATTCCGAACTCATGAGCAAATTCGCGAGGATTCAGAAGGGCTATGCAGCGACTGCACTAGGACGATAGTTGAGATCGCCAACACAAGCGGGAGCCCTAGGGGTAGCTGCAGACCAGGTTAAGACCTCAACACCATGGCGAGTTACCAAAATGGTGTGTTCCCATTGAGCTGAGAGACTCCGATCCTTTGTTTTTACGGTCCACTGATCGGGCATCGTTCGGATCTCGCGTCGACCAGCATTAATCATTGGTTCAATCGTAAAGGTCATTCCCTCTTCTAATACTTCCCCAGTCCCCGGTTTTCCATAGTGAAGAATTTGTGGATCTTGATGGAATACTTTACCGATGCCATGGCCGCAGTACTCGCGTACTACCGAGTAACCAGCCCGCTCGGCATGCGACTGAATTGCGAAGCCAATATCGCCTAACCGGGCTCCAGGTTTTACCTGGGCGATTCCAAGCCACATACATTCAAACGTAATTTGGTTCAGTCGAGCGGCCAAGATCGAGATATCGCCGACTGCAAACATCCGGCTGGTGTCTCCATAGTAGCCAGCTTGGGTAATGACGGTGATATCGAGATTAACAACATCCCCATTTTTGAGTACCTTATCACCGGGAATACCATGGCAAATCACATCATTGACCGAGGTGCAGATTGATGCCGGAAAAGGGGGGTAGCCCGGGGGCTGATAATTCAATGGAGCAGGAATGGTTTTTTGCACATCTCGCATATATGCGTGGCAAAGACGATCTAATTCTCCGGTACTGACGCCGGGTTTGACAAAAGGGGCTATGTAATCGAGAACCTCGCTCGCAAGGCGGCCGGCTTCTCGCATGCTTTGAAGATCTTTTTCATCAGTAAATACGCTGTGCATAGCGCATATTATGGCCGAATCTGGTCGATTTCGAGTAATTACTGAATCACTAGTGGATTGATATTTAAGGTATAATTCAAGTATCGGCCTCATCGTGAGTCTGAAATCCCAGATCAAGCCATCCAGGGTGGCGTTTTTGAGCGCAGTCAGGACTTGATCTTAGAACCAACCCTTAGGAGATTGTAATGTCAGTGACAATGCGTGAAATGCTGGAAGCTGGGTGGCATTTTTGCCACCAAACGCGATTCTGGTCCCCCAAGATGGCCCCTGATATTTTTGGCCATAGGAACAAAATTCATATTATTAATTTAGAGAAGACCCTGCCCATGTTTCAGGATGCCCTGAAATTTGTGCGTCAAGTGGCTGCTAATCGTGGCACGATTCTCTTTGTTGGTACGAAGCGTCAGTCCCGGGAAATTATTGC
>JACCDJ010472688.1_pt1 | contig 11461 bp, 13 predicted proteins | sample 7444481 | NCBI WGS metagenome assembly JACCDJ01 (sample SAMN15323435, study PRJNA562643) | freshwater metagenome | isolation source: river surface water | place: USA:Blue River Watershed | collected 2017-08-15 | reverse complement strand
TTGGGCGGGTCCAGGACGGCTTTGACAGACATCGGGGTCGACAACATTGCGGATGCACATCGCCTTGAGATTTTTGAGATCGAGCAATTGGGCAACGATCTTTTCCTTAGAGCCAGGAGGGCCTAATGTTCACCGGAATTATTGAAGAACTCGGCAAGGTGGCGGCAATTGAGCAGCAGCCAGATGCCATTCGACTAACCATTGCCTGCGGCAAAGTACTCAGTGACCTAAAGCGCGGCGACTCGATCAGCTGCTCAGGAACCTGCCTAACCGCAATTGACATCGACGGCAGCTCCTTCACCGCTGATGTGATGCTCGAGACGCTAAAGCGCTCGAGCCTGAGTGAGGTAAAGGTTGGCGACGTAATCAACCTAGAGCGCGCCATGCAGCACGAGACCCGTTTCGGCGGTCACATCGTGCAGGGCCACGTCGACGGTGTCGGTGAGGTCATCTCTCGCGAGAAGAGCGCTAACTGGGACTGGGTGCGGATTCGCATTCCGGCAGATCTTATGAAGTATGTCGTGATGAAGGGCTCGATCACCATCGACGGCATCTCGCTGACGGTGAATGAATTGGGCGATGACCACATCGCGGTATCGCTGATTCCAGAAACTTTGGAAGTGACCACCCTGGGTTACAAGCAGCCCGGTGACAAGGTCAACGTCGAGGCGGACGTGCTCGCAAAACACATCGAAAGGCTTTTGCAGTTTAAATGAGTGAACTTTCCAGCATCGAAGAGGTAATTGCCGCGCTTCAGGCCGGCAAGCCTGTTCTGGTATCGGACGATGAGGATCGCGAAAATGAAGGCGATGCCATCATCGCCGCCGAATTCGCTACCCAGGAGTGGATAGCGTGGATGATTCGCTACACCTCTGGCTACATTTGCGCACCGATGAGCCGTGAGCGCGCCAACAAGTTGGATCTGCCGCTGATGTGGGTCAACAACAAAGACACTCACCAGACCGCATACACCGTCAGCGTGGACGCGGCTAGCCGAACCTCAACCGGAATCAGTGCCGCGGAGCGCGCACTGACTGGCCGAGTGCTGGCCGATCCGAACTCGACCGCCGATTCCCTGATTCGCCCCGGACACGTTCTCCCACTGCGAGCCAAGCCCGGCGGAGTGCTAGAACGGGCCGGTCACACCGAGGCTGCCGTCGACCTATTGTTGCTGGCCGGACTCCAACCAGTGGCCCTGATGGCCGAAATGGTTAACGACGACGGAACAATGATGAGATTTGGGGAATTATTAGACACCGCTAAGCGGTTTGAACTACCTATGACCACCATTGCAAACCTGAAGGACCACCTAGCTCGTCGCGAGGTAAAGCAGGCACAGCCTGCTAACCGCATTCGATTTGAGGCTGAGGCAAACGTTCCGACCACCCACGGAGACTTCAGACTGCGCGGTTACTACGACGTAGAGACCACCGCTGACCACGTGGCATTGATTTCCGGTAACCCAACCGGCGAGAACGTTCTGGTCCGCCTGCACTCCGAGTGCATCACGGGCGAGGCTTTCGGTTCACTCAAGTGTGAGTGTGGCCCACAGCTCGAGGCTGCCATGGACGCAGCTGCGGCTGACCCAAACGGTGGAGTTGTGATTTACCTTCGTGGCCAAGAGGGTCGCGGCATCGGACTTTTGAACAAGCTGAAGGCCTACGCGCTTCAGGAGAAGGGCCTCGACACTGTCGACGCCAACCTAGCGCTTGGACTGCCTTCTGAGGCCCGCGAATACGGCGCAGCCGTTGCAATCCTGCACGACCTAGGCATCAGGAGCGTTCGCCTAATGACCAACAATCCTGCCAAGAGCAGCTTCTTGGTTGAGGCTGGCATTCCAGTGAACGAGACTGTTCCTTTGGTTGTCGGTCTAGCCGCCGAGAACACCGGTTACCTACAGGTAAAACGTGAGCGCATGGGACACCAATTACCAGCTAACCTGTAACCGTGAGTGGATCAGGCGCTCCCGAACTGCGTTCCAGCGCAGCGGGCAAAAAGATATTTGTTATTTCGACCAGTTGGCACACCCAAATCATGGACGGCCTAGTTGCCGGTGCTCTTCGAGAGCTTGAGGCAGCGGGTGCCACCAAGGTAATCCAACAGACCGTGCCGGGCGCATTTGAGTTGCCACTGGCTGCTAAGTGGGCTGTCGAAAAGGGAGCTGACGCAGTTATCGCGCTTGGCGTTGTGATTCAGGGAGAAACCCCACACTTTGACTATGTCTGCTCCTCAGCCACCGACGGCCTCACCAGAGTGCAGCTTGATTACAATGTTCCGATCGGATTTGGGCTACTAACCGTGAACAACGAGAGTGAAGCCCTAGCGAGAGCTGGCTTAGAAGGCTCCAAGGAAGACAAGGGCAAGGAAGCCGTGCAGGCTGCCTTGACCATGGCCAACCTCAAGTAAGAACCTACTTCGCACGCGGGGAATTGAATCAGTTGGATTCTCAAACACTTGAACTGATTGAGCTAGACAAACGCGCTCGAGAGTTTCTAGCCCTTGAGGTGAGTGCGTCTCAGGCTGGTCTGGTCTCAACAGTCGCTGAAAGCTATGCCGATGCGCTGTTTCCGCCGGACTATGACAACGGACCGCCTGTGCCTTGGATTAGGGGCATTCTGAGAAACTCGGTGCCCGCTGGATTTGTGATGTGTGCCGATCCGACCGAGCAGCAAAAATACCCATGGCTTTGGCGACTGCTGGTCGACAAATCTCACCAGGGATATGGCGTTGGTCGCTTCGCGGTTCAGGCTGCGCTCGAGAGGTATCGCGAGATGGGGTGTGCCAAGGTTTTAGTTTGTTGGGCCCCCAAACCAGGCAATGCGGCGCTGTTCTATAAGAAACTTGGGTTTGTGGAAACCGGTGAAATCTTGGACGGCGAGATCGTCGCAGAGTTCACTTTTTGATGGGCTAGATTCGACAGAGACAGCTTGATTTCTAGGCTCGAGGGAGGCAATGACGCGTGGAGGTTCTACTTGCGATTTTGGTGGTACTAGCGGCACTGGTCGCCCCAGCGCTTTGGAAGAGCAAGCCCGGCAGAAAGCGGCATTCGGCAATGTCTGGCGCGTTTGCTGCCATGGATGAAGCCTTTCATCCAGCGGGCAAACAAGCCACCGAACAGCTTGCTGAACAGACTCAGGCAACCAAGCCTCTGCCAAGCCCCGAGGACAAGAAGCTATAGGCTGAGATTGTTCAAAGGAGCATCATGCAGCCAACCGCAGAATTCATTCTTCACTCTCTTCTAGTTCTACACTTCATCGGTCTCGCTTCCCTATTGGGCGGCTTTTTGACTCAGATGAAGGCCATGGGCAAGGGTCTAGCGACCATCGTTCCTGCGATGGTTCACGGTGCTTGGACAATGCTCATCACCGGAATACTGATGGTCGGTGTTCGCGAGTGGATGGCCATGATGGCTTGGGACGAGGAGCTCAACCACATGAAGATCGGTGTCAAAACCCTAGTGGTTTTGGCCGTGTTGATTTTGGTGCTTGTAAACAAGAAGAAGCAGACCGTATCGGCCAAGGCATTTGGCGCAATCGGTCTGCTCACCATCTTGAACGTAGTGCTCGCGGTCTTCTGGTAATTACCTCATAAACAGTGCCTTGAGCCTCACCGTTGTGAAGGTGAGACCTAGGCCAATCATCACTATGAAATAGGCGATGTGGCCAAGCACAGCCATGTCCATTACGCCCAGCATTAGCGAACGCACCAGGTCAACTCCCTGACATAGCGGCAATGCCTTGACGATTACCTGAATCCACTCCGGGTAAACGCTGACTGGGAAGAAGGTTCCCGAGAACAGGAACATTGGCAATAGGAAAAAGTTCACCCAGTTCATCTGCTGGAAGTTCTTCATGTAAGAGGTAATTGCCATGCCCACCGAAGCGAAGCCGAATGCGATCAGAGTTGCCGCCGGGATAGCCAATAAGCCCCAGGCATTGGTAACCAAGCCCAGTGGGGCAACAATCGCCATGAAGCCAACCGAGTAGGTTGCTCCACGAAGCAGCGCCCAAGAGATCTCCCCCAGAGCGACATCCATCGGCCCCAGCGAGCTAGCGAGCATGACCTGGTACACCTTGCCGAAGTGCATCTTGAAGAACACATTCCAGGTGGCGTCATACAGCGCGCCGTTCATCGCACTGGTCGCCAAAAGTGCGGGTGCAATGAATGCGGCGTAACTCACAGGATTGCCGTTACCGTCCTGGACATCGCCAATCAGCTGACCAATACCAAAGCCAAAGGCCATGAGGTAGAGCACGGGCTCCACGAAGCCGGAGACGATAATCAGCCAGTTAGAACTCTTAGCTGCGTAAAGTGCGCGCTCGATCATGACCATGGCACGACCGGAGTAAACCGATGCGCCAGGACGCTTAGCGCGCTTCTCGGCGATAGCAACCGCCTGGGTAATCAAAGCCTGAGTGATCATCGAGAGAGCCTCTCTTTGAACTTTGGATACACAAAACGCATGCCGACGATGCCCATGATGGCTAGGTAAGCCAAGTGAACAAAGAACATTCCGTCCGCCAGCTCCATTCCGTAGGAAAGATTCCTCCCGAGCTGAACCGAGTGCCAAAGTGGCGAGATCCATCCCAGCGGCTGGAGGTAAATTGGCATTTGTTCCAGCGGGTAGAAGGTTCCCGAGAACAGGAACATCGGAGCAATCACAAATCGCCCGATTAGAGCGAAGTAACCCTCATCGCGCTCCAGCCTGGCCGTAATAGCAAGCATCACCGAAGCCCAACCCCAAGCCGCCAACATCGAAGATAAAAGCAGCGGAATCACGCTGGAGAGTGGAACTGCCCCGAAGGCCAACAGCACACCCAAATACATCAGAGTGGTAAAGAGTCCTCTACCAAGTGCCACAATCATCACACCATCGGCAATCTGCCTGGCGGAGACGCTGGTGGAGTTGATTGCAAAGAACAGCTTGTCCCAGACGAAACCGTCCATGGTTGGGAAGGTGACCTCATCCATCACGCCCTGAATGGCAGCGGATGCCAATAGCGCCGGGGCTACGAACTGAATGTAAGGCACCCCCAAGATGCCACCGCCACCGGTATTGGCATCCACCAGGGCACCAATGCCAAGCCCCACCGAAATCAAATACAGAATCGGGTTTCCAAGACCAAATGCGATAACCGAGGTCAACCACTTGCTCATCGAGTAGAAACGGTATTCCGCCACCCGCCAAGCACCAAAGCGCACCGCGCGCTTTGGGTCTACCGCCCTGCCGGGCTTGAATTCAAGCGACATTAGTCGACCAACGTCCTACCGGTCAGGCGCAAGAACACGTCTTCCAAAGAAGACCTGCGCACCAGCGAGGTAACTGGGTGCAAACCGGATTCCAAAATGGATGTCAACAGCGCCTCACCCTTGTCGGTGTAGACCAAGATGCGGTCTGGCAAGAGCTCTAGGCGATCGCCCTTGCCCTCCAGCTGCTTCGCAACCACTTCGTTCTTGTCGGTTCCAAAGCGCAACTCGACTACTTCCTTCGATGAGTAGTCGCGAATCAACTCGGCTGGAGAACCTTCCGCCATGATTTTGCCCTTGTCCATCACGATGATGCGATCGCAAAGCTGCTCGGCCTCATCCATGTAGTGGGTGGTTAGCACCAGGGTGACACCCTGTTCCTTGAGGCGGAACAGACGATCCCAAAGAATGTGGCGTGCCTGCGGGTCCAATCCCGTGGTTGGCTCATCCAGCAGCAAAATCTCTGGCTCATTTACTAGTCCTCGAGCAATTGCCAAGCGGCGCTGCATTCCGCCGGAAAGATCGTCTGCCTTTTCGTTGCGCTTGTCGGTCAACTGAGCGAACTCCAATAGCTCCTCGACCTTAGCCTTTAGCCACTTGCGGGGAAGGCCAAAGTAGCGGCCGTAGGTAACCAGGTTTTCCCAAACCTTTAGCTCGCGATCGAGCATATCTTTCTGCGGGACAACACCCAGGTGGGCTCGAATCTCCGGACCTTGGGAATTTGGCTCTTTACCTAGGATTGTCAGCTCACCCGCAGTGCGCTGAGATACCGAGGTAATCATCTTCATCGTGGTGGATTTTCCAGCACCATTTGGACCTAGCAGGCCGAAGGATTCTCCGCGATAAACATCAAAGTCGATGCCGTCGACGGCCACAAAATCTTTGTACTTCTTGGTCAGGGAACGAGCGCGGATTACAGACTCGCGCTCAGTGTTGTTTGACAACTTTGTCTCCATTCAGGCCCAAATTTGGGCAGCATTCCAGATTACCAATACAAAGGAATTTCATTGGTTGCTAACACCGTGATTCGATTTCATCTGACTAACCAGCACTTGCGCTAATTAGCCAATCCAAACTGTGGAAAAAGCTAATAACCAAATGCGATTCGGTCCTATTCTTGGCTACAACAGAGATTGGGTCTGAACATGTCGAAGGTAAGTAAAGAGCGATTGACGGCGGTGCCGGAAGGTGATTTTGTCCTCTTTCTAATTGGAATGCGGATTAACAACTGGTTTGCCATCCATCGCTGGTGGCCGGTATTCGCGGCGATGCCGAAAATGCTCAAAGAGTTACACATCAACCGACAACTCGGGTTTTTGTCCTATCAAATGTGGTTCTCTAGGACCATCATCCTGGTTCAGTACTGGGACAGTGCGGAAAAGTTGATTGACTATGCAAAAGCGAAGGATTCAGAACACCTGCCCGCCTGGAAGGCCTATAACCAAGCGGCAATGAAATCGGATTCGGTTGGAATCTGGCACGAGACTTACGTTATTGACAAGTCAAAGACTGAAAACATCTACGTCAACATGCCGCCCTTTGGATTCGGAAAAGTGGGCAATCTACAAACCGCAACTGGCTCTCGTAAAACTGCTTCTGAAAGACTCGCTGGCAAATAAGGAGACCGTGACGAGGTTTATGCACTGATGCTGCCTAAACCTTGATATCTTTCTCGGATGGAGAAGCTAGGTAATCGTCGTAAGACGGGGGTGGAGCAGTACTACACCCCGAAAGACCTAGCCCTGAAACTCAGCCAGCAGCTAATTGCATTAACGGGTAGCAACCGATCTTTTCTGGAGCCTGCCGGTGGAAATGGTTCCTTTATCTCAGCACTAGAGGAGTTAGGTGCAAAAGATATTCAAGCCGTCGATCTCTACCCAAAGCACCCAAAGGTCAAAGGCGCGAACTTCCTGGAGCACAAGCCAGAAGGCAAAGACCTGGTGACAATCTCAAACCCGCCGTTTGGAAGAAACAACTCGCTCTCGATTCCATTTTTCAACCACGCTGCAAACCACAGCGAATACATTGCGTTCCTGGTGCCTAGGTCATGGCGCAAATGGTCGGTCCAAAACCGACTTGACCGCAGATTTCACCTGATCTCGGACCAAGAGGTTGCGGTGAATTACGTCACCGACTCTGGGGAGCGCATCGGGACCAACAACGACCTTCGAACCTGTTTTCAAATCTGGCGGCGTCAAGAAACTCTTCGCCCAATCGTGAAGGTAGAGGATCGGGGTTTGATTCAAAAGTGCAAACCCGAAAAGGCTGATATTGCAATTCGTGTCTTTGGTTTTGGCTGCGGCAAGGTTTACAAAGATTTCCCAAGGGTCGCCAATACCACTTTGATGTTCCTCACAGTTTTGGATGCCAGAGTGTTTGAGGTGATTGAAGGGTTAGATTATGAGAGGTTCACGTTGAACACCTCTTACACCAGGGCACTTGCCCTCCCGGAGTTGAATTACCTACTCAATGAGGCAATCTTCGGTGACCCAATGATCAGACTAGAGGCATAAATTGAGCGACTACCGCGACCCAACTGAGAACCCAAGGTCAAGAGAGTACAAGGGGCCAAGGGCCAATTTGAGTGACCTGCTCCCCTACCTGGCCGATCACAAAAAAGCGCTCATCGTCGCCCTGGTGCTCTCGATCATCACATCGCTTCTTTCACTCGGTCAGCCGCTATTGATGGGGCAGGTTATCTCCGCGGTTGAGCAGAGCAAAGAGTTCACAAACCTTGCCATCGGAATTGTTGTGCTTTTGGTTAGCGCTGCGCTGATCAATGGCTTCCAGTTCTACCTGCTGTATCGCACCGGTGAGGGAGTTGTGCTTGGCACCCGCAAGAAGCTGGTGGCGAGACTGCTTCGACTCCCCATCAAAGAATATGACCGCCGCAGAATCGGTGACCTAGTTTCACGCGTCGGAGCTGACTCCACGCTGTTGAAGTCGGTGCTCACCCAGGGCTTGGTCGATGCCGTGGGCGGAATGCTGCAGTTCCTCGGCGCAATCATCCTGATGGCATTTATCGACCCAATCCTCTTGGGCTCAACCTTGCTGGTGGTCTTTATTGCAGTGGCAGCCATCGCCATGACCGGTCGAAAACTGCGCAGCGCTACCACCAAAGCGCAACAAAAAGTTGGCGCGATGAGCGCATCGGTTGAGCGAGCACTCGGTGCCATTCGCACAATTAGAGCTGCTAGAGCCGAAACCCGCGAAGCCCAAGCCATCGACAAGGATGCGCTTGCCGCCTATGACCAGGGTGTCAAAATTGCCAAGCTGAGCGCGATCGTTGCCCCGATCGCGCAAATCGCCTTCAACACCGCATTCATAGTGGTGCTCGGACTAGGTGGACTTCGAGTAGCGACCGGTGAGACCTCAATCTCCAGCCTGGTTACCTTCGTAATTTTGCTCTTCTTTATGGTCGGTCCGCTGATCTCCGCGTTCGGTGCCTACTCGTCCGTGATGAGTGCCCTTGGTGCGCTAGCTCGCATTCAAGAAATCATGGTGATTGACGAAGAAGACCAGGGTGCTGGTGACCTGAACCGACAGGGTGAGAACGCGGTGGAATTCTCGAATATCTCCTTCCACTACGAACCCGGAGAGGACGAAGAGCCGAAGTCGATTCTCGAGAACGTTTCCTTTACCATCCCACGAGGAACCAGGGTCGCACTGGTTGGCCCTTCGGGTGCCGGAAAATCCACTATCTTCTCCCTGATTGAAAGGTTCTACGAACCAACCGAAGGTGAGATTCTGTTGGATGGCACCAGTGTCCAAAAGATGTCATTGGACACTTTGCGGTCCCAGATTGGCTATGTCGAACAGGATGCCCCGGTGCTGGCAGGTTCCATCCGTGAGAACCTGCTGCTCGGCCGTGCCGAGGCAACCGACGAAGACCTTCGTCAGGTCTTGGACATGGTCAATCTCACCGAGGTGCTAAACCGAGATGCCAAGGGTCTAGACGCCGAGGTTGGCGAAAACGGCATCATGCTCTCCGGTGGTGAGCGTCAGCGATTGGCGATCGCTAGAGCACTGCTAGCCGCTCCGCCGATCCTTCTGCTCGATGAGTCAACCAGCGCACTCGATGGTCCCAACGAGCAGCGCATGCGCGAGGCAATTGACGCGGTTGCCAAGAACCGAACCTTGATTGTGATCGCCCACCGACTTTCGACCGTGGTGGACAGCGACCAGATCATTGTGTTGGAACGTGGTCGAGTTATCGGCTCGGGCACCCACTCAGAACTGGTGAAGTCCACTCCGCTCTACGCCGAGCTAGCTAAGCACCAACTGCTGGTCTAGTTGTAGAGTGGGGGCATGAGCGCTGCCACTGGCCAGCCCTCGGCAACGCAACGCAGCTTTGCACTTGAGCTCGATCTTGCCGACCCGCTGGCGCATTACAAAGAGCAATTTGTCATAACCGACCCCGACCTTTGCTACCTAGACGGTAACTCCCTGGGTCGACTTCCAAAAAAGACCATTGAGTCAATTAATTCGTTCCTTGTCGAAGAGTGGGGAACCGAACTGGTTGACGGCTGGAGCCACTGGATTGATCAGGCACAGCCTGCCGGTAATCTACTGGCCAGAAGCGTGCTCGGCACCACCGACGGTCAGACCTTGGTTTGCGACACCACCAGTGTGAACTTTTACCAGCTCTGCATGGCCGCGCTCAAGGCCAGACCAGGTCGCAAGACAGTCATTATCGACTCGGCAAATTTCCCCACCGACCGCTACATCCTCGCTGGCATCGCCGAACAGCTTGGGTTAAACCTGATCACTCTCAACAACGACGGCATGGGTGGTCCTGGTTCGGTTGACGTCGAGCACGTTTGCGAGCTGATTAGCCCCCAAGAGCTAGAGAAGCATCTCGGCGACGATGTTGCCTTTGTAACCCTGCAGGCCATTCAGTATCGCTCCGGTGGTCGCCCAGACATCAAGGGAATTACCGATGTGGCTCGCAAATACGGCGCACTGGTGATCTGGGATTGCTCTCACGCTGCAGGTGCGATTGACTTGCAATTTGATGCCAATGGCGTAGACCTAGCGGTTGGCTGCACCTACAAATACGGCAACTCCGGACCTGGCTCGCCAGCTTGGATGTTTATTCGCAAAAAGCTCCAGGACGAACTGCAGATTCCGATTCAGGGCTGGTTCTCCAATGAGCACCAGTTTGCGATGGGCCCCTTCTACGAGAAGGCAAAGGGCATCCGCGGCTTCCAAATCGCAAGCCCGAGCATCATCGGGATTCGCGGAGTTGAGGTGGCGTTCGCGATGATTGAAGAAGCTGGCATCAAGCAGATCGAGGCTAAGGCAGCCAAGGGTACCGACTTCATGATCGAACTTTTTGATGCTTGGTTAGCCCCACTTGGCTTTAGCCTGGGAACTCCGCGAGACGCAAAAAAGCGCGGCGGTCACATCATCGTGATTCACAAAGATGCCAAACAGATTGCGGTCGCGCTTCGCAAGCTCAAGAACGTGATTCCGGACTACCGTGAACCTGGTGCAATTCGACTTGCTATCTCGCCACTGGCCACCAGCTACACCGAGGTTTACGACGGATTCGAAAGACTGCGGGACTTGGTTGCCTCCGGTGATTACAAAAAGGTCCAGCTAGATGGGAACCGAGTCACATGACCCACGATAAGCACGTCAGCTACATCTCATACCTAAAGGTCGATGAGCTCCTAACCCTGCAGCAACCGCTGAGCGATGGTCCAGAGCACGATGAGTTGCTCTTCATCACCATCCACCAGGTTTATGAGCTTTGGTTCAAGCAGATCTTGCACGAAGTTGCTGCAGCGCAAAAGTCTCTGGCAGCCGGCGACACCCACCGCTCGCTAGCACTACTTGGTCGAGTCAGAACCATCATGAAAACCTGCGTCTCCCAGCTGGACATTCTGGAGACTATGACTCCGTTGCAGTTCAACTCATTCAGAGCGAGACTAACCAGCGCATCTGGGTTCCAGTCCGCACAATTTAGGGAGCTGGAGGCAGTCTTAGGTCGTCGCGACCAAGCCGGTGCAAATGCAGATAAGGGCAGTGGCATGGGAATGGCCGAGCACCTGATGCCGGGCTCGGAAGCGCGGGCTAGAGTCGAGGCCGCAATGCTCAGGCCGTCGCTCTGGGACTCAGCCCTGCACTATTTCCACTCCAGAATGCCGATGCCGCAAAGTGCGTTAGAGCGCGATGTCAGCATGGCTTGGGAGCCGAATGAAGGTGTTCA
>JACCDJ010193495.1_pt1 | contig 11468 bp, 10 predicted proteins | sample 7444481 | NCBI WGS metagenome assembly JACCDJ01 (sample SAMN15323435, study PRJNA562643) | freshwater metagenome | isolation source: river surface water | place: USA:Blue River Watershed | collected 2017-08-15 | reverse complement strand
GATCTGTCGAGTTTGTATCGATCGAGTGAATACCCCTGCCTCAGATATTCTCGCAAAACTCCCGTTGCCCAAATGCGGAACTGGGTGGCTTTTTTGGAATTGACACGGTAGCCGACAGCGATGATAGCGTCTAGGTTGTAGAATTCAATCTTGCGTTTTACAGCTCTACCACCCTCAGTTTGAACTTGTTCCATTTTGGAACAAGTTGAATCTTTAGACAGCTCAACTTCTTTATATATATTTAATAGATGTTTTGTAATTGCCTGAGAATTAACACCGAACAGATCTGCTATTTGTGCCTGTGTCGCCCAGATCGTATCCTTCTCAACATCTGCACGAAATTCCACTTCACCATTCTCGCCCTGATATATCACAATATTATTTTTTGTTTCTTTACTCATATTTTTTGATTGTTATCTTTAATAATTACGAAAAAGCACAAACTCTCTGTTCATGAGTGAGGTGACTTATGCGGCACCGGATTATTCAGTTGTAGGAACTTGCAGGTGGGGTCATTTTAGCAGATGGGTGGAGGGGTGCAAATAAGTGAGAAAGATCAATGGTGTAGCCATTATATAGAGTTGACAAATTGGTGTATGATATGCTATAATACTATAGTAAGCTCCTTGATACAGGATTAGGTCGCTACAGCAGGAAGTATCTCAACAGGGATATTCCCTGCTGTAGCGACACTTGTGTGAAGCCGAATTACAGCAACAAACAATAGATTGTTCTCGTCCTAGAGCAATCGCCACTTAACTCACGGTGGTAAACTTTGTGTGGAATGGACCTCGAAATATCACACAGGGAGAATGAAAAATGAGCAAGCAAGCAGTATTCCATCCGAACTATCAGTTGCACGTAGAGCCAAAATACAGAACTTGTTCCAGGGAACTGAGGTTTCGACATGGCAACGTTACCTTCATTACAAAAACACCTCTCTTTGGCGCCAGCGAAACTCAGAAAGCGGCTTTGGAATGGGCTTCTCAATCTACACCCCCGGTGATTTGTGTGAAGCATGGAAAACCGACTGCGCCTGATAAGGGACCATTCGGATGTCCTCACGATCCACATCGCCACTACAGCCCCTACGCAATGGCAATCGCAACCCTCGAATGTCTCGGGGAAACAACTCCTCGAACAATCAAGATCTATTTCTGCGATGGGTCAGTGCATCAGGAAGATAGTCACCACAAGATTCACTGGGAAGGAAAGATCGCATTCGTTGAACCTGTAGCGACAGCTTCTGATGTTGCACAATAAAAATTCACCCCGCGCATGCCGAAAGGTATGCGCGGTTTTTTATTTACCCCAACCTCCACACTTCAACAAACGTCCCGACATCCTTTCCAAACTCATCCTGCAGCGGCCAAATCTTGCGTGACTCCACTCTCTCAAAACCAGCTTCTGTGAGCTGCTTATCGGCAAAATCCTTGGTGACTTTGTATTCATATTCATCGCTCTCAGCAGTCTGCGTCAAGAATGTGTGCAGCTCATCACTTTTGTTCGGGATCGACTGGTAGAGTTTCTGATAATATTCGAGAGTCGTCTTCCTATCAGGCATGTATATCTCTCCAAGGAATAGGAGCCCACCCTCCTTGAGTACCTCTTTCACCTTTTCGAGATACACCATCTTCTGTTCATCCTCGATATGATGATATGCGAACATAGATACGACAGCATCTGCGCAGCAAATAAGTGGTACCTGTAATATGTCTCCGACGACAGATTCGATGGTGGTGTTGATATTGGACTTCTTGGCAAGCTCGATGAACTCCTTATTATGATCAATCAACACTGCCTTCTGAATCGGCAGACGTCCCGCAAGCATCTTGGTATTGAGTCCCGTACCGCAGCAGAAATCAGCAATCACAATCTCCTCCCTCGAACCGAGATACTTCTGCGCCAATTCCAGCAATACTGTTTTTGCATGAGCATAATCAGGGCGAAGCATCTGGATAGCCTCGTAGTGTTCAGGGTTGGAGTGGTAGAGGGAGATGTCGGGGGTCATGGTAACACTATGCGGAATATGACCATAGAATAACGCTCTTTTGCGGTTATTTCTAGCTCCTTGACTTATAGTCAATATATGATATAATATTATGAGTACTAGTAGTAATTCGATAGCCTTTATTGATACCTCTGCCATGTCGGCAGATACGATACTGGTCAGCGTACACTACAAGGAAATGTTCTATGAAAAATGCTACAGCGCGTCAGCTACTTGATTTGGTTGCCAAGTTCAGCCAATCTCTTCCGCTTGATCTTGATCGGGCGGAGGTTCAAAAAGCAATCGAGAACCCGAACCACCTTTTATGGCAAATCATCCGCAAAACCTTCACTCGCAAGGGAGATGTCTTTGTCTTCGGAATGGATTACGGTCTTCCATTTAAACAACTGTTTGAGGATTTATTCCCCGAGCGGGATACCCTGAATAGTTCAATTAATCCGAATTCTCCGTGGGATATCGACAAGACAACAACTCTCGAAACAATTGAAAGGCACTTGATCAGACTCAGATCCAACAGCAGCCTACATGCTTCAAATGAGTTGGGAAAGAATGAGTATGAAAGTGCCACTCTCAAGGAGCTAATGGTATTTGGTGCTCTTAATCCAGAAATTCAATGCAACCGAAAAGTCTGTGTTCTTGGAAGTGGCATCAGAATTTACGGCGGTGGATACCCACTTTACCAGCTTACCAAGGACTCTGCTGGTGAACGGCAGATTCATTTGCCGTATAGTGATAATCCAGAAACTTGTATCACCGATTGTTGGTTCTTAGTAAAGAAACTTAAGAAGTAGCAATCGTTTCGCTCAAGAGCCGAAAGTGCTCATCACAAAACTTTTCACCCCGTCGGGCTTCTCGGCGGGGTTTTAACTTTTAACATCCCACTTATCGCTGATCTCTGCTAATCTAACTTTTTCACCTCTTTTAAGATTTTCAAAAACCCGATCAACATCTCTTACAATTTCGTCCTCAACATGACTCCAGGCACTTACTGAATTATCATAATAGATTGAAATTGCGTTCAAAATAGCTTGAACAGCCTTAAACAAAGCCTCAACTTCAGTATATACCAGGACATGTTGCTCAGGGTTTTTGGCTTGATGAGCAACATCTTGGTTCCTCAATTTCATTATTAAGCCAATTATTTTGCCATGTGGAAACTTAATTTTTTGTATATCCACCTTTAATTGGGTAACGTCCACTCCAGAATCTTCAATGATCTTAACGAGTTTACCAATAGAAAAAGTTTCTTCAAATTTTTCGGATTCAAAAAATACCGTTAGATCCAGTATGAATGTCTTATATGAACTAATGAGTGTCTGCTGAAAAAAATATTTATATTTGTTAAATATCTCATCTAAATTTTCTTGCGCCATTACTTCACCACCATCCTCATTAATATTTATTGATTGATTAAATTTTTTCCAAATATAAAATGAATTAAGTGCCGAAAACATTCGATTACTAGCAATGGCGAAAAGATTATTGTTTGTTTCTGATACCATCTTTTATTTTTTTACTTTTTTCACCCCCTTCTTCGCCACCTTTTTCTCCTTAGCAAATTTATTCTCCAACGCAATCAATTCATCCCTCACCAGTGCCGCAGTCTCAAAGTCCAGCGCCTTCACGGCCTCCTCCATTTGATCTTGCTTCATCTTCATAAGCTGTTTCGGATTGGTGCGCGCAAGTTCCTCATCTATCCTCACCATCTCATTCACGGCCTTCTCATGCTCAGTGCGCAGATGATCGGTGATATCATGAATAGCCTTGATGATAGTCTGCGGAGTGATGCCGTGCTTCTCATTGTATGCGACCTGGATTGCGCGGCGACGATTGGTTTCCTTGATAGCACGATCCATAGAACCCGTGAGATTGTCCGCGTACAGGATGACTCTACCTGCAGCGTTACGCGCAGCACGACCGATAGTCTGGATGAGTGCTGATTCAGAGCGCAGGAATCCCTCTTTGTCAGCATCAAGGATACCGATGAGAGAAACCTCGGGCAGATCGAGGCCTTCGCGGAGCAGGTTGACGCCTACCACGATGTCGTACTTTCCTCTGCGGAAATCAGTGAGGATATTGATGCGGTCGATAGTCTTGATGTCACTATGGAGATATGCGGCCTTGATGTTCTTTTCTTTCAAGAATTCGGATAGATCTTCAGCCATCTTCTTGGTGAGCGTAGTAGCGATGACGCGGAAACCAGCCTTGATTGTTTTCTCAGCTTCCTCGATAAAGTCGAACACCTGACCCTTGTAGCCAGCACTCTCCCTAATCGGCTTGATGTCGACTACAGGATCGATCAACCCCGTCGGCCTAATAACCTGCTCGACAACCTGCTTGCTCGTCTCTGCCTCATATTTGCCTGGAGTTGCTGATGTATAGATCATCGGACCAACTCTTTCCAAGAATTCATCGAACTTGAGTGGTCTGTTATCTTTTGCAGATGGCAGGCGGAATCCATGCTCGACGAGCGTATCTTTGCGTGATGCATCACCAGCGTACATGCCGTTCAATTGCGGAATAGTCACATGCGACTCATCGATGATGGTGAGGAAGTCTGGATTTCCATCCTTGTCATGCGGGAAATATGCGAGCAGAGTGTCCGGTGGCTGGCCCGGCATCATTCCTGAAAAATGACGCGAGTAGTTCTCGATACCGTTGGTATAGCCGATCTCCTTGATCATAGAGAGATCATACTTCACGCGCCTCTTGAGACGCTCTGCTTCGAGGACCTTCCCCGCTTTCTCGAGCACCTTGAGCCTGTCCGTCAATTCCGCCTGAATAGTTTTGTATGCGCGCTCGCTCTGCTCATCATTGGAGATGAAATGCTTCGCGGGGAATATGAAGACAGACTCATGCGTGCCGCGAACTGAACGGGACACCGGATCGAGCTCGACAATCGCCGAGATTGCACTACCGTCATAGTCGAGACGATACACGGTCTTGTCGTTGACAGGCATAATCTCGACAGTGTTCCCGATTGCGCGGAATTGACCAGACTTGAGGTCGGCGGTCGTGCGCTCGAAATGAACATCGATAAGTCTGCGAATGAGCTCTGCGCGAGACAATTCCATGCCGACTGCAAGCTTGATGTTCACCTTCTCATATTCCTCGGGGCTGCCCAAACCATAGATACAAGAAACCGACGCGACAATGATGACATCCTTCCTGGTGAGGAGTGCTTGCGTGGATGCGTGGCGGAGACGTTCGATCTCTTCGTTGATCATTGCCTCCTTCTCGATGTAGGTATCGCTTGAGGGAATATATGCCTCTGGCTGATAGTAGTCGTAGTACGACACGAAGTAGTGCACCGCATTTTCCGGGAAAAATTCTCGGTACTCCTGCGCAAGCTGTGCGGCGAGCGTCTTGTTGTGCGCAATGACGAGCGTCGGTTTACCATAGTGAGCGATGACATTCGCCGCCGTGAATGTCTTGCCGGACCCTGTGACACCGAGAAGCGTCTGACGGTCATATCCTTTCTTGAGTCCTTCGAGGAGTGCAGGAATAGCCGTCACCTGATCTCCGGCAGGTTTGAGCGTGGTCGCTATCTTGAAGGGGCTCGCTGGTTTTTTGGCGTCCTTTGACATGCGAGTACTATACGATAAAAGGAGGTTTTTGACTATTTATTTTCTACATGATAGATTCTTTGACGGCCAGAAGAGATCAGATTGCGGATTGTAGAATAGGTGGGAGACTTAGATGCGGGTATTTGCACATTTGAACATGTTGCTGGCTCCGTAGAGTCGATCGACCCCCATAGGGGTTTTGTCGAGCATTGATGCGTGTTACGTTGTGCCATGAGTAATTATGGTCAGATACTCCATCCAAGGACGTGCGAAAGCTACTCCTTGAGCGATGCCCCACAAGTGAAATACCACCATCCGCAAGTGCCCTCAAATCGGCCAGCCCCTCGTGAAAGCGAGGGGCTTTTTTATTGCATGCTTTAAGCTCTCAACAGAGCCATCTATTGGCGTGTATATACTTGACAAATGGGTGACCAATATGCTATAATATATACAGTAGTTCTCACAAACCAAAACAACGAATACGAACTCACAGAAACGGAAACTTATGAAAATCAAGTATGCAGTCCTTGTCACCCTCACGGTACTCCTCTCTATGTGCGGAATCCGAGCAGACGGGACAAATGGTTGGCCCAGTGTGACATTCAAGTCCACATACGCCAACAAGTATCTCGCCTTCGGTAGCGGATCGGTACTCTACGATGAGCCCGTGATGCAGTCCGACCTGTTCATTGCATTCGATTCCGGTCTCTACCTCGACCTCTGGAACTCGAAGAGCTTCAGCGGCAAGTGGAACGGCAATCTTGGCAATGAAGTCGATTATGGAATCGGCTGGGCGGGAAAGGTGCGCGACTTCAATGTGGATATCGGTGTAACCTATTTCGATGAACCGAAAATGTTCAATCTGAAGTCAGGTGACATCATCTACACTCACGCTTCAATTTCCCGCGAATGTCGTAAATACCTCGTCAGCTGGACATGGGAAAACTATATCACCATGCCAAACACGGGTTTCCAAGGTGGAAACTTATTCAGTGCTCGTATCTACCGCGGATTTCAGCTTATCCAAGACAAAGCCACACTGAATCTGTCGACCGCACTGGTGTATGACGACGGCGGATTCGGAGCTGATGATGGATTCCTGCAAAAAGGAAATGTGGGGATAGATTGGAAGATCACTGATCATCTGATGCTCAATGCTCCGTCTGTGAACTACTATGTTCCCATTTCGGTGCACGATGCGCGCAAGACTGATACGGTCATCTTCGCTGGACTCACATACAAGTTCTGATCGGAAACAATTCATGGACCACTGGTACCAATTCGGTATCAGTGGTTTTTCATTTTCAGGGGACAAAAAGCCGCACTACCCTTTCGGATACTGCGGCTGTGAATCTCATACGATACGTACGATGTAACGCTAGAGGCTTTCGCCTCGCTTGACCGGTACCCACACCTCGCCGTCAAATTCAAAATGGCGGCGATAGCAGAGCTCCGGAACGCGGAACCAGGCAGTCATCCCTTTGACCGGATGACAGACCGGCGTATACCCCTTGCGGGTCGTGAACGGGACATCCTCATGGAGGAGCGTCGCTATAAGCAAACGTCTCTCCGTCGCTGTAATCCACGTATGTGAATCGATTGGCGATCGGAAGACCAGCTCAGAGCGGCCAAGGCTATCCCAACGCCAAGCGATGGTGTCCTTATCCAGAGGAGGTCCACTTGTCCGTTTCTTCTTCCTTGTATAAACATACTCGGTGAAGGTGGTTTCAACCGGCACGCTCGAAGATACAAGGTGCGGTCCTCTCAGTATTCTTTCGCTCACAGGCATAGGTATATTTTGTTCCTTTCAAGTTTCCAATTCTCCCGGATGGCGAGGTGAGCTCGCGGTGTGTTCCGAAGAGAAAGTGACGGGGATGACATTTGACGGACTGGGTGTATGCGCATCAGGCACATCCCATGTCAAACAGTCGACCGACCGATACCAGAGGCCATGGTTAGCAGACCACATGTATGGGATTTTGTATGATCCGATTCTGAGCCATCTAACCTCTTCATCCCGCGGTCGATTATATCTGAGACGAACGCACTTATGACGAATGTCTCTCAATCGAACCAGCCGCGCATTATATTCCAGCATCTCGGGAACATATCCGAGGATGGTAGCCGCTGTAAAGACCTTTTTTGTCTTCCGAATCTTCATAGGTTTCCTTTCTCGTTGCTGTTCACCGTCATGCCACACCCGTGACAAAGCGTATTCCCCACCAGCGCCTAAACAAGCACAATGGCGGAGATAAATCGTAACGGTAGGGGGGTCTTGAACGGCATTCCCTCTCTGGGGACCGAGCGGAAGGCGCAAGTGTCGTTCGTATTACCGAACATCACTATGACATCCACATCGCGCGGCTCTCGCTCAAGACTATCGTCCCCCTACCGTAAAATCATATTAAGCTTTCAAAGATCTAGGTTTTCTTTCACTCTCGACCATAGTCAAGACAAGAAAACAGGCTCCGCACTTTCGTTTGGAGCCTGTCGCTGTAATCAATAGTGTGAGATATTCATTACAAAGACTGACTCCAAACATGCTGCCAAACGGCGAGCATGCGGGAGGTGATATTGGTCTTCGTAAAATGATAACTCATGTAAGTTGAATAACTATAGCATCAACAAAAAAAGATGCAAGGGAGTTATTCACAGACAGAAAAACCCGCCATCGTGATGAGGCGGGTTTGAGAGCAAGGTAACCGATCAGTGCATGACGAGTCGGACTGTATCGATCTGTCCGACGACTCCGCCGGTGCGGTCGAGAGGGTTGGGTGTTTGATGCGAAGCAGTCATCTGACCAAACGGTCGAAATGTCCGCTGCGACGAAGCATGCTCAGGCCGACAAGCGAACCTGATGCGCACCGTTGATTTCTTGGACGATGAGCTATGTGGTGTACTCATAGGTTGGATTCAAACCGACAAGGTTGTTTGTGTTCCTACCAGCCGATGCATATCATACCACGCCCTTACCCTATGTAAATGCCCTATTTTTTCCTCAACATGACCCTCTGTGCAGCCGCATATATGTCCTTTTCACCCATACCATAGTGCTCGATGAGCTCGTCAGGTTTTCCTGATTGACCAAAGAGATCCTTTACTCCAATAAATTCTATAGGGGTCGGGAAATGCGCAGCGAGACATTCCGCCACAGCGCTTCCAAGTCCACCTATAACCTGGTGCTCCTCTACCGTCACGAGCGCACGCGACTCATGGGCAAGCTTGATGACCGCATCCTCATCGAGCGGCTTGATAGTATGAATATTGAGCACCGTAACTTTGCAACCTTCTTCAGACAGCTTCTGCGCAGCTTTGATTGCTTTGAATAGAAGAGCACCCGTAGCGATTATTCCGACGTCCAAGGGTGTAGAGCTTTTACTCTTTTGCGATTTTACTATCCCCTGTAAGCCTCCGCCGGTACGATCTTCTGATCGCCTATCCCCTGTACCCTCTCCTGAGCTAAACACCACCTGCCCCTTCCCTATCTCAAACTCTGTCTGCTCCGTCGTCATCACTGGTGTCTTCTCTCTCGCCAACCTGATGTATGTCGGCACATCCGTCTTCGCTGCTGCGAGCGTAGCTTTCTTGGCTTGAATGGAATCGCACGGGGAAATAACAACCATGTTTGGAATCACTCTCATGAGTGCAATATCCTCGATAGCCTGATGCGTGCCACCGTCGGGACCAACCGAGACGCCTGCATGTGAACCGGCGATCTTCACTGGACGATCATTGTAGGCGATAGTCGTCCTGATCTGTTCCCAATTCCTGCCAGGACTGAACATGGCATATGAGGTGATAAATGGAATCTTACCCATAGCGGCCATACCCGATGCAACCGTGGCGAGATTTTGCTCCGCGACACCGATTTCGACGAACCTCTCGGGGAATTTCTCCTTGAATTTGGACATGTGCGTAGACTCAGTGAGGTCTGCGCAGAGTCCCACTATCCTCTTGTCAGCCTGGGCAGCCTCAAGCAAACCCTCTCCGAAACCTTTGCGGATAGGGACTTGCTCGACATCTTTGTCGAACATCTTTTCATTGAGTTTTAAGTTAGTGTTGAGCATACTAGTAATTCCACGGATGTCCATCTACTAAGTTTTGATAGATATACGGCAAGACAGATGCAAAGTAGAACATAATGCCGATCAGGACAAGAGTCATCGACATCCCACCTATAATCCTTACTGCTTTTGATGGTATTTCTTTTTTTGAAGACATATATGCAACAATCAGACAGACAACGGGAATCACGCAAGCAAAAATTAATGATATCAACTGCAGCGATTGCCACACATCTCTACAACCACCGAAATTACACATCAAAAAATATGACAGGAAGGGAGAAGTAAATACCGCACCAGAACAGACACCTCCTAATAGATATATAAATGTTTTTTTCATTATAACACTGTATTACTTCAACGCCCCCCTCGCCTGCCTAATCTCCTCCTCCGTCGTTGGCGGCTTACCATGCCACTCGAACATACGCTCGAATGCAGGCACACCCTTCGAAGCAATGGTATTGGCGATAATAACTGACGGTCTATCGAAGACTGCACGAGCCTCGCCGAAGGCGCGATCAATATCGCGGAAATTGTGCCCATCAATCTCGACCACATGCCAATTGAAGGCACGCCATTTATCACCGAGAGGATTGAGCGGCATGATGTCCTCGGTAAAGCCGTCGATCTGGATATTGTTGCGATCCACGATCACGGTCAGGTTCTGAAGCTTTTCCTTACCTGCGAGCATGATAGCTTCCCAGTTGTTACCCTCATCGAGCTCACCATCACCTGTGATGCAGTAGAACTGTCTGCCGGAAGTGCGACCGTTATCTATACGATCAGCGATGGCCATACCGACAGCCTGCGAGATACCTGAGCCGAGCGGACCCGAGGAGGTCTCGAGCATCGGAAGATATTCGCGGTGCGGGTGTCCTTGAAGACGCGAACCGAACTTACGGAGCGTTTTCAACTCATCAACAGGAAAATATCCAGCATGCGCCATCGCGGAATACAAAACCGGGCAAATATGGCCGCTTGAGAGAACGAGACGGTCACGATATTCCCAGGAAGGATTCTTGGGATCATGCTTGAGTGCATGGAAATAGAGGTATGCGAAGATGTCGGCCATGTCGAGGGGACCAGCGGTGTGGCCAGACTTGGCTTCGATGAGCATCTCGATGATCGAACGGCGGATGTTCTTCGCCTTTGCTTCAAGAAATGCGATTTTGTCGTCGGTGAGCGGCATTTGAACTAAGTATAGCATTTACACGCCGCGCTTCGACACTGTTCTGTGTACAAAAAAGCGGCACACTGCTGTGCCGCCTGAATTCGAGCAACCGATCACGTACGTGCTTTGCGCTGAGCTGCATGCGAAACCCGCAGGCCAGCGAACATCTTTGAGCCAATCAGGGGCTTGGTGCGCGACTTACCCTGAGGAGCAGCTTTCGATGAGAACAACGGGAGCTCTTCTTGCGAATTTGGAAGAACTGGAGGTTCTTGCTGCACCGGCGGAGCTTTGACTTGGCCGTGCTTTTTGAGATGCATCTGCTCAGCAAGATGCTGTGATGCATCCGCAGAGTGACAGTGACATGCACAATTAGGATCTACACATGCGAGGCAATTGCTTTCCTTGCATGCACGCGAAACTGGACGAAGATCCGCATGGGATGGACCCTTACGGCGAGCAACCACTTTCTTTTTCATAGGTATATTCTGATAAAAATATACCTTGAAATGTATAAAAAGTCAACTATTACTTATGAGCAGCAGCCTTGAGTTGCTGAAGCGCTTCGAGATAATTCCCCGCATTGAAAATAGCTGAACCTACAACGAGTCGAGTAGCGCCTGCGCTGATGAGCTGTTTCGCATTCTCGAGAGAGACTC
>JACCDJ011418878.1_pt1 | contig 11475 bp, 10 predicted proteins | sample 7444481 | NCBI WGS metagenome assembly JACCDJ01 (sample SAMN15323435, study PRJNA562643) | freshwater metagenome | isolation source: river surface water | place: USA:Blue River Watershed | collected 2017-08-15 | reverse complement strand
CGCATCACAAAGGTATTTGTGGTGTGGTCGGTAAATTGCTGGTTCTCAACAATATTGCCTTCGCAGAGAAGAACAGCGCTCGTCATCGCATGGACTATGCCTGGTTGGTCCTCACATTGAAGGGTAGCGATGAGATCCATGCGCTAAGCCTACGCGAAACTAGTGAGTAATTGTAAATCGCTGCATCTTCTTTGGCGCCCACCAGTTGCGCTCACCAAAGAGGCGCATCAGTGCAGGCACGAGAAGACCGCGAACAATCGTTGCATCCAAGATAACTGCAAGTGCAACGCCAAAACCCATCGACTTAATCGATGTGACACCGCTTGTAATGAATGCTGCGAAGACCACTGCCAAGAGAGCTGCAGCCGCTGTGATGATGCGAGCTGAACGCTGCAGACCAGTTGCTACAGCTTCAACATTGTCCTTGCCTGCCAAGTGTTCTTCACGGATTCGTGAGAGAAGGAAGAGCTCGTAGTCCATAGAAAGACCGAAGACAACAACACAGATCAAGATCACGATAGATGTGTCGAGCGTTCCCGTGAGGGTGAATGAACCCACAAGCCATTGAAGGTGGCCATCGATAAAGACCCAAGTGAGAACACCCATCGTTGCACCCAATGAAAGAACATTGAGAAGAACTGCCTTAATTGGCAAAATGATGGACCCTGTGAAGATGAAGATCAGGACGAGAACGCTGAGTGCAATCCATCCAAGTGCCCACGGAAGAGTCTTTGCAATTCCATCTTGTGAGTCTGTGTAGTCAGCTGCAACTCCACCGATCAAAGTTCCTTCTGGTGATGGTATATCACGAATATCGTGGATCAACTTCTGTGCCTCTGGTGTGCGTGGCAACATCGATTGATATGCAATCACACGAATATCTTTTCCATACGCTTGTGGAGGAACAACCGCAACAATTCCTTCAGTTGCTGCAACCATTGCTGAGTAGGCAGCAATTTCATCTTCCTTACCCACGCCATCGATAACGATGATCTCAATTGGGTTACCTGTCTGACCTTCAAAGCGCTCATTCTGAAGGGCAGTTGCAACTGCAGCAGGGTTTGATTCAGGAAGCATGCGTGAATCGCCTTGAGAGAAGGCGATGTTCTTCAATGGAGCTGCAAAGAGGCCCAAAATAATGAGTGAGAGGAGAACAATTGGCACAGGACGCTTCATGACATAGCGAGCTGTTTGTGCCCAGCGACCATCTTCCTTGGGAGTAATTGCTGACTTACGAATAACTCCCTTATCAATTTTTGATCCCACGATTGCAAGAATCGGAGGCAGACCAAAGAGTGCACCTGCTACAGCAAGTGAAACTACTGAGACTCCCGCATATCCAAATGACTTCAGGAATGGAAGTGGGAAGAAGGTCAATGAAAGCAGAGTGACGAACACTGTGAGACCTGAGTAGAAGACAGTCTTACCCGCTGTCTTGAGTGTGGTGATAATTGATTCTTCAACGCCTTTACCCCGATGGAGCTCTTCACGGAAGCGATTGACTATGAGCAGCGCATAGTCGATGCCGAGTCCAAGACCCATACCAGTGGTGAGGTTAAGAGCGTAGATGCTCACATCGGTAAAGAGAGTGAAGAGATAGAGGATAAAGAAAGCGCCGAGAATTGCTGAGACGCCCACAACAAGTGGCATAGCAGAGGCTGCAAGTGCTCCAAATACAAAAGCAAGCAAGATAAATGTCAATGGAATTGAGATTGCCTCAGAGATCTTGAGATCGTTGGAGATCTTCTCTGTGATTGCATTACCAATTACTCCCACACCACCTGCATAGAGACGGAAGCCATCTATCTCTCCGTCATATTTTTCTTGGAAGTATGCGCCCATCTCTTGGCTTGCAGGAGAGAAGGCTTCTGCACTTCCGTAAACAAGAATGTATGCAGCTTTACCATCTTTAGATTTTAGAGTTGCTTCATTGCCCGCACTCCAGAAGGAGAGAGTCTTAGAAACTCCTTGCTCTTGTGCAATTCGTGCTTCAAGTGCGAGTGCTCGCTGTGTGACTTCTGGATCAGTCACATCTTTATCTGAATCCACAACAATCACCACAGTTGGATCAGAGAGCTTTAAAGTGTCTTTGAGATAGGTATAGACCTTGTATGAATCACTATTAGGGTTTGAGTAGCCACCTGAATCGAGTCTGTTAAAGACCATTGATCCAACGCCACCTGCTGCCAGGATTGCGATAACAAAGAGTGCGACAGCCGCTTTACGGCGGCGATACATAAGGTGACCTAGTTTCTCGAACATGTGGAGAAGTATGTAGGATGAGGCTACGAAGCGGTTAGTTGAAAAGGGGGTGAGGCGCTGTGAGTAATATCTTTCCAGCAACAACAGATGATGAGCGCGATCCCCGTGAAGATCAGAGTGATGATCGCCGCCGCGAAGAAGAGATTAAGGGCGACCGCCCTCCCCACCACGAGAGCTAATTACTCGCTGGAGGATTTCTTAGGGGCTGAGTCGGTCTTGTAGAAACCTGAACCCTTAAAGACAACCCCCACCGCCGCATAGACCTTCTTGACCTCACCCTTGCATTCAGGGCACTCGGTCAGGGCATCCTCGCTAAAGGATTGGACTATTTCAAAGGCATGGCCGCATGCGCTGCATGCATATTGATATGTGGGCATCGATTGTGACCTTTCTTTCTCGCCTCTGGGGTAGCGCCTAAGTGTAAAGAGGTGACACGATAGGCGCGAATTGGCAGGGCATCTAAGCCCACTCTAGGAGGAACGATGAAGAAGCTCATGCGGGTAGCTGCAATTGCCACCCTAATTTCTCTCTCAGGAGTTGGCGCAGCAAGCGCAAACACCCTCGTCTCCACCACTCCATCTGCTGGCCAATCGCTAGAGGCAGCTCCTAGCGCAGTGACAATCACTACCGAACTTCCACTTCTTGATACGGGAAATGAAGTCACAGTCACAGATCCATCTGGAATTCGAGTCGATGATGGAACTCTCACAGTCGCAGATAACAGCGCTGTAGTGGGGCTCAAGAATTTGATTCGTGCAGGTATCTACACAGTCACATATAACCTCCTTGCCGAAAACGATGTTCCTCTCACAGGAACATTTGTATTTAACTTTGCTGAACCTCAAGTTGTAGCAACTGTGGCTCCTGAACCAACACAAGCACCAACTCCATCTGGAAATAACGCTGGAACAACAATCTTTGTTCTTGGACTACTTCTTGCAGCACTTGTTGTAACAGTTGCGCTCGCCCGCTATGCAAGAAAGCTTTATAGCGAGAGATGATTCTTAATCAAGGCGCGTACTTCCTACTCGCCTTTGCAACTATTGGAACACTTTTAGCTGCATCGCTCTTTATCCCCAATAGCGATGGAGCGCTCAGCGCTGCTGGTATAGCAATCAAGAGGAAGAGTTCCCTCCTGGCTACTCTCTGGTTTCTCACCGCTTTCCTTGCAGCCATCTTTAAAATTGCGCAGATTCTCGATTCATCTTTTCTCGATGCGCTAGATGGCAACACAATCACCTCTTATCTGACTCAAACAGCACTTGGTAAGTCGATGTTTATCCAACTCATCGCATTGGCACTTCTAGCGCTTGCACTTCCTCTCATAAAGAGAGCGCTTCCTCTTGTGATCTTCACAGGCATTGCCATTGTTGGGTTGGTATCTCCAGTCTTTCAAAGCCACTCCGCTGCAAACGGTTCCCATGCCCTCGCCATTGGTGCACTTGTAGTCCATGTTGCAGCTCTATCACTGTGGATTGGCGGGCTCTTTGGAATCCTTTTCACTCCGCGTGAACTTCGCATCACAGCTCTCTATCGCTTCTCCCACTTAGCTCTCTGGGCAGCAATTTCTGTGGTGGTAAGCGGCATCGCCACTGCGTGGACTCGCTTGCATGATGGAAAGAGTTGGAATACCCAATATGCCTATGTGGTGATTGCAAAAGTGATTCTCACAGGTGCTCTCCTTGCAATGGCAAGAGCCAATCGAAATATCTTGGCATCAGGTGATGAATTCAAACTGCTAGAGCTACTTCGCCTTATTGGTGTTGAAGCAATGGTGATGGTTGGTGTTGTGTTGATGGGTAGTTGGCTCTCACAAATTCAACCACCTGTGGGGGAGACTGCAAATCTCACTGCTGCTGAGTTGATTGTGGGCATGAAGACACCACCAGCACCTTCACTGAAAAATATTCTTCTCCTGTGGACGCCCGATGCACTCATGATTGCGCTCCTTGTCTTAGCAACACTTCTCTATATCAAGGGAGTAATTGTTCTCAAGAAGCGTGGAGATCAATGGCACACAGGTCGCACAGTTGCCTTTGGTGTGGGAATTGCTTTGATTGATTTTGCAACATCAGGTGGACTTGGTGTCTATGCGCTCTTCTCGTTTCAGTATCACATGATTGCTCATATGTTGCTTGGAATGATTGCACCGATATTTATTGTGATGGGTGCTCCCATCACTCTTGCCTTGCGCACACTTCCACAGAGTAGAGATGGAAAAGAGAGAGGAGTGCGTGCTTTTGCACTCACCGCTCTTCACTCTCGTTACTCCATCATCCTCACAAACCCCATCACAGCTCTTGCTCTCTTTGACGGCTCACTCTTTGTTCTTTACTTCACTGATCTATTCGGAAATTTAATGAGCAATCACGCAGGCCATCTCTTGATGAATATTCACTTTATCCTTGCGGGATTCCTCTTCTTTAATGTGATTATCGGCGTGGATCCAAATCCGCGTAAATACCCTCATATCGTTCGCATCGTTATTCTCTTTGCAGCAATGAGCTTGCACGCCTTCTTCTCCGTGGCCCTAATGTCTGAGTCCACGCTGATTGACGGCGGGTACTACGGTTCACTGCAGACTTCATGGCTTCCAGATCTCATGGCAGATCAGCGTGCAGGAGGCACAGTGGGATGGGCCATGGGGGAGATTCCTATCCTTATCGCTCTTGTCGCCACCTTTATTCTCTGGATGCGCGATGACAAGCGTGAGACAGACCGTATAGATCGCAATGAGGCGCGACTTGCCGCAATGGGTGAACCAGATGAACTTGCCGAGTACAACGCCTATCTCAATAGACTTCAGCAGCAGAATAAAGGGGAATAAGTAATGTCACTCGAAGGTGTGTATCTACTTCCAGAGGAATATAACGACCTCCGTGCGAGCGTGCGCGATTTAGCAACAAATGAAATCGAACCTTTTGCGCGAGCAGTCGATGAAGATCATCGCTATCCCCAAGAAGCACACGATGCTCTTGTGAAATCAGGTCTCTTTGCAGCTCATGTTCCAACAGCACATGGTGGCGATGGAGCAGATGCACTTGCAGTAGTCATCATTATTGAAGAGATTGCTCGTGCCTGTGGCTCAGCCTCTCTTATTCCAGCAGTTAATAAATTAGGTTCACTTCCTTTGATGTTGGGCGGAAGCCAAGAGCAGAAGAATCGTTGGTTGCCACTTCTTGCAAAAGGTCAAGGATTCTCCTACTGCCTTTCAGAATCAGAGGCAGGCTCTGACGCTGCATCTCTTAAAACAAAGGCAGAGCGCGTTGGCGATAATTGGGTTCTTAATGGAAGTAAGAAGTGGATTTCTAATGCAGGAGTCTCAGACTTCTACACAGTGATTGCGCAAACCGATCCATCTCTTGGTTCTAAAGGCATCACAGCATTTATTGTTGAAAAAAGTGATCCAGGTATTTCTTTTGGAGCTCCAGAAAAGAAGATGGGCTTTCGTGGATCTCCCACCCGTGAGGTCTACTTTGATAATGTGACAATCGGCGATGACCGCCGCATCTCTGAGATTGGTAAGGGTTTTGCTCTTGCCATGGATACTCTTGATCACACACGCATCACCATTGCAGCTCAAGCTCTTGGTTTGGCTCAAGGTGCATTTGATGCAGCAAAGAAGTATTCACATGAGCGCAAGCAATTCGGTAAGGAAATCTTTGATTTCCAAGGCATCCAATTTATGTTGGCAGATATGGCAATTGCTATCGAATCTGCACGACAACTCACCTACGCAGCAGCTGCAAAGAGTGAGAGAGGAGATGCTGACCTCAAATTCTTCTCAGCAGCATGCAAGACTCTGGCAACCGATGTGGCAATGAAGGTCACAACTGATGCTGTGCAGATTCTTGGTGGGTATGGATATGTCAGCGACTATCCTGTTGAGCGCATGATGCGTGATGCAAAACTAACTCAGATTTACGAAGGCACCAATCAAATTCAACGAATCGTTGTTGCCCGCAATATGCCGTAGAGATAACAGCTATCTAGAGCTACCAGCTATCTAGCGCAACATCCCACGCTTCACGCGGCAGATCATGTTCCATCCGTTCAAATGGATAGACAACTCCATGCTTCCATGCTCGCATTAGTGGCAGTGCGCGGTCATAGAAACCGCCACCTTGTCCTAAACGATAGCCATCAGGATCTATTGCAAGTGCGGGAACTAAGACAAGATCAATAAGTGAGAGATCTTTTATTGGATCTCCAACAGGTTCATGGAATTTTCCATTTTCCATCAGTGACTCTTTCGAGCCATCCCACTTCACCCATTCAAGAACTTCACCTGCAATACGAGGAAGAAGAAGTGTTTTACCACTATCAATGATTGCCTTGTTGAGTTCCTGTGTGTTGGGCTCACTCCCATAGGAGTAATAGGAAGCTATGACTTGGGCTTGTGAGAACTCAGGGAGGTTAAGTAGATGCACGAGAGTGTGTTCTGTGTAACGCGCATCTCTTTGGCGGCGTAATTTGGCACGCAGATCTCGCTTGATATCTGCTTTCGTTGCCACCATTGGAATCCTCTACATCTTCAATCCATGAATATTTACTTCTCAACAAGTAAGGTTAGCGATTATGGCAGAGCGTGTGCGCGTTGATGAGGTATTGACCTCTCTCTTGAGCCTCTGCCAACCTCTAGAGCCATTTGATATGCCCCTTCTTGATGCTCATGGTGCAACCTTGGCTGAGGATGTCTATGCGGGTGAGCGCTTGGTGATGAAGGCGGGAAGTCGAATCCGCTCCACACAGATTGGTCTTGCAGCTTCCATTGGTCTGGATCACCTGCCCACCAGACCACACCCTCGCGTTGTTGTGATTTCAGCTGGACCAGATTTGGTGGAGCCGGGAGATGCCCTCACAGGCGATGAAGAGTATGAGACAAATTCTTGGCTCCTCACAACAGCGGTGAGAGAGACAGGCGCAGTTGCCTATCGCGTCCACTCCATTCCTGAAAATGAAGATCAGCTTCAAGCAGTAATTGAAGATCAATTGGTGCGAGCAGATCTGATCATTATCAGTGGCGAACGCCATGATGATTCATTTGATCTCATCACTCGCACGCTCTCTCAGTTAGGTGAGATCACCTCTGTTGAGGTGGCGATCGATTCCAGTGGCCGCCATAACTTTGGACAGATTGGTCCAGATAAGGTCCCTGTGGTCACACTCCCAGGAGATCCCATCGCCGCCTATATCTCCTTTGAATTACTAGTTCGCCCCATGATTCGCACGATGTTGGGAGCATCAACAATTCACCGCCCATCTGTGAAGGCTCGTTTGGATAAGGGTCTGACATCAGTAGCTGGTGTGCGCTCCTATATCCGTGCAATCTTGAGTGAGGATGGAAAGTCAGTTACTCCTCTGGGATCTCAAGATGAACAAGCCACCCTCTCTGATGCCAATGCCTTTATTGCAATCCCTGAAGGGGAAGGCGAAGTGGCTGCAGGCTCAGAAGTCACAGTCGTAGTTCTCGAACGACGCTATATCTAGCTATGTGGCCAGTGACTCTCGCTGGAGAGCAGATCCAACTTCGACCAGCTCGCCTTCGTGATCGCGCTGCCTGGAATGAGATTCGAGCTGAGAATAAAGAATGGCTCGCACCTTGGGAGGCATCACTTCCTATAGTTCCTGAAGGCACACCAGCCAGTGAATTCTTAAGTAAGCGCCCTTCATTTCATGCGATGGTGCGAGCAATCAATCGTGAAGCACGAGCTGGACGCTCATACTCCTTCCTTATCTGGCATGAGAAGCAGATTGTGGGGCAGATAACTATGGGTGGAGTCATCTTGGGGGCGCTGCGTGGAGCCCACATTGGTTAGTGGATAGACCGAAATTTCGCCAATCGCGGCCTCACCACTGATGCTGTGAAGACCTTGACTGCATTTGGCTTTGAACGCCTTGGCCTTCATCGCATTGAAATCAATGTTCGTCCTGAAAATGCAGCATCGTGCAAAGTTGCCGAGAAAGCTGGATATCACTTTGAAGGAGATCGGCCAGAATTTCTCCATATTTCAGGTGCGTGGCGAGACCATAAGTGCTTTGTGAAGGTCAATCATTTAGTGAAATAAACGCCTCGGAAATCCCAGAGGTTTGCACCGCCCCCAACTAATCTTGGCTCCATCATGGCATCCGGAATTATCTATCTAGCGATTATTGGCATGTGGGTTGCCTATTTTCTGCCACGCTGGATGCATAATAAAAATGAATTCTCTGGCAAGAGCGTTGAGCGTTATAAGAGCGCTCTCCGTGTTGTTGCTGGTGATAACCCTAGCGCTCAATCAGGTGCAATCTTCACAGATGTCGATCGCGTAGCGCGAGTAGCACAACGCTTACTCCGCCGCCGCATTATCTTCTCCATTATTACTCTCACACTTAGTGCAACATTGGTAGGTGCAGTTATGGGAACTCTTGCAATCACTTCAATCCTTCTTCCAATCAGCGGGTTGATCATCTACATCGCAGTGGTTCGCCGCCAAGAGAATATCGCGGCAATCCAGCACCGCCGTATGGATCAGATCCACCGCCGCACAGAAGGTGTCTCTCATACCAATCTTCAACCTGTTGTTGCACCAAAGACAAATACAGAGCATTGGATTCCATTTGCAGAACGAGAAATCAGTGGAGTTACTCTCTTGCCTAAGGGAACTGCAGCAGCTCGTGCTGAGTGGAAGCCAAATGAAGTTCCACTTCCAACTTATGTGACAGCACCAAAGGCAATTCAGCCAAAGCGCACTATTGATCTCACAGAGCCTGGCCGCTGGAGCGAAGAGCAAGAGCGCCTTGAGCGTGAGGCGTTGGCAGCGGCTGCTCCATCACGCGATGAAATCTTTGATCAGCAGCTCGCTGATGAGGCAGTAGAACGCCTTCGTGCAACTCGCGCTGCTAACGAATAACTAAATCCAACTCTCCAACCACATATGCGCATGCCATGCGTCATATGTGATGACTTGTCCTGTGTAAAGGGGGAGGAAATAGATAAAGTTAAGTGCGATAAGGATTACGCCCACCAAGAGAACGAGTTGCCCGATTTGATAGGCGCGATCACTCTTTTTGCGTTGTGATGTGAGAAAGAGTCTGGCGCAATAGACAAGCGCCAAGATCAGAAATGGTTCAAAAGCGATGGCATAGAAGGAGAAGACAGTTCTCTTCTGAAAGAAAAACCACGGAAGATATCCAGCTGCAAGACCTGCAACGATAATTGTGGCTGCAGGATCAATATGTCGAGTGGTTAGAGAGCGAAGCCAGAAACCGAGAACAATCAGAATGGCAATTGTGGCAGACCACCAAAGAAGTGGTGTGCCAAGGGCAAGAACTTCTTGAGAACAACTATCTGCTCCACATCCACTTGGCGATTCGTAGTAGAAACTTGTTGGTCGTCCCATAATTAACCAAGACCAAGGGTTGGCTTGGTAATTATGTTTTTCGGTAAGACCTGTGTGGAAGTTAAGCATCTCTTGGTGATATGAAAAGAGTGAGCTCAATGGATTGCTTGAGTAGTCACGCTTCCAACCACGATCGGATGCAAACCATCCCCACCATGATGTGATGTATACAGCAAGGGGCAGTAATCCAAATGCTCCGATGCGAGAAAGTGTTGGACGGATTAGGTCTCGTCCAGTGTGATGGGAGAAAGCTCGATAGAGAGCAATCACACCAAAGACAACAATGAAGTATGCAGCGCTCCACTTTGTGGCAAGTGCAAAACCTAAGAAAAGCCCACTCCACCAATACCTTTTCGCCACAAAGAAGTAAGTGGCGCACAGGAGAAAGAAAGCTAGGAAGTTATCAAGCAGCGCTGTGCGCGATTGAACGAGTGCCATGCCATCTAGTGCCATAAGAGCGCTTGCTAAAGCAGTAAGAATCGGTGAATAGAAGAGACGCTGTGCAATAAGTGCAACGAGAAGAATCATCGCTGTTCCCACAACAGCTGTCGCTATGCGCCATCCAAGGGGGTTATCACCAAAAGTTTTAATGCCGAGAGCAATCATCCATTTACCAAGAGGTGGATGAACAATAAATTCAGGAGAGTCACCTGTTACCTCAACGCCATATTTGAGGAGATCGCGTGCTCCATCAACATAGTAAATCTCGTCAAAGATAAAGCCTTTAATTGAGGCGAGATCTTTTAAGCGTAGGAGAAAGGAGAAGAGTGCGATGAGGAGGGGAGCAATCGCGACTGTCATGTGTAAAGAATATGGGAAGATAGGCATATGGCACTCACCCTCGCAGCGACTCCGCTTGGAAATCCGCTCGATGCGAGCCCGCGATTAAAGGCGGCTATTGAGAGTGCCGAGATAATCGCTGCAGAAGATTCTCGCCGTTTCCACAGACTTGCATCCGACATTGGGGCAACCTTCACTGCACGCATCCTCTCCTTCTTCGAGGGCAATGAGACAGATCGCACCCAAGAGCTTTTAATTGCTTTGCGAGAGGGACGAGATGTCTTAGTGCTCACTGATGCGGGGATGCCCACCATCAGCGATCCTGGATTTCGATTGATGAGAGATGCAATCTCCGAGAAGATTGATGTGAAGGTTATTCCTGGACCAAGTGCTCCCACCATGGCAATCGCACTCTCAGGTCTTCCCACAGATCGTTTCACCTTTGAAGGATTTGCACCTCGCACCGCAGGTGCTCGTCTTGCTTTCTATGAATCACTTCGCTTTGAAGAGCGCACGATGGTTCTCTTTGAAGCTCCCCACCGTCTCCTTGAATCTCTGACAGATGCACGAACAGTTCTCGGTGGATCTCGCCTTTGTGCTATTTGTCGTGAGATGACAAAGACTTATGAGGAGACTATCCGAGGAACTCTCGATGAGTTAATTGAGTGGGCCACCAGCCGAGAAATCTTGGGTGAGATCACTCTCGTCTTTGGGGGAGTTGAAGTAGGCACAAAAACTGCCACTCAAGGAGATATCACCGCACGAGTCAAGGAGTTTGAGGCAGCAGGAATGGACCGTAAGAGCGCCATTGCAACAGTTGCCGAAGAGCTAGATCTACCGAAGAAGATCGTCTATGCCGCGGTCGTTGAAGCCAAGAACTCCAATTAGGATTGCCCCATGAAGTCTTTCTATCTGACGACTCCGATCTACTATGTCAACGATGCCCCTCATATCGGGCACGCATACACAACAGTGGCAGGAGATGTTCTTACTCGTTGGCATCGCCAACGCGGTGAATCTGTCTGGTTCCTTACTGGCACAGATGAACATG
>JACCDJ010302574.1_pt1 | contig 11475 bp, 10 predicted proteins | sample 7444481 | NCBI WGS metagenome assembly JACCDJ01 (sample SAMN15323435, study PRJNA562643) | freshwater metagenome | isolation source: river surface water | place: USA:Blue River Watershed | collected 2017-08-15 | reverse complement strand
TGGCCCAAGACTCTGCGTTTGGCCGCGATGGTGTGAAGGCTTTCCGCGAGTCCTTGAAAACCGCCAAGCTGGTGCATGAAGAATACCTGCCACCCGCAACCACCGACTTCACCGCCGGCGCGCAGCACCTGATTGACAAGCTCAAATCACAACCCGGTCGCAAAATCATTTTCATCATTTGGGCCGGTGGCAATCCTTTCAAAATTGCCGACATGGACTTGAAGCGCTATGGCATTGAGATTGCCACAGGTGGCAACATTCTCCCAGCCATGGTGGCCTACAAGCAGTTCCCTGGCATGGAAGGCGCGGCTTACTATTACTTTGGCATGCCCAAGAACACGGTGAACGACGCCATGGTGGCCCGTCACTACACCCAGTTCAAATCACCGCCAGATTTCTTCACAGCAGGTGGCTTTGCCTCCGCCATGGCTTTGGTCACAGCGTTGAAGAAAACCAATGGCAATACCGACGCCAACACACTGATCACAGCCATGGAAGGCATGAGCTTTGACACCCCCAAAGGCAAGATGACCTTCCGCAAAGAAGATCACCAAGCCATGCAAAGCATGTACCACTTCAAAATCAAAGTCGATCCCGCCTTTGCATGGGGTGTGCCAGAGTTGATTCGCGAAATCAAGCCTGAAGAAATGAACGTGCCCATTCGCAACAAGCGCTAAGGTTTCACTTTGGGTGTGTTGCAAACGCAGGACCTCACAGTCCGCTTTGGCGGTCATGTGGCGGTCAACGCAGTCTCTTGTCGCTTCGAGCCTGGCACCTTAACGGCCATTGTGGGCCCCAACGGTGCAGGCAAGACGACCTATTTCAACCTCATCTCCGGTCAATTGCCCGCCACAGAGGGGCGTGTGCATTTGAATGGGCATGAGCTGACCGGTCTTAGCGCGTCAGCCAGAACCCGTGCAGGTTTGGGGCGTGCGTTTCAATTGACCAATTTGTTTCCCAACTTGACGGTGCTTGAAAACGTGCGCTTGGCCGTTCAAGCCACCGAAGAGGGCGCGCATTTGCGGGGTCTTAATTTGTGGTCTATCTGGCAAGACCATGCCCAACTCACAAGCCAAGCACTCGACATCTTGTCGCAAGTGGCCATGTTGCCGCAGGCCGATGCGGTGGTGGCCAGTTTGCCGCACGGTGATCAGCGCAAATTAGAAGTGGCTTTGCTCATGGCGCTCAAGCCTTCTGTGTATATGTTTGACGAGCCAACGGCTGGCATGAGCCAAGACGAAGCACCCGTTATTTTGAACCTCATTCGCCAATTGAAAAGCGACAAGAGCAAAACCATTTTGTTGGTTGAACACAAGATGGATGTGGTGCGCGAACTGGCCGACCGCATCATTGTGTTGCACAACGGACAGTTGGTGGCCGATGGCGAGCCTGCTGAAGTGATGGCCTCCGCTGTGGTGCAAGAAGCGTATTTGGGTGCCAAGCCTTCGGCAGCGCCAGCTGTCAAATCAGAGGAGGGCCATTCACCATGACCTCGATGCTGCTGGAGATGAAAGACGTACATACGCACATTGGGGCGTATCACATCTTGCATGGCGTGAATTTGCAAATACCGCGAGGTGAACTGACCTTGTTGTTGGGGCGCAATGGCGCTGGCAAAACCACCACCCTCAGAACCATCATGGGTTTGTGGCAGGCCTCTCAGGGCGAGATTCACTTCAATGGGCACAACATCACTCAGATGCACACGCCCGACATTGCTTCTCTCAACATTGCTTACGTGCCTGAAAACATGGGTATTTTTTCAGACCTCACGGTTGAAGAAAACATGTTGTTAGCGGCACGCCAATCATCGCGTGCCTCGCAAATGGACCCCGATCGACTGGCTTGGATTTACGCCATGTTTCCCGCCGTGGAAAAGTTTTGGCATCACCCCGCGGGCAAATTGTCGGGCGGTCAAAAACAAATGCTGGCGGTGGCGCGTGCCATGGTGGAGCCGCGTGATTTGCTCATTGTGGATGAGCCCAGCAAAGGCTTGGCGCCGGCCATTGTGCAAAACATGATTGATGCGTTTCAAAAGATGAAGGCCAGCGGCGTCACCATCTTGTTGGTGGAGCAAAACATTCACTTTGCCCAACAGCTGGGTGACAGCGTGGCTGTCATGGACAACGGCTGCGTCATTCACGCGGGTAGCATGGCGGCGCTCAGTGCCGATCCAGCATTGCAGCAATCGTTGTTGGGCTTGGCATTGTGAAGGTCAACATGAAAAGCAATCTGGACATCAAACCTTTGTTGCTCGTGCCACTGTTGGCCTTGCTGGCCTTGCCATTGATTGGCTCGGTCGATACCTGGCTCACCTTGAGCGTGGCGGGGCTGGCCATGGGCATGATCATCTTCATCATGGCGTCAGGTTTAACACTGGTGTTTGGCTTGATGGATGTGCTCAATTTTGGTCATGGTGTGTTCATTGCTTTGGGCGCTTTTGTGGCCACCAGTGTGCTGTCTGGCATGGCCGATTGGACGCAGTCGCAAGAACTTTGGCGCAATGTGGTGGCGGTGGGGTCTGCCATGGTTGTGGCCATGATGGCTGCCTCGGTCATTGGTTTGGCGTTTGAGCGTTTCATTGTGCGTCCGGTGTATGGCCAGCACTTGAAACAAATTTTGATCACCATGGGCGGCATGATCATTGGTGAGGAACTCATCAAGGTCATTTGGGGACCCTTGCAAATTGCCTTGCCATTGCCCGAAGCCATGCGCGGCTCTTTGCTGTGGGGCGATGCCTCGCTTGAAAAATACCGTCTCATTGCCGTGGTGGTGGGTTTGTTGGTGTTTGCTTTGCAAGCTTGGACCCTGAGCCGAACCAAAGTGGGCTTGCTCATTCGAGCAGGGGTACAAGACCGCGAAATGGTGGAATCGTTAGGCTACAAAATTCGCCGGCTGTTTGTGGGTGTGTTTGTGGTGGGCAGTGGCTTGGCTGGCTTGGGCGGCGTGATGTGGGGTCTGTATCAGCAAAACGTGGTGCCTCAAATTGGCGCGCAAGTGAATGTGCTCATTTTCATTGTGATCATCATGGGCGGTTTGGGTTCAACCGGCGGTGCACTCATTGGCGCTTTGTTGGTGGGCCTGATGGCCAATTACACCGGATTCTTGTTGCCCAAGCTGGCGCTGTTTTCCAACATTGCACTGATGGCTGCTATTTTGTTGTGGCGTCCGCAAGGGGTGTACCCCGTGGCCAATCGTTAAGCGCAAAGGACCCAAGATGTTGAAGCGTTTGTTGTCGAATGATCTGCCTCGCAGTACCTGGTTGGCTTGGATGCTGGCAGCGGTGTTGTTGGGTTTGGCGTTTGCGCCGTTCTTATTTCCAGGGGTCAAAGCCTTGTCGGTGGCCGCCAAGGTCTTGGTCTTCATTGTGTTGGTGGCCAGTTTTGATTTGCTCTTGGGCTACACCGGCATTGTCAGTTTTGCGCACACCATGTTCTTTGGCATTGGCGCTTATGGCGTCGCGATGTCTTCCAATCATTGGGGCGCGTCCTGGTCCTCATTGGGAATGGGCGTGGCCTTGGCACTGTTGTTGACCTTGGTCTTGGCACTTCTCATTGGCTTGTTTTCATTGCGGGTGAGGGCCATTTTCTTTGCCATGATCACCTTGGCGGTTGCCGCAGCATTTCAAACCTTGGCATCTCAATTGTCCGAATGGACGGGCGGTGAAGATGGCCTGAGCTTTAAGTTGCCAGCCTTGTTATTGCCCAGCACAGAATTCAGTGAGACGCCTTTCATGGGCGTGAATTTGGATGGGCGCTTGCTTTGCTATTACCTCTTGTTTGCCGCCGCTTTGGTGCAATTTCTCATGTTGCTCCGCATTGTCAATTCACCCTTTGGCCGCGTGCTTCAAGCCATTCGTGAAAATGAATTCAGGGCCGAGGCCATTGGTTATCGGGTGGTGGTGTATCGCACACTCTCCAGTGTGCTGTCTGCCTTGTTCGCTTGCATGGCTGGCGTGATGCTGGCGCTTTGGCTGCGTTACAACGGACCCGACACGTCGCTCAGTTTTGAAATCATGATGGATGTGTTGCTGATTGTGGTGATTGGCGGTATGGGCACGATTTATGGCTCTGCCATTGGTGCTGTGCTTTTCTTGTGGGCCCAAAGTTATTTGCAAGATTTGCTGCGTTGGGCCAGTGAAGCCGTTGCGGCTTGGCCCCTGCTGGCGGCGCTGCTGTCGCCTGATCGTTGGTTGTTGTGGCTGGGCTTGTTGTTTGTGTTGTCTGTCTACTACTTTCCCACAGGGATTGTGGGCCGACTGCGGGTTTCTTCTCTTGTCACTGCCCTGAAAAATAAGCAAGATACTGCCACTTGAATTTGAGAGTCTTTCCCATGAAAAAATTAGATTTGTTGCCCCGTACCCAACTGGGTCTTTTGCTCGCAGCGGGCGCCATCGCCGCCAGTTCATCGGCCATGGCTCAATCGGGCGAAGTCAATGTCATTTGTTCAGCCCAAGCCGCATGGTGCAGCATGATTGCCGTGACCTTTGAGAAGAGCCAAGGCGTTAAAGTCAACATGACCATGAAGGGCTCGGGCGAAGCCATTGCGCAAATCATGGCCGAAAAAGCCAACCCCAAAACCGACGTCTGGTTTGGCGGCACAGGCGATCCGCACTTGCAAGCGGCTGAGCAAAATCTCTCGCTGGAATACAAATCGCCCACCTTGCCCAAGTTGCACGATTGGGCGCAGCAGCAAGCCAAACAATCTGGCTACAAAACAGTCGGCATTTACTCTGGCCCCTTGGGCTTTGGCTACAACACCGAGTTGTTGGCCAAGAAAAAGCTGCCCATTCCCAAAACCTGGAATGACTTGCTCAAGCCCGAATACAAAGGCGAAATTCAATCAGCCAACCCTTCATCCAGTGGCACGGCTTACACCATGATTGCCACATTGGTGCAACTCATGGGCGAAGATCAAGCGTATGAGTATTTGAAAAAGTTGCACAAAAATATCAGCACTTACACACGCTCTGGCACGGGTCCTATCAAAGCGGTTGCGCGTGGTGAAACCACCGTGTCCATTAGCTTTGTGCACGATGGTCCTGGTGAAAAAGCGCAAGGCTTCCCCATTGACACCATCACCCCTGCAGATGGCACGGGCGCAGAAATTGGCTCCATGTCCATCATCAAAGGCGCCCGCAATCTGGCGCAGGCCAAGCAGTTTTATGAGTGGGCTCTCACGCCATCTGCCCAAGCTTTGGGTGCTGCAACGTTGCAGTTCCAATTGCCATCTCACAAAGAAACCAAAGTCGACCCCCGCGTGCCCGATTTCAAAAAAATCAAGCTCATCAACTATGACTATGCCAAGTATGGTCAAACAGCCGAGCGCAAGCGCCTCATTCAGCGCTGGGAAAAAGAAGTTAACAGCCTGCCGCAATAATGAATGCAGCGCTGCGCACGCGGCGAGCCTTGACTTTGTGGGCCCTGTTGGGCCTGCTTAGTTTTTGCTTTCTGCCTTGGTATTTTCTTCAGCAGGGATCCCTGGCTGAGGCGATGCCTCGCGTATGGGGCGGCCCCGAAACGGCCAGTGGCCTCGTCCAAACTTTGCAGCACAGTCGGCCCTGGTTGTGGTTTGGCTTTGTGGGACTCCTCATTTGCTTGCTAGGACTCATCTTGCCTGCGGCTGCACACGCCAAGCGCCAAGGTTTTTTCTTGGTGGGCGGTGCTTTGTTGGGGCTGGTGGGTTTGGCTGTCAGTGGTTTTGCCATTGGCGCAGTGGGGTGGTCGTTTGAGTTTTTAGAAAGCTGGGCGGGCCCTTTGGCGCAAGGTCAATATGGCATGGGCTGGGGTGCTGCTGGCGTGCTGTTGTCGCTCACCATTTTGCTGGGTGCTGGTTTAGCGCGACTGGGTTACTGCCGAGGTGACGTCTTCATTTCTAGCGCCGTGGCCTTGTGTGTGGTGTTGCTGGCGCTGTTCGTGGTGTATCCGGTATGCCGATCTTTGGTGTCGGCTTTTTACGCGGAGTCGGGTGAACTCAGTTTGATGGCAGTCTGGGATCGAATTGGCACCCCTCGCATTTGGAGTTTGGCTTGCCTGAGTGGCGGACGGCATTGTGGGGTAGCTTGGAATACCTTGGGCTTGGCCCTTGCTACGGCCGCTGGCACCACCATTCTAGGAACGCTCATTGCCTTGTGGGCTGAGCGCAGTGGTACCCGTCTGGGCAAGCCCCTCAATGCTTTGGCGCTCATGCCCATCATCACGCCCCCCTTTGTGGTGGGCTTAGGCCTGATCCTCTTGTTTGGCCGCTCAGGCTTGGTCAATCAAGGTTTGGAGTGGGCCTTTGGCATTCCACCCACGCGTTGGTTCTATGGCTTCTTTGGCATTTGGTTGGCGCAAATGTTTGCGTTCACGCCCATTGCTTTCATGATCATGCGCGGCGTGGTGCAGGGCGTCAGTCCCTCCTTGGAAGAAGCCTCTCAAACATTGCGCGCCACACGCATGCAAACCTTTTGGCGTATCACCTTGCCTTTGCTCAAGCCGGGCTTGGCCAATGCCTTCTTGGTGGGCTTCATTGAAAGCATGGCCGACTTTGGGAACCCCATTATTTTGGGCGGTCAGTTCTCTGTGCTGTCCACTGAAATTTTCTTTGCCATTGTGGGGGCTGCCATTGACCCAGGCATGGCTGCTGCTTTGTCTTTGGTGCTCACAGTATTTGCATTGGCCGTGTTTGTCATTCAACGCCAAGTGCTTAGCGGTGCGCAATTCACCACGGTGTCGGGCAAGGGCGATGCTGGCATTCCACTCAATTTACCGCCTGCCGTCCTCAATGTGTGCCGCGGTATTGCAGGACCCTGGTTGGCCTTCACCTTGGTGGTTTATGTGTTCGCGTTTGCCGGTGGATTTGTGCAAACTTGGGGCCGTGATTACAGCTTCACTTTCAATCATTTCAAAACAGCTTTTGATGTGCAGTGGGGCGAGTTTGGTTGGGTCTGGGCAGGCACTGCTTGGAACTCTTTGTTCAACACCTTGAGCTTGTCTGCCATGGCAGCCCCCGTGTGTGCGGGCTTAGGATTGCTGATGGCATGGCTGTTGGCGCGCACTGAATTCAAAGGCAAGAACGCTTTTGAATTTGCAGCGCTGCTGACCTTTGCCATTCCTGGCACGGTGCTGGGTGTGAGTTACATCCTTGCGTTCAATGTGCCCCCCGTCGAACTCACCGGCACAGGCTTGGTCATTGTCTTGTGTTTTATTTTTCGCAACTTGCCTGTGGGGGTGCGAGCCGGCACTGCAGCCTTCAAGCAACTGGACCGCTCGCTAGATGAAGCCTCGGTCATGCTGCGTGCCAGCACCCTCACTACCATCCGCGAGGTGATCTTGCCTTTGCTCAAGCCAGCGTTGGTGGCGGCACTCATCTACAGTTTTGTACGTTCCATGACCACCGTGTCTGCGGTGATTTTTTTGGTCACGGCCAAATACGAATTGGCCACCACCTACATCATTGGCCGGGTGGGCAATGGTGACTATGGTGTGGCTTTGGCTTATTGCACCGTGCTCATGGCGCTCATGGGCTTGATCACTGTGGTGATTCAAAAATGGGTGGGCAGTCGCGAGCTGGGCCGCAGAGAAATGAAAGTATGAACATGACCTCCAACACCCAACCTTCGGTGAACGGCATTGAGTTTCGCCAAGTGACCAAACGCTATGGCGATGGCCATGCGCCCCTGGTGGTGAAAGGCATTGATTTTGTGGTGCCCAAAGGCACGCTCACCACCTTGTTAGGTCCTTCGGGCTGTGGCAAGACCACCACTTTGCGAATGATCGCTGGCTTGGAAACGGTTAGTGGCGGTCAAATTTTGATTGATGGTCAAGACGTAACGAGATTGGGCCCTGCGGAGCGCAATGTCAGCATGGTGTTTCAAAGTTACGCTTTGTTTCCGCACATGTCGGTCATTGACAATGTTCGTTATGGTCTCAAAGTCAGTGGTGTGTCTGTGGCAGAAGCTACCGAGCGCGCACATGTCGCTTTAGAGAACGTCGGCCTCAAAGATTTTGACCATCGGCTGCCCAGTGAATTGTCGGGTGGTCAGCAACAGCGTGTGGCTGTGGCGCGAGCCTTGGTCCTAGAGCCCTCAGTGTTGTTGTTTGATGAGCCCTTGTCCAATTTGGATGCGCGTTTGCGTCGATCTATGCGTGATGAAATTCGCAGTTTGCAGCAACGTTTGGGTTTAACCGTGGCATATGTGACCCACGATCAGAGTGAAGCCTTGGCGGTCAGTGATCAAATCATTGTGATGGATGCCGGCATCATTGCGCAGGCAGGCGGGCCAGAGGATTTGTACGAACGGCCTGTGTCTGAATTTGTAGCCGGCTTCATGGGCGAGGCCATGTTGTTTCAAGGCGAAGCAGTTGCACTGGGTTTGGTGAGGGTGGGGCCTTTGCAGTTTCAAGCACGCCAACTAGTCAAAGCGGGCGCCATCACGGCAGCCATTCGGCCTGAAGCCTGGACTGTTGTGCCAGCGCAAGGTGCTGCACTCACCGGGGTCTTGCAAAAGAAAGCCTATTTGGGCAGTACGCTAGAGTTGACCTTTGACACGGCGCTAGGCTCTTTGTTCGTGGTCACCTCAGATTTGACGCAAGCGTGGGAATTGGGCTCAAGCCTGGGTTTGTCTTTGTCGGGCCGCGGTGTGTCGGTGGTCTCTCGTCTTTAACTTTGAAAGTGGTTCATGGCTGTTGTATTTGATTTGGGTGGTGTCGTCTTCAAATGGAAACCCTTGGAGTTGTTACAAGAACTTTTTCCCGACCGTGCGTCAGATGAAGTAACTGCCCAAAAACTAGCCGATCAAATTTTTGAAAGTTTCAACCCAGCCAGCGATTGGGCTCAGTTTGATTTGGGCCTGATCGAACCCGATGCATTGGCGGCCAAAATTTCAAAGCGCGTGGGAATTTCAGAGGACGACATGCATGTGTTGATTGCAGGCATCCCACCGCACATGGTGCCGCAAACCGGCACGGTGTCACTCATTGCCGATTTGAAAGCTGCCGGTCAAACGCTTTACTACTTGTCTAACATGCCGGCCGGCTATGCGCATTATTTGGAAATCACGCACGATTTCTTTCAGCACTTTTCAGACGGTATTTTTTCTGCGCGCGTTCAGCAAATCAAGCCCCAAATGCCCATCTTTCAAAATGCCAATCAGCGCTTTGGTGTATCGGGCAAAGAAACCGTCTTCATTGACGATGTGCAGCACAACATCGATGCGGCGCATGCACATGACTGGACGGGCGTGCGATTTGATGAGCCTGCACAAGTGAGGCGCGACCTGGTTGCGCTTGGACTTTTGAAGGCCTAAGTGACCTCAATCAGTGGCTTTAATGAAAGCCATAAGTCCCCCAAAAAAGAGATCCAAAGACTAGCCCTTTGTGAGAGGGCAGGTTTTATTCTTTGGCACCCAATGCCAAAGCAAGTTCTTTGGTTTTTGCGGATGCCGAGGCTTGGGCGCTGACGGCTTGTACGCTGGTAGGCCAGCCTTGCATATGCTGCTCGCAAATGCTGGTGAGTGCATCAATCCAAGTAGGCTCGTCGTTCAGACATGGAATGTATTGAAAGGTCTTGCCACCCGCATGCAGAAAGGCTTCACGCGCTTCCATGCTAATTTCTTCGAGCGTCTCTAAGCAATCGCCGGTAAAGCCAGGACAAACCACATCCACACTTTGAGTGCCTGCTTGGGCCATGGCAATCAGTGTGGGCTCGGTGTAAGGCTCCAGCCATTTGGCTTTGCCAAACCGAGATTGAAATGTCACTTTGTATTGAGTCTTGTCGAGGCCCAATTTTTCGGCCAACAAGCGACCCGTCTTGTAGCACTCGCAGTGGTAGGGGTCGCCCAATTGCAAAGTGCGTTCTGGCACGCCGTGAAAGCTCATGACCAACTGCTCAGCTTTGCCATGGGTGGCCCAATGATTTTGGATGCGCGTGGCCAGGGCTTGGATGTAGCCTGCATCGTCATGGTAGCGGTTGACGAAGCGAAACTCGGGCAAATTGCGCGTTTTCAAACCCCAGCGATAGACCGCATCAAATACCGGTGCTGTGGTGGTGCCACTGTATTGAGGATAAGCGGTGACCATCAAAATGCGCGTGGCTCCTGCTTGGCGAAGGGCATCGATTTGAGCGCCGATGCTGGGTTCGCCATAGGTCATGGCATATTTCACCTGCACATCATGGCCGCGTTGCATGAGTTTTTCTGCCAAACCCTTGGCTTGTTTGTCGGTCCACATCCGCAAGGGCGAGCCTTCGGCGGTCCAGATGCTGGCGTACTTGGCTGCAGATTTGGCAGGACGCACACGCAAAATAATGCCGTGCAAGATCAGCCACCAAATGGCTTTGGGAATTTCGACAACGCGTGAGTCACCTAAGAACTGGGCTAAATATTTGCGCAGAGCGGGGGCCGAAGGTTCAGCGGGGGTACCAAGGTTGCAATACAGCACGGCTGTTTTTGCAGCTTGACCATGTTGAAAAGGGGGTTCTTTTTGAAAAGCCATGCGTTATTCTCTCCCACCATGATCGACTTTTCCAAAATTAAAGCCATATCCCTTGATTTAGATGACACTTTGTGGCCCGTTTGGCCCACCATTGGTCGTGCCGAGGAGACATTGGCGCAGTGGCTGGCCGTCAAAGCACCTTTGACCGTCCCTTTGTGTGCCATCCCGGGCTACCAACGTCAAATTCGAGAGGAGATGCCCAGTTTGCGTCCCGACTTGGGCAATGACCTGTCGGCCCTGCGCAGAGAAGCCATTCGTGTTCTCTTGCAGCGTGCAGGGGAAGATCCCAATTTGGCCGAGCCTGCTTTTGAAGTTTTTTTTGAAGCTCGGCAAAAAGTCAGTTTTTTTGACGATGCCTTGCCTGCGCTTGATTTTTTAGCGGCCAAATACCCCATGGCCGCTTTGTCCAATGGTAATGCCGACATTCAAAAAGTGGGCCTGTCCCGTTACTTCAAGGCGGCCTTCAACCCCATCTCTCTAGGGGTGGGCAAACCCGATCCCAAAATGTTCCATGCCGGTGCGCAAGCTTTAGGTGTTTTGCCTGAAGAAGTGCTGCACATTGGCGACGACCCCCATTTAGATGTGCTGGCCTCACAGCGCGCAGGCTTGCAAGCGGTGTGGGTCAATCGAGAAGAAAAATTGTGGACCCATGAAGTTCATCCTGCGCCGTACACGGTGATCAGTTTGAAAGAATTGTGTGAGTCTTGGCCACTTTAAGTCGTCTCCACCTTCGACAAGAAAAAACAGGAATTTAGACATGACCTTGAAAATTTATGGCATCGGTGCTTCTCGCGCTGTGCGCCCTTTATGGGCAGCTTTGGAGTTGGGCATTCCGTTTGAGCACATCTCAGTGCCGTACCAAGGGGGCGCAACCCGCACCCCCGAATTTTTAGCTTTGAATCCCAACGGTCACATTCCTGTGATTGAAGATCTACGACCTGAAGGCAAAGTGGTCGTGTGGGAGAGCATGGCTTGTGCGCTCTATGTGGCCAAGGTGCAT
>JACCDJ011201657.1_pt1 | contig 11480 bp, 16 predicted proteins | sample 7444481 | NCBI WGS metagenome assembly JACCDJ01 (sample SAMN15323435, study PRJNA562643) | freshwater metagenome | isolation source: river surface water | place: USA:Blue River Watershed | collected 2017-08-15 | reverse complement strand
GGCCAGCTCGGTGGCTGAGGCCCTCGCGCTGATCGACTATGGCGCGGGCAATCTTCACTCGGTGGCAAACGCGCTCAAGGCTGCCGGAGCCCAAGGTGTTAAAGTTACTGCCGATCCCGACGTTGTCCGCGCAGCCGATCGTATCGTCCTGCCCGGCGTTGGCAGTTTCAAGGCCTGCGCCGAAGGCCTGCGCGCCATTCCGCAGCTGGTCGAGGCCATGAGCGAGCGTGTGCTGGTTGGTGCCGCGCCGTTCCTGGGCATCTGCGTCGGCATGCAATTGCTCGCCTCGCGTGGGGTTGAGCATGGCATTACCCCGGGGCTGGACTGGATCGGCGGCGAAGTGCGGCTGATCGATCGGACCGACCCGGCGATCAAGGTGCCGCATATGGGTTGGAATGACGTGATCGTTCGCCCGCAGGCAACCTTGCTGGAAAGTGGCGAGGCCTATTTCCTGCATTCCTACCACTTCGTGCCGGATGACGGGCATCACGCCCTGGCGATGACCGATCACGGCGGCGGGCTTGTCGCTGCCGTTGGCCGCGATACGATCATGGGGGTGCAGTTCCATCCGGAGAAGAGCCAGGCCTATGGCCTTGCCCTGCTCCGCGCGTTCCTGGACTGGAAGCCATGATTGTTTTTCCTGCGATCGACCTGAAGGGCGGTCAAGTCGTCCGCCTGTCCGAAGGCGATATGGATCGCGCCACGGTTTATGGCGACAATCCGGCCGCCCAGGCCCAGCTCTTTGCTGCTGCTGGCTCGCAGTTCCTGCATGTGGTCGATCTTGATGGCTCCTTCGCTGGCCGGGCTGAGAACCGCAGCGCGGTGGAATCTATCCTCGAGACATTCGAAGGTCATGTTCAGCTGGGCGGCGGGATCCGCACGCGCGACGCGGTCGAGGGTTGGTTTGATCTGGGCGTAAGCCGCGTCGTCATGGGCTCTGCCGCGCTGAAGGACCCGGAGTTCGTTAAGGACATGGCCCGCGCGTTTCCCGGCGGGATCGTTGTGGCGGTCGATGCCCGCGACGGCATGGTCGCAACCGAGGGCTGGGCCGAGGTGTCAGACGTGCCGGTGGTCGATCTGGCGCGTCGGTTCGAGGATGCCGGGGTGGCCAGCCTGCTGTTCACTGACATAGGTCGCGATGGCCTGCTCAAGGGCGTTAATATTGATGCGACCGTTGAACTCGCCCGTCAGGTCGATATTCCGGTGATCGCCAGCGGGGGGGTAAAGGGTCTTGATGACATCCATATCCTTGCGCTCCATGCGGCTGACGGGATCGAGGGCGTGATTACCGGTCGCGCGCTCTACGAAGGCCGGCTTGATCTGGCGGCGGCGATCGCCATGGCCAATCGGGCCTGAACCATGACCGTCCGCGTCCGCGTCATCCCCTGTCTCGATGTCGCCAATGGCCGGGTGGTCAAGGGCGTGAACTTCGTCGACCTCAAGGATGCCGGCGACCCGGTCGAGCAGGCGCGGGCCTATGACGCGGCGGGCGCGGATGAGCTGTGCTTCCTCGATATCAGTGCCAGCCACGAAGGACGCGGCACGCTGCTCGACGTGGTGCGGCGCACCGCCGAAGTCTGTTTCATGCCGCTGACCGTCGGCGGCGGGGTGCGCACGGTGGAGGATGCCCGGGCGCTGTTGCTGGCCGGGGCGGACAAGGTGGCGGTCAATTCAGCCGCAGTCAGCCGTCCGGAAGTGGTTGCCGAAATCGCCGAACGCTTTGGCAGCCAATGCGTGGTTGCCTCGGTTGATGCCCGCTGGGTTGAAACTCCCAACCCCGCTCAGCCTGAGCCTGTCGAAGGCGGATTGGCCGGTGCTTCGACAAGCTCAGCAAGAGCGGGCCGCTGGGAAATCTTCACCCACGGCGGCCGCCAGGCAACCGGGATCGATGCCGTGGCCCACGCGATCCGGCTGGCCGAACTTGGGGCGGGCGAACTGCTGGTTACCTCGATGGATGGCGACGGCACGCAGGCGGGTTACGACCTTGAATTGACCCGCACGATTGCCGATGCCGTCTCGGTCCCGGTCATTGCCAGCGGCGGGGTAGGAACGCTCGACCATCTGGTGGAAGGCGTAACGAAGGGCCATGCCAGCGCGGTGCTGGCCGCCTCGATCTTCCACTTTGGCAAGCACACCATTGCTGAGGCGCACGCTGCCTTGCGCGCGGCAGGGCTGCCAGCCCGCGGCTGATTGCAGAGTCGGTCTATTTTACAATTAGTTGCGGGTTTCGCGGGCAGTTAACCAAGCTTCCCTCCGCCCGGCCGGGATTCTGCCGGTGCTGGCATGCCCTTTGCGTAAGTATCTGGGATGTGGCAATTTACCAAGATCGGGCGCGCCTGGCCGCATGTGCTGATCGCCCTGCTGGCGCTGGCCGCAGATGCGCCTGCCATCGCCGGCAATGGCATTTCAGTCCCAGATCCCAGTGCCGCCACGCTGCTCGCGATCGGCGTTCTTGGTCTGATCATCGGCCGCCAGGGCGGTCGTCGCCCGCCTCCGGAGTGAGCGGCGCGGCGCAAGCCGCTTGACCCCCGCGTGATCGCGCCGCATTTCGGTGACGATGAGCGCTCCCGATACCCTTGCCCGACTGGCCGCAACGATTGCTGCGCGCCGCACAGCCGATCCCGCGACCAGCTGGGTGGCCAAGCTGCATGCCCGCGGCCTGCCGGTGATTGCCCGCAAGCTGGGCGAGGAAGCCGTGGAAACAATCACCGCGGCCCTCGCCGGCACCCACGAGGAATTGGTGGGCGAGGCTGCCGACACGATTTTCCACCTGCTGGTCTTGCTCGACGCCAAGGGCGTTTCGCTTGACGAAGTGCTGGCCGAGCTTGACCGGCGCGAAGGCACCAGCGGGATTGCCGAGAAAGCTGCAAGGAACGCCGACTGATGCCGATCGATCCGACCCTCCCCTATGATGATCAGAATGTCTTCGCCAAGATCCTGCGCGGCGAAATTCCGAACCGCACGGTTTTTGAAGACGAGTGGGCCTTGGCGTTTCATGACATCAACCCGCAGGCGCCGGTCCATGTGCTGGTGATTCCGAAGGGGGCTTACGTCAGTTGGGATGATTTCTCGGCCACGGCTTCGGCAGAGGAAATCGCCGGTTTTGTGCGCGCAGTGGGCCATGTTGCGCGTTCGCTGGGGCTGGTCGAGCCAGGCTATCGCCTGCTCGCCAACATCGGCCAGCACGGCCATCAGGAAGTGCCCCACCTGCATGTCCACCTGTTCGGTGGCAAGCCATTGGGCCCGATGTTGGCGCGGCTGGACTAAACCCGCTCTTGCCCTGCGAGTCGCGCCCCGGCTAAGGCTGGGTCATGGCGACGTTTCCTCCTGCCCCTTCGGGACTGGTTGATGGCAAGGTGCACCGCTTTGCCGTGCGCGCCTATTTTGAAGACACCGACCTTTCCGGTGTGGTCTATCATGCCAATTACCTGCGCTGGTTTGAGCGTGCCCGTTCCGACTTTGTCCGGCTGTTGGGGATTGACCAGCGCGCGGTCAACGAGGCTGGCGAAGGCGCCTTTGCCGTCACTGAATTGACCATTCGCTATGCGGCCCCGGCCCGGCTTGACGATGCCGTGCAGATCGAGACCACATGCGAAGAGCTGGGCGCCGCATCTTGCCGGATGCACCAGATCGCGCGGCACGAGGATGGCCGCCTGCTTTCCGAAGCGCGGTTGCGCGTCGGCTTTGTTTCTCCCGAAGGCCGCCCGCGGCGGATGCCCTCCGCCTGGCGCGATGCCTTCGCCACAATAATGCCCGAAGGATCCTGATGAACACTCTGTCCCTGCTGGCCGCTGCGCCAACCCGCCTTGATCCGGTGAAGCTGTTCTTCGATGCCGATATCGTCGTCCAGTCCGTGATGGCCGGCCTGATCCTGGCGTCCGTTTGGGTCTGGGCGATCATTATCTCGTTCTCCCGGCGGATGGCCGCAATTGCCAAGCGAAGCGCGGATTACGAACGCGATTTTTGGAAGGCTGCTGATATTGATGCCTACCAAGCGCAGCGTGGCGGCAAGGACCTGGGCGAAAATCCTTCGGCGCAGGTCGTCGCCGCTGGGCTGGCCGAATGGCGCCGGTCAACTGCGACGAAAACGATTGACCGAGAGGGTACGCGCCAACGTCTGGCGGGCGTGATGGATAGCGCCGTTGCCCAAGAAGCAGACAATCTGGCTGAGCGGTTGAACTTCTTGGCCACAGTCGGCTCCGTCGCCCCCTTTGTCGGGCTGTTCGGCACGGTCTGGGGCATCATGAACTCGTTCTTCCAGATCGGCTCACAGCAGAACTCGTCGCTTGCGGTTGTGGCCCCCGGGATTTCCGAGGCGCTGTTCGCGACGGCAATCGGCCTGTTCGCCGCCATCCCGGCGGTGATTGCCTACAACCGCTTTTCGCATCGGGTGAACCAGCTGGAGGCGCGGTTGCAACGCTTCGCCGATCGTTTCCACGCCAGCCTTAGCCGTGAACTGGACGACGCCTGATGGGTGCGAGCATGTCTTCGGGTGGCGCTCGTGGTCGCGGTCGGCGTCGCGGGCGGACACCGGTGTCCGAGATCAACGTAACCCCGCTGGTCGACGTTATGCTGGTGCTGCTGATCATTTTCATGGTCACCGCGCCATTGCTCAATGCGGGGGTGCCGGTTGACCTGCCCGATAGCCGCGCCAAGGCACTGGACCAGCAGCCGCAGCAGATCGAGCTTTCGCTGTCGCGTGACGGGCGGCTCTATCTTGACCAGACCGAGATCGCGCTGGCGGCCCTGCCCGACCGGTTGGCATCGGTGCCACGGGGCGCAGATGGCAAGCCGCCGCTGGTCACGCTCCGCGCTGACAAGACCCTTGATTATGGCGAGGTGGTTGCCGTGATGGGTGAGCTCAACCGCGCAGGGTTTAACGCCATCTCGCTGGTCACCAACAGTTCAGGCACGTCCGGACAGGATTGAGCCAATGGTTGCGACCGCTCTTCGCCGCGATGAAGGATTGGCGCTGCTGGCGGCCATCATTGCCCATGTCGGGCTGGTGGTGGTCTTGACCCTGCGGCCGACGCCGATCCCCTTGCCGCCGCCCGAGCGGATTACCGTGACGCTGAGCGACGAGGTTGGCCTTACCTCGACCTCACCATCGACGGCTCCCGCGGCCGCTGACGAAGCACCGGACCTGGGTGAGGAAGCCACTCCGCCTCCGCCCGCGCCGGTTGCACAGCCTGATCCCCTGCCCAAGCCGATCGCGCGCGCGACCGCCGCGCCGCCGCCCAAGCCGGTCCCGCTGGCCAAGGCTCCGTCGTCGCAGCCATCGCCCACCAAGGCCGTAACCAAGCCCGGAGCAAGCCGGATCGGGGATGATTTCCTGAAGGGCACGCCGGGGGGCACTGCGAAGGCACCCCCTGGACCGCCACCGGCCGCGACCATCGGTCCGGCCGTGCGGTCTGCCCTTGCCGGAGCGATTTCCCGTCAGCTCAAACCCAAATGGGTCGCTCCGCAAGGCGCGGACGCCGAACTGCTGGTTTCGATCTTGACCTGGGATCTCAATCCCGATGGCACCTTGGCGTCGACCCCACGCCTCGTCCGGCAGGAAGGCATAACAGACGCCAATCGCGCGCAGGCGGCGCGCCATGCCGAACAGGCAATCCGTGCAGTTCGGCTGGCCGCACCCTTTAACCTGCCGGACGAGCTCTACCCTGCCTGGAAGCGCGTGACCGCCTTCCGTTTTGACCGAAAGCTGTCTCAATGATCCGTTCTTTGCTTGTTGGTTTTGCCCTGCTGTTTGGTGTGCCGCTGCTGGCGCAGCAAAGTTCACCTGCGGCACAGCCTGCGGCCGAAGAAGGCCTGTCAGGTTCAGTGTCGGACGAAAGCGACTGGCAGGATCTTGGGATTGCGATCCCAGCCTTTGCCACCAATGCCGACGTCCCGACGGCCACCAGTGCGGGCTCGACCAGTGCTTTGGGCTTCAGCCTGGCGCAGGTGATAACCGCCAACCTCAAGAACAATGGCCTGTTCAAGCCCGTTGGGCCGGACAGCCTGCCGCGCCCGGCTTTCGATCAGGTTCGCGCTCCCGCTTTCGAAACCTGGTCGGGCCGCAGTGCCGAAATGCTGGTCCAGGGCTTTGTCCGCCCGGGTGAGGGCAGCCAGCTGCTGGTCGGCTGCTACCTTTATGACGTGGCGCTCAAGCAGCAGTTGGCCAGTGCCGCCTGGCAGGTCGCTCCCGGTGATTGGCGCCGTGCTGCCCACAAGTGTGCGGACATGGTTTATGCCCGCCTGTCAGGTGAGAGCCCGTTCTTCGACAGTCGCATCGCCTATATTGCCGAAACCGGGCCGAAAGACCGCCGCATGAAGCGGCTGGCGATCATGGATTCGGACGGGGCCAACCACCGCTACCTGACCACTGGCCAGGCGACGGCACTGACCCCGCGCTATTCACCAGACTACAAGTCGATCCTGTACCTGAGCTACCTCAACGGCCAGCCGAGGATTTACATCTACGATCTGGAAAGCAACACGCAGCGCCTGCTGCTGCAAAGCCAGAACCCGCTGTTTGCGCCGCGCTGGTCGCCCGATGGCAAGTGGGTGCTCTATTCGATGGCGATCGCCGGCAATACTGACATCTACAAGATGCCAGCCGGCGGTGGTGCCGCGATCCGGCTGACGGACACACCCGGGATCGATATCGGCGGCTCATTCTCGCCCGATGGCAGTCGGATCGTGTTCGAGAGTGACCGCCCCGGAAGCCAGCAGGTCTATGTGATGAATGCTGACGGCTCGGGCCAAAAGCGGATCAGCTTCTTCGGCGGCCGCGCGGCGACACCTGAATGGAGCCCGCGCGGGGACCAGATCGCCTTTACCCATATCGCGGGCAACTTTCGGATCGCGGTGATGGATCCAGCCGGCCAGGGCATGCGTTACCTGACGGATTCCTGGCAGGATGAGGCTCCGACCTGGGCCCCCAACGGCCGGATCATCCAGTTCTTCCGCTCCGCCCGTGGAAGCGGAAAGGCATCCTTGTGGCAGGTCGATCTGACCGGTCGCAATGAACGCCAATTGCAGACCCCGGTTGATGGTTCCGATCCGGCATGGGGGCCCCTGCGCCCCTGATAAGACCGAATAATGGAGTTGACTCCATTACTTTGAGGCCATCAAAAAACGACATTGAAAAGGAGAAACCCATGGTCAATTCCCGCCTGACGCTCGCTGCCGTTGCCGCTGCATCGCTGGCGCTCGGCGCCTGTGCATCCAAGGCGCCCAAGCAGTTGCCGCCCGTTCCGGGTCCTGCGGTTTCGTCAAGCCCCGCTCCGGTGATCAACACGGGCCCGGCTGCTGGCAGCCAGGCCGATTTTGTGGCCCAGATGATGGGTCAGGACACGATCTACTTCGATACGGACAAGTTCAACATCGATGATGCCGACCAGGCTGCATTGCGGGCCCAGGCAACCTGGCTGCTGAAGTATCCGGGCAAGCGCGCCTCGATCGAAGGCCATGCTGACGAACGCGGCACGCGCGAATACAACCTCGCGCTGGGCGAGCGTCGCGCCAATGCGGCGAAGAACTTTCTGGTTTCCTTGGGTGTCGATGCCAGCCGGCTGACCACGGTCAGCTATGGCAAGGAACGCCCGGTGGCCCTTGGTTCGGACGAAGAAAGCTGGGCCAAGAACCGCCGTGCAGTGACGATCACGATCGACTGAAGCTGACTATTGGCCGACGCTGCTTATTGCAGCGTCGGCAACAGCTGGCCCAGATCGGGGAGGGCCGAGCTATCTGCCTGGATCGACCAGCGTGGTCCGCTATCCGTCAGACCCGCGGTTACCGACTGATTGCCGAACAGCACGAAGGCCGCCATCGCCAGCACCGAGGCGGCAATCGACAGGGCAAGCTGCTTGCTCATCGTGATGAACTCCAACGAGAAACCGGGGCGGCATGTGGTGCCGAACCTGCTGCAACGCAATACCGACCTTTGCCCGTCATTCCTTAATCTTCGCTGTATGGCGCTTTCGCTTGCGCGGACTCGGGCGCCCGGCTTATCGCCGCCCGATGAGCAGGGCGCGCCGATCAGACAGCTGGGGCTTTCCGCGGTGGGGCGGCTATGGCGGCGCGCGCGAAACCGTGCAGGTGCGTCTGTGCGATCGCAGCGGTTGTAACGAACCGGGCACTTGCCCCGCGCCGAAGTCTCCGAATAGTCCGGAACGCTGGATGTTCTGCCAGGATCACGCCGCTGAATACAACCGCGGCTGGGATTACTTTGCCGGTCTGACGGCCGAAGAGGCGGCCGAGCGCGAGGCGAAGGAACGCCAGACCCACGAAGGCTTCAAGGAATCGGCGCACTACAGTTGGGCGGGGTCCGGTGACGGGACCCGCACGCGTGACGAATTGCGCGCGCTGGAATTGCTGGAGCTGGAGCCCGATGCCGATTTCGAGGCGATCAAAAAGAGCTATCGGACCAAGGCCAAGCAGGTCCACCCCGATCTGCGCCCCGGCGATGAGGAAGCGGCCAAGGCCTTCCAGGCGCTCCAACTGGCCTATGAGGTGCTACTCCAGGGCGAGGAACGACGCGAGTGGAAGGGCTAAATCCCGCCAGTCGCCGTGATCGGATCGAAGCTGGCCGCATTGCACTGCGGCGCGCCCGCCCTGACGATGTCGATATGTTTCACGCAGCGATGCGCGATCCGGCCGTCATGCGTTACTGGTCTACCCCGCCCCATTCTGAGTTTGCGACAACCCGCGACTGGCTGGACGGGATGATCTCAGCCGATCCGGCCACCAGCGACGATTTCGTCATCGAGGTGGACGGCCAGGCCGCAGGGAAGCTCGGTTGCTGGAAGGTTCCCGAGCTTGGCTACCTGCTCCATCCCGCTTTCCACGGACAGGGGGTGGCCAGCGCAGCCATGGCGGCCTTTGTTGCCTATATGCAAGAACGGGGTCTGCCGCGGCTCACGGCCGATGTCGATCCGCGCAACCAGCCCTCGCTGCGGCTGCTTGAGCGCTTTGGCTTCGTGGTGACGGGCGCTGCCAGCCGAACCTGGTTGGTTGGCGATGAATGGTGCGACAGCGTCTATCTTGAACTGGACCTCAACGCTTCTTGAAGCGCTTGATCGACGCCGAAAACGACAGCACGTTGCGGCCATCGTCATCGATGATGCCGCGCACGAAGACGACACTGCCCCCGGCCCGGACAACTTCGCCGCGGGCGGTCAGCATTCGTCCCGGCTCTGCCGCGCCGACGAAATCGCAATTCATATTCATGGTCACACCGTGGACCGAGGCCTCCATTCCCCCGGCGATCATGAACAGGGCATAGTCCGCAAAGGTCATCAGCGCCCCGCCGTGAATATTGCCCCCGCCATTGCGATTCTTGGCTTCGGGAATGAAGCCGCAAACCAGGCTATCGCCTTCTGGCTTGCAGTAGAATGGACCGGCGTGCTCCTCGAAGTGATCGACGGGCTCCCAATGGTACCAGCCCGCCCATTGGCCTTCGGTTACCTTGGCCAGGCCAGGACGTAGGCTGGGTTCATCCTGCTGCAACTTATCGTGGGTGTGCTCACTCATGCGTGGAGCCTGAAGCAGAAGCCGCCAATCCCTGCAAGGCCTAGCCCAGCGCGGCGACTGCCCAGACCACTCCGACCATCAGGGGCACGCCGGCCAGGTCCAGCAACAGCCCGGCCTTGAGAACGCGTGGCAAGGCGATGTGCCCGGTGGCCCAGGCAAGGGCATTGGGACCGGTTCCGGCCGGCAGCATGAAACCCCAAGAGGCGGCCAAAGCAGCGGGCAGGGCCAACAGGATCGGGTCTGCACCCAGCGCGACCACCAGCGCTCCAACCACCGGCATGATGCCACTGGCGGCGGCGATGTTGCTGGCGAACTCGGTGATCAACACCACAAAGCCCACCAGCACCAAGGCCACGATCGGCAATGGCACGGCCTTCAGCGGCAGCAGCATCTGGCCCATCCAGCCGGCCAAGCCGCTCTCGGTCATGCCCATGGCGAGCGCCAGGCCACCGCCGAACATCAGGATCACGCCCCAAGGCGCGCGGTTGGCTTCTTCCCACTTTAGGAGCGGGCGGCCGGTGCCGTCGGGAATGAAGAACAGCGTCAGCCCGGCCAGCGCGGCGATCGTGCCATCATCGAGCCCACCTGGCGGGAACAGCGGTTTCAGCAGCGGCATGGTCACCCAGGCCAGCACGGTCAGCGCGAAGATCGGGGCAAGGCGCTTTTCCGGCGTGGTCCAGCCTGCGGGCAGGTGGATCGCAGCGCGGGCGGCGGCCGGATCAAAGCTGCTCTCACCAATCCGCTGGACCTTGGCGATGATCAGCGCTGCCAGCGGCACGGACAAGGCCACCAGCGGCAGGCCATACATCGACCACTCGACGAAGCTGATCTCCACCCCCAGGCTTTTCTGCAGCAGGGCGACAGCAATGGCATTGGTTGGCGTGCCGACGATCGTGCCATAGCCGCCCAGCGTCGCGGCGAAGGCCACGCCCATCGGCAGGGCGCCGGCCATGCCCTGCGTCTCACCCTCAGTCACGCCGCCCGAAGCGAGCATGGCCAGGGCCATCGGCATCATGATCAGCGCGGTCGAGGTGTTGGAGATGAACATGCTGATCAATGCCGTGGCGCTCATCACCGCCAACAGCAGACGTAGCGGTGAATGGCCAGCGCGAAACAAGATTGCCAGGGCGAGCCGTCGGTGCAGACCGGTTCGCTCAATCGCCAAGGCCAGAAAGGCCCCGCCCAGGAACAGGAACATGACCGGCGAGTAATAGGTCGATGCCGTCTTGTTGGCATCGGCCACGCCGATCAGAGGCATGACGATGAAGGGCAGCAAGGCGGTGACCGACAGCGGCAAGGCCTCGGTCATCCACCAGGCTGCCATCCACCAGACCAGCCCGGCCATAGGCCAGGCGGATTCGGGCATGCCTGCGGGAGCCTGCGTGAGCAGGGTCAGGAGGAAGCCGAGCGGGCCAAGCCAAAAGGCAACGCGCCGTGCGGTCATGCTTCCTCCCCCTGTTGCGGCCGCAGCCAGACTTACTTCGGTGACAGCACCATCAGCATCTGGCGGCCTTCCATGCGGGGATAGGCCTCGATCTTGGCGTCTTCGGCGGTGTCTTCCTGCACCCGCCGAAGCAGGTTCATGCCCAGCTGCTGGTGCGACAGTTCGCGGCCGCGGAAGCGCAGGGTGACTTTTACCTTGTCGCCCTCGCCGATGAACTTGTGGATCGCGCGCATCTTCACGTCATAGTCGTGATCGTCGATGTTCGGACGCATCTTGATCTCCTTGATCTCCTGCGTCTTCTGGTTCTTGCGCGCGGCATTGGCCTTTTTCTGGGCCTCGTACCGGAACTTGCCGACATCAAGGAACTTCGCCACCGGCGGATCGGCGTTCGGAGAAATCTCCACCAGGTCCAGCCCTACTTCGGCTGCCTGTTCGATCGCTTCGCGGGTATACATGACGCCAAGGTTCTCACCGTTTTCGTCAATGACGCGGACCTTGTCCGAGGTGATCATCTGGT
>JACCDJ011396423.1_pt1 | contig 11483 bp, 7 predicted proteins | sample 7444481 | NCBI WGS metagenome assembly JACCDJ01 (sample SAMN15323435, study PRJNA562643) | freshwater metagenome | isolation source: river surface water | place: USA:Blue River Watershed | collected 2017-08-15 | reverse complement strand
CCGAGGATCAGTTCGAGGCCATCCGCGAATACCTGAACACCCTGAAGAAGTGACGGTTCAGGCGGCAAGGGGGCATGGTGACACGGGGGCAAGGGGATGCAGAGATAGGGACAGGGACAGGGGCAGGGGCAGGGTTAGGGATGGATGTGATGAATGGCCGCCGCAGGGCGGCCGGAGGTAGGGGCGTGGGTTCGCCGCGCCCTCCGCCATGGCGTGCAAGGCAAAGCCCTGACCCCCGTTCCCTTTTGCTTACCCAGCCCTAGCCCCAGCCCTGTCCCTGTCCCTATCCCTGCATCCCCTTGCCCCCGTGTCACCATGCCCCCTTGCCCCCTGAACCGTCACTTCTTCAGGGTGTTCAGGTATTCGCGGATGGCCTCGAACTGATCCTCGGCCTTGCCGTTGAAGTGCTCGGTGAGCTGGGTCATCCCGTCGCCGTCCGCATATTTCGGCATCTTGGTCTCCGGGTCCAGTCGGTTGGGATTGAGCAGCCAGCGGTGGAAGTGGCCCTTGCGCAGGCGTTCCGCGGAGAGGGCGAGGTTGATGCCCGGGGCTTCGAAGACGGCGGTGGCCTCCTTTTCGCCGACGTCGTGGCAGGTGATGCAGTTGAAGCCTCCGTCCATGCCGAGTAGCTTCTCGCCGATCGCGATCCGTGCGGGGTCGGGCTTGGGGTCCTCGGGATCCTTGGGGCCGAAGCCGTGCTGCTGACCAAGTCCGAGCGCCAGCGTCGGAGCGTGATGCGTGAAGCCCGGCATGACGCCGATGAGCCACCAGCGCGGCTTGTCCTCGACACGGCCGGCGATGAATTCGGTCATCCAGGCGGTGCGCAGCTTCTCGCCCTGCCAGGTCAGGGCGGGCACGGGCGCGTCGGGCACCGGCTCGCCTTCGACGTGTTCCTTCGGGGGGAGGAGGGAGCGCAGCTGCCGGCATTCCTCGTCGAGCTTCTTCCAGGAGCTGACGCGGCCGTCCAGATTGTGGCAGCCCGCGCAGTTGAGCGCGCGCAGATTGCGGGTCGCGAATTCGGCGGGCACGTCGGCGGCGAGGCCGGCGGCGACGTCCGACTTCATGAATTCGAGCAGCGCCGCGCGCTCGGCGCCGGAAAGGTCGTAGGCGGGCGCCCGGCCGCGCCCGGCCGCGCCGTCGGAGAGGCAGCCCTTCGCGCCGGCGGCCGCGACTTTCGCCAGCGGCGGCTGGGTCGTGGCCGGCATGCCGGCGTGGCAGTTCAGGCAGCCGGCGGCGGCGATGAGCCCGGCTCCGCGCGCGGCGTCTCCTTCTTTGGCCGTGAGCTTGGCGGCGGGCGCCTTGGTGAGCAGGTAGGCGGCGAGCTGGGAGGCCTCCTCCTCGGTCAGGCGGAAGTGCGGCATGCGCGCGGCCGGCCAGTTCTTGGCGGGGTCGAGCAGGTAGTCCTTGAGCGCGCCGTCACGCCACTTGGCGCGCACGTGGGCGAGCGGGAGACGCCCGAGGGCGTCGTCGCCCTTGGCGTCGGGCTGGCGGTGGCAGCCGACGCAGCCGAGATTGGCGAAGAGCGCCGCGCCGGCGGGGGCGAGCGCGGGATCCGCGGCCGGAGCGGCGTTCGCGGCGGCGCCCTGCGTGAGCATCGCCGCGAGGTCCGCGGCCTGCTGTTCCGCGTCAGGGCCGTTCAGCACCGCGGGCATGAGCGAGTGCGGGCGGAAGGAGGCCGGATCGAGGATCCAGCGGGTCAGCCACGCGCGGTCGAACTTCGCGCCCAGTTCCGCGAACAGCGGCGCGTTCTGGCCGTATTCGGGCATGCCCGTCCCCTTGGCGGGCAGCTTGGCGTCCTGGTGGCAGGCGGCGCAGTTGAGATTGGCGAAGAGCGCGCGTCCCTCGCGCAGGCGCAGCGCCTTGGCGAGCGCTTCGTCGCCCGTGTGGCTGAGCGCGGTCGGCGGGAAGGCCTCGCGTGGAAAATCCTTCGAGGCCCAGCCGGCGCGCACGAAGGCGTCGGCTTTGCCGTCGGACTCGAACTCCGCGACGACGGCGTTGGGGCCCTTGTTCAGCTGCACCGACTTCGTGCCGGCGCCTTCGAGCGCGGGCTGTCCGTTGACGCTGAGGCGGAACTTTCCCGAGGTCTCCGCCCAGAGCGAGAAGACGCCGCGTACGGGGGCGTCGATCGAGCCTTCCCAGCGCGCCTTGAAGGCGCCGGCGGGAATCCAGGGCGTCGCGGGCTGTCCGGCGGGCACGTGCAGGGCGAGCAGGCGGTCGACGCGCCGGTCGGCGCGGTCTCCCGACTCGAAGGTCACGCTCAGGCCCTGGGCCGGCTCGGCGGCGGCCGTCGCGAGCGGGGCGAGGAGGATCGTCAGGAGGCTGCGGAGCTTCATGGCGGCGTGGGCCAAGGGTCGCCCTTCGGCGGAGGTTGGCAAGCGGACAAGAAGAAGGCCCGGGAAGTTCCCGGGCCTCCGAACGCGCCTGGCGGCGCGGTCACTTGGCGAAGCTGCGGTAATCGGAGCCCTTGGCGTCCGGCACCACGTTGATCGTGCTGCTGACCTCCTCCGGCACGCGCGTGCCGTCGACGGCCTTGAGGGCCATCTTGATGCGCATCTGCATCACGGGCTGGAGGCCGGGGATCTCGAGGAAGACCTCCTTGCCGTCGTCGGAGAGCTTGACGGACTTCACCGCGACGGGGTCGGTGCCCTGTTCGCCCGGCTTGCTGACCTTGTAGTCGGCCGAGCCGTATTCGGAGGAGTACTTGTAGTTGTACTGCTCGACGGACCAGTTCTGGAGGTCGGTGGCCGACTTGCGGTCGAGCGCGCCGGTGAAGCCGAGGGTGATGCCGTCCTTGGTGACGTGGAGGCGGTCCTGCATGGTCACGGACTTGCCCGTGTAGCGCACGCGGTGGATGGCGCCGTCCTTCACGCCGTTGGTCTGCCAGCCCTTGAGTCCGGCGACGTAGAGCTGTCCGTCCACGGGGTGGAAGCGTCCGCGCATGATGCCGGTCGAGAACTTGAGCGGGAACTTCACGACGCCGCCCTGGGGCACGTCGCCCACGCGTTCCTGCAGCACGCCGAAGAGCGAGGACTTGCCGTACGAGAGGTACAGCATGCGGCCTTCGAAGGGCCCCCACTTCTTGGAGGTCACCCAGGTCTGGCCGCCGTTGGAGTTGTCGACGTCGTAGGGGATCCAGCAGAGGTGCGGGGAGTACTTGGCCGGAGCCTGCTCGCGGTGCGCGAGGTCGGGGACCTCGATGAACTCGCCCGGCTTGGAGAAGTGGATGTAGTCGGCGGGGACCCAGGTGCCCTGGTTGTCGCCGTTGGAGACTTCGCCGTTGGGGCCGACGCCCATGCCGTTCGGGGCGCGGATGCCGGTGGCGTGCACCTCGAACTTCTTCCCGTCGGACGAGACCTTGAAGATCGCGCCGTGGTGGTCGCTGAGGGGGCCCCAGCCGCGGCCTCCCGGATTCACCGGTCCGCCCTTCAGGAAGTAGAAGTTGCCCTGCGCGTCGGTCTGCAGGTCGAAGGTGAACTCGTGGAAGTTCGAGGTGACCTGGACGTCGTTGTTGAAGTTCTCATACCGGTCGGCCTCGCCGTCGCCGTTGAGGTCGTGCAGGCGGGTGATCTGGTCGCGGCCGAGGACGTACAGGACGTCGTCCACGATGCGCAGGCCGAGGGCGTGGAAGAGGCCGGTGGCGTGCCGCTTCCAGGTGATCTTGGAGGGCTTGTCGTCCGAGAAGCCGCCGATCCACACGTCGCCGCTCCAGGTGGAGAAGGCGATGCGTCCGTCCTTGAAGAAGTCGATCGCGCCGACGCGGATCCAGGAGCGGTAGGGGTTGTCGAGCGGGACGTTGAGGTTGTCGACGAGGTAGGGCGCGTTGAGCGTCTCCTTGAGGCGGTCCTCCAGGACCTGCTTGGCGGCGGGGTCGGATTCGCCGGCGAGCTGCTGGCGGAGGGATTCGGCCTGCTTGGCCTGGTCTTCTTCGCCGGGGGTCACGTCGGTCACGACGGTCTGGGTCCAGCGGGCGGGTCCGCCCTTGGTGAAGGCGGTGAGGTCGGCGGCGCCGGCGGTGCCGGCGGCGGCCTTCAGCAGCGCGTCGTCCTTGCCGACGGCGCCGTGCGCGAAGGAGACCTTGAAGCTCGTGCCGGCGGAGGCCTTCACCTTGAGGCTCAGGAAGCCGCCTTCCTGGCTGAGGGCGGAGCCGGCGGGCAGGCCGCGTCCGACGACGGCGGTGACTTCGTCATCCGGCGCCTTGGCCGCGGGGGCGGGCGCGGCCTTCTTCTTGCCCTTGGGCGCGGGAGGAGGCGGCGGCACGGGGAACTTCATGGTCACGACCGCGCCGGCTTCGGCGAGACGGACGGAGCCGCCGTAGGGGAGGTCCTGCAGGCGCACGGAGGCGTTGAGTTCGCCCTTGGTCACGGTGAAGGAGCGGCTCACGACGGGCACGCCGCCGACGGTCTCGAGTTCGGCGCTCTCCAGCAGCTCGGCGCCGCCGACGCTGTAATGGAACGTCACGCGGTCGCCATGGAGGAAGAGTCCGAGATACTTCGAGTGGTCGCGGGGCAGGGGGCCGAGGGGGATCTTGGACATCACGCCCTCGGGACCCTTGGGCAGCGGGCGCGGATCCTTGAAGGAACCGTCGGGGCTCCAGCCGGGGCCGGGGTTGGTCTCGAAGTGGATCTTGGCGTTCTGAGCCGGGCCCGGGTTGGGTCCGTGTCCGCCGTCGAAGGTCACGCCCTTGAAGCGCAGCCATCCGCCCGTCCAGCCGCCGGCGGCGCGCAGGGTCTCGGTGTCGAAGGCGTAGCCGCCGGCGCGGTCACCGAGGTTCACGACGACCGCCTTGTTGGCGGCGCCGCCCTTCTGTTCGAAGGGGTTCTTGCCCTGGGCGTTGTCGATGGAGGCCGAGAGGAAGCGGCCGTAGTCCATGGCTTCATGCTTGGGCAGGTTCTGCTGCGCGGAGGCGAGTGCCGTCAGGCCGAGCAGCAGGGTGGTGGTCAGGGTTTTCATCTGAGGGGAAAGATGCGGGGCGGGAGGGGCAGATTTGAATAAACACTCATCTTCTGTCCAATGTATTGGAGCGATATGAGCGGATTGGGTTCCGTTCAAATTCGTCCGGCATCTTTTCAAGGACGGCGTGAGGGCGGCGGGGATGAGCGTATTCGGCCTAATAACGGGGGCTTCTTACCTTGCGGGTGCTTTTCATAGGGGCTTTTCTGGAGCTTCGCCCCGCCGCTCATGAACCTTCGTTACATCTCGTTGTCCGCACTGCTGGTCCTCGGCTTTTCCTCGGCGGCCGTCGCCGCTCCTGAGCCGGAGCTAATCTTCAATGCCACCGCTCCCGGCAACGATCTCAAGGGGGACCTCCAGGCCCAGGTCCTTTTCGCCCAGAGCCAGATCATCCCCGCACGTCCGCGTGAGGACGACCGCCAGCCGCGCCTGGTCAGCCTGCGCAAGACTCTCCTGCTGGTGCGGCCGCTCCGTGCGGAAGGCGCGGCGCCTCTCTCGGTCTCCGTGCTTGATGCCGCCGGACGGACGCTGGGTTCGTTGAACCTGAGCCCGCCGAACATGCTTCCCGCCACGGCCTACTTCGTGGAGGGGGCTCCCCGGGGCGGCGTCGACTTCTCCGTCAAGAACGCCGACGTCGGCGAACTGAACGATGCCGCCGACATCCAGCAGCTGTCCGACGCGCAGGGCAAGACGTTGCGCGAGTGGCTCGTCCGGCACGACGCGGTGGAGATCCAGACCGGTGACGGTCGCTGGACGCGCCACGTCCATCTGCCTCCGGCCAAGGGGCTCGACGGCAAGTTCGTGCGGGTGAAGGCCGGCGCCGGTTACGGCTCGACCATCCATTACGGACCTCGTCAGGTCAACGTCGCCCGCGGCCAGACGGTCCTTTTCAAATGCGTCGCGGGGCAGTGGCTCCGCGAGGGCGAGCTCGAGAACAACCGGCTGCGCTACGCCGCCGACGCCTGGAGCGCCGCGCTGCCCGCGGAATGGATCCGGCCCGGCGTGTCCTTCCGTTTCCGCCGTGGCGCCGTCGCCGGCGAGCTGACGGGCGTGGCGGTCGGCGCCCCCACCCAGCTGCTCCTGCACACCATCGACATCGGGATGCTCACCGAGCCCCGCGCGGCCTTCTCCTTCGCCAAGGACCCCGAGGCGCACCGCGAATACTTCCAGACCCTGCCGGCGACGCAGCTCGTCGTGAGCCAGTACGCCCCGTTGCACCTGACCGAAGTGGTGCTGCCGACCGGCGAGGTGCTCAAGGACCGCGATCCCAGCAAGGGCGGCTGGCATGAGGGCACCATGCGCCAGCGCATCGGCAAGGAGCTGGTCTCGCACGGCATCGACAACGCCAACTACGGACTGCACAGCACCGCGGGCGTCGGCGAGAAGAGCCATCCCTACGTGGCCGCCCAGCTCACCGCGCACAACAACCGCGGCGTCTACGCCAACGGCGTGCAGGTGCACGGCGGCTCGGGCGGCGGCGGCATCGTCACGCTCGACGATTCGCTCGGCAACGAGTTCAGCCACGAGGTGGGGCACAACTACGGCCTCGGGCATTATGTCGACGGCTTCAAGGGCTCGGTGCACCGTCCCGCCGGCGAGGTCAACTCCACCTGGGGCTGGGACGCCGACCGCAACCGTTTCCTGCCCAACTTCTCGCCCGTGCGCAGCGGCAAGGGCTCGACCCTCGACGGCCAGACGCAGGAGCCCTTCGACGGACGTTCCTTCGGCTTCGACGCCATGGCCGGCGGCGCCCCGTTCTCCTCGTTCAACCGTTTCACGCTCTACACGCCCAACACCGCGGCGATCATCCAGAAGTTCCTGGAAGGGAAGGCCGTCTTCGATCCGCAGTCTCCGACGGGCTTCAGCCGCTGGAACGAGGAGACGGCGAAGCTGGAGCCCTACGCGCACCGTCTCGAGGCGGCCGTCTCCGCCGTCTCGGCCCGCATCAAGGAACTGGACGAGGCCTCCCTCGCCGCGCTCTTCGCCGAACATGGACGCGTCACCGTGGCCATGGGCGACGGCAACTGGAAGGGCGAGTTCGGCGTGCCGGCCGCCTCGGCGGAGAACAAGGGGCGCATCCTGGTCATCGACCACGGCGCCGCCTACGCCTCCACGATGACGGTCAACGGCGAGGCGGTGCGCCTGACCCGCGGCTTCGTCCGCAGCTACGTCTCCGACGGCAAGCGCTGGAACGAGGGCACGGGCGCCGAGGGATCGGTCGAGCGCAAGCCCACGGCCTTCGGCGTGCCGGTGGTCACGTTGGTCGGATATTATGACCCGAAGCTGGAGCTGCGCAGCCACGTCTATCCCGCGCTGCACGGCTCGCTCGGCTTCTGCTACGCCGACGAGGCCGCACGGCTCAAGCCCGCCGACTGCCAGCTCGTCGTGGAGACGAAGACGGGGACGCTGCGTTTCCGGCTCGAAGGACGCCGGCTCGATCCCGGGTGCATGAACAAGTTCCACGTCAACGTGCCCGCCTCGGTCCAGCCGCGCAGCGTTTCGTTGGTCATCGGCGGCAAGGTCGTCGACAAGCGCGCGATCACGCCGCCCTCCGAGAAGCTCGCCGTGACCGTCAACGGCCTCTCGCCCACCGCCAAATAAGGGCCGCCGCAGGGCGGCCGGTGGTAGGGGCGTGGCTTCGCCGCGCCCTCCGCGGAGGAGTGCAAGGCGAAGCCTTGCCCCTCGCCCCAGCCCTACTCAGGCCCTCCAGCATCCGGGCGTGTGCTCGTCGAGCACGCCGACGGCCTGCAGGTAGGCCTGGATGATGGTCGGGCCGACGAACTTCATGCCGCGCCGCCGCAGTTCCTTGGAAATCTTCTCCGCCAGCGGCGAGGTGGCCCGCGGCGTGCGCGATCTCCGGACGACGGGCCTTCCGTCGACATGGCTCCAGAGCCAGGCGGAGAAGCTTCCGTGCTCCTCCTGCAGGGCGAGGAACGCGCGGGCGTTGATCGCGACGGACTCCAGCTTGCCGCGGTGACGGACCAGTCCCGCGTCGCGCATCAGGGCGTCGACCTTGCGGGCGCCGAACTTCGCCACCTTGTCCGGCTCGAAGCCGGCGAAGGCGCTCCGGTAGCGCTCGCGCTTGCGCAGCACGGTGATCCAGGAGAGGCCCGCCTGCGCGCCTTCCAGGATGAGCTGTTCGAACAGCAGCCGGTCGTCCCGCACCGGCACGCCCCATTCGCGGTCATGGTAGCGGACGTAGAGCGGGTCGTCGCCGCACCATGCGCACCTGCGGCGGTCCGCCGCCATCAGGCCTTGATCGAAAGGCCGCGGAGCCAGGCGATCCACCCGGCGGGCAGGCCGCGGGCCAGGGCGCCGCGCACGATCTTCTCGTGGTAGAGGCGCGAGGGCAGGTGGGGGCCGGTGGGGTCCACGACCTTGAAGGCGTAGCATTCCAGCGGGCAGTCCTCCACGCCGCCTTCGAGCACCGTGAGCTTCACGCGCCGATAAGGAGCGCCTTCCGCCTCCATCAGGCGGTTCCAGTCGTCAGCCGTCATCTCGTAGACTCCGCCCCAGACTCCGGGCGAGTCCTGGTCGTCCAGGATGTCGGCCGCGCCGCCGCCCCAAGTCTGGCTGGGGTGCGTGAAGGCCATCCGGTGCTTCGGCAGGAAGGCCTTGCCGCGATACTGCGAGCCCGGACAGCGCCGTTCCATCTGGGCGGGATCCAGATTTGAAGCGTAGGCGAAGTAGAACCGGCTCATGCGAAGGGAGCCGGGACTTTGCCCATCCGAGCCCGAGATGCAATCTCGGGTGCGGCGTAGCCACGCCCCTACCTCTGGCCGCCCTGCGGCGGCCATTCATCAATTCCTGGCCCTCTCCCCAACCCTAGCCCTAATGCCAAACGCATCTCCCCTTGTCCCCGTGTCACCGTGCCCACTTGCCCCCTCGCGACCGCCTCCGGCGGCCGCGCCTCACCTCGCGATGTCATCCCGCCCCAGCACGTTGACGCCGTGTCGGGCGAGGACGGAGGCGGCCAGTTCCTGGGCCTCGGTGCGGACGATGAGTCCGCGACGGCCTCCGGGACGGAAGAGGAAGGGGTAGACGTAGTGGATGTTGATCTCCGCCGCGAGCAGGGCGGCGGTGACGTCCTTGAGCTGGGATTCCGACTGCAGCTCGATGGCCATCACCGGCACGTCGTCGTGCGCGAAGTTGTGCTCGGCCAGGACTTTCTCCGCCTGCTCGGGGTAGTCGACCACGATGCGGATGATGGTGGAATCGGTCGTGTCCACAAGGCACAGGGCCACGATGTGTACGTCCGCGCCCGCCAGGGACTGCACCAGTTCGTTGAGTCTCCCCACCTTGTTCTCGACGAAGATGGAGAACTGACGGATGGCGCCGAGGTCGGGCTGGCTGCGGGTGTCGGGTGCCACGGAAGGAAATCTTGGGCCGGAGCGGGGGCCTTTTCCAGCCTTTATGACGCCAGAGGTGATTGACGGCGTGATTTCTTGTCCGATGGTCTCGGCATGCTTCTGCCCTCGCTGGCGCTCGTTCTCGCCCAGGCCCCGGCCCGTCTGCCTGAGACGGTGGTGGTCGAGACGCGCCAGGCGGCCGACATCGCCGACGCCTCGCCTTCGGTCTCGCGGATCGACGGGGCCGGCGCGGTCGAGGCGGGCTACACCACGCTGGGAGGACTGCTGGCTTCGGCTCCCGGGGTCTACGCCACGGAGCAGTCGGGCGAGGGCTCGCAGGCCTCGCTCTTCATCCGCGGGATGAATTCCACGCACACGGCGGTGCTGCTGGACGGCCGTCGGCTGCCGCAAGGTTTCTCGGGAAGCTATGAGCTCGGCCGTTACCGGGTCTATGGCCTCTCCTCGGTGGAGCTGCTCCGCGGTCCCGCCTCCGTCGCCTACGGCGCGAACGCCATCGGCGGGGTGGTGGACATGCGCCTGCCCGATCCGCTGGTCTCGCCCCGCGGCGGATCGGCGCTCGTCGAAGGCGGTTCTTACGGCCGCGCGGCCGCGGCGGTCGGCATCACGGCCAACGACGCCGCCCAAGGCCGCGATGCCTCGCGCGGGCTCGCCGTCACGGCCACGACGACGCGCGACGACGGCTGGCGTGACAACGGTGCGCGTGACGCCACGACGGCCCTGCTCAGCGGCGCCTGGCGTCTGGCCCCCGGCCTGATCGCCGACCTCGTGGGTTCGGTCGACCGCGGTCACGCGGGCCTGCCCGGTTCGGCTCCCGGCTCCTCCGGCGACCCCAATGACTGGCAGCGCGACGGCGGCTGGCTGCTCTCCCCCGGCGTCCGTTTCGACAACGGCACCGTGCGCGGCGCGGCCTTCTGGTCGCGCGGCGGCTCCTCGGTCACGAGTCTCATCGACACCACCGGCCCCTTCGCCTTCACGTCGCACCAGCGCTACCTGCTCGAGCGCGATGAACTGACCGCCTACGCGGACTGGGCGGTGCGGCCGGATCTCTCCCTCGGCGCCGGACTCACCTACGAGCGCAACGCTTTTGACCAGCGCATGCTCGCTCCCGGCGGGGTCGACTGGCGCGACGTCCAGGAGTCCTTCGGAGGCTGGCTGCGCTCGGACTGGAGCGTCACCTCGGCCGACCGCGTCCGCGCGACGGTGCGCCAGGACGCCTTCACCGAATACGACGGACGCACCACCGGCGAGCTGGCCTGGTCGCATCGGCTCAGCAAGCAGCTGGTGTTGCACGCCAAGGCCGGCACTTCCTACCGCACGCCGTCGGGCAACGACCTGGCCTACGGCACCGCGGGCGGGCTGCCGCTGCGTCCGGAGTCCTCCATCGGTTACGAGCTCGGCCTTCGGCATGAGGACCTGCTTCCGGGCGCGCTGTCCTGGACCTTCACGCTCTTCCGCAACGATGTCGAGGACCTCGTCGACTTCGACCCGGCCAACTTCTACCTCGCCTACAACATCGCCGAGGCCCGCACGCAGGGCGCCGAACTCTGGCTTGAGACCCGTCCCGCCAAGGGCGTGCGCCTGTTCGGTTCCGCCACCCTGCTCAGCACCGAGGTCCTCTCGCCTCTCGGCTACCTCGGCACCGCCGCGCAGGGAGAGCAGCTCCTGCGCCGACCCGATTTCGCCCTCAGCCTCGGTGCGGAACTCATTCCGACCGAGGAGTGGATCTTCGGCGTCTCCGCCACGCATCTCAGCGGACGTGAAGACTTCGACTTCGGCGCCTTCAGCCGTGTGGACCTTCCGGATGCGACTTTCGTGCGCCTCTGGATCCGCCGGTCCATCGGCGACAAGACCGACATCTCCCTGCGCGTCGAGAACCTGACCGGCGAGGACGCGCCCCCGGCGGCCTTCGGCTTCGGTCCCCAGCCCCGTTCCGCCTATCTCGGCGTCACCCGCCGCTTCTGATGGCCGCTCGACGGGGAGCGACGGCTTGACCTCGCCGCTCGCCCCGCCTATCACCACGTTCCCCTGAAATGACAGGGGACCTGGAGAGGTGGCTGAGTGGCCGAAAGCGCCCGTTTGCTAAATGGGTATACCCCAAAAGGGTATCGTGGGTTCGAATCCCATCCTCTCCGCCACTTTTGTATCCAGCTGGCCGGCTGGCAT
>JACCDJ011508015.1_pt1 | contig 11487 bp, 16 predicted proteins | sample 7444481 | NCBI WGS metagenome assembly JACCDJ01 (sample SAMN15323435, study PRJNA562643) | freshwater metagenome | isolation source: river surface water | place: USA:Blue River Watershed | collected 2017-08-15 | reverse complement strand
TGCACAAGCAAGATATGAATTTGTTTGACACCGTATTTCATAAGGATTGTGCTCTGTATTCTGCACAAACTGGTGAGATTTCACTTCGACCATATGCCGTCTACAGAGATGTGGTTGCCAACCGCAAATCACCTTTTGACACAGGAAACACTCGTCGAGACAAAGTTTTAATGTTTGACCAAATTTCTCCAACTTTAGCTGTTGTTCGAGTCCAGTTAGAAATGTTTGGTGGGGTTATGCAGGATTACCTAAACATCGTATTTATCGATGGTCGATGGATGATTTTGGCAAAGATGTGGGAAAGAGTTGGCGACTCAGTCGATTAATTCCGGCTTATAGAGCGACTCTTCATTACGCATCCAAAGGATTAATCTTTATCAATGAGAATAGTGGGATCGATTCTTTTGATATCTCTTGGCGTGTTCGCCATTATTTTCGGCGAAGCTGATGATTCTCCAGGATTACAAGGAATTGGATTAATTATTATTGTTTCAAATTTATGGCTGGCCTACCGAAATAGATCACGACGTTGACTCATAAAATATTTGAGATGCCTGTGGCTGATGTATACGTTCATTATGTGAATAAAGTTGAACGTAACGATCGTACTGAAGCCGAACTAGTAAAAGTCATCACCTGGCTTACTGGCTTCGACACAAAAACACTCAAGAATCACCTAAAAAAGAGGTCAACATTTAAAGAATTTTTTAAAGTGGCGAAAATTCATCCAAATGCAAAATTAATAACCGGCTCTATCTGCGGGGTTAAGATTGTTGAGATAGAGGATCCATTAATGAAAAAGATACGTTATATGGATAAGTTGGTTGATGAGCTTGCGAAGGGCCGCCCAATGACCAAAATCTTGCGAACCGACTCCTAGATATTCACCTTTTAAGTGGATTTGAAAGAATACAATAATGGTCTCGAAAAACTTGGATTGGAGAAATAAATGAGCACAGAAACTACAGCTGGTAGTCGTTGCCAAGCATGCAAATGCGAACCTTGCTGCTGCACCCAACCTTGCTGCTAATTATTAATTGAATAAGAGTTTGGTGCTAATCAAAAAAGAGTTAAAATCTTAAAAATCGCGTTTTCGTTTTTGAGGTAATTGCCTTTTATGTAAGAATTCCTTCTATTGGGGAGTACCTCGTTCAGCACCTTCGTCAATACGGATAGAAATATCCCGGAGCTGCGACCATGAAGATGGTTGAGGGAGACCATGGCTTTATGTCATCTGTCCCTCCTACAGAAATAGGTATTTGAAATGAATGTAACTCTTCTAACGTGGGCAATTGTTGTTGGTGCGATTTTTGCCTTGATAATTATTGATTTACTTACCATCAGTCGAAAGCCACACGATGTAAAGTTTAAAGAGGCGGCCGGTTGGTCGATCTTCTATATTGGTATTGCAATCATCTTTGGAATTTGGGTTTGGCAAACTGCAGGTTCTGAATTTGGAACTGAGTACTTCGCTGCATACCTGGTTGAAAAATCTCTATCCGTAGATAATTTATTTGTCTTTATAATTATTTTGGCACAGTTTAAAGTGCCTTCGATTTATCACCAGAGAGTTTTAATGTTTGGTGTAATCCTGGCTTTAGTTCTACGCGCTATCTTTATCGCGGTTGGCGCAGCAGCGCTAGCAGCCTTTAGCTTTACCTTCGTAATCTTCGGTGCAATATTGATCTGGACCGGTATTGGCTTGTTTAAGCACTGGGATGAGGATCCAACTCCTGAAGATAATTTCTTAGTAAAAGTTATTCGTAAGCGCGTTGCGATGACCGATTCATTTGATGGTTCAAAGGCGTTTACGAAGATTGACGGAAAAAGAATTGCTACACCCATGTTTACCGTATTGATTGCAATTGCATCAACAGATTTATTATTTGCACTTGATTCAATCCCAGCAACGTTTGGAGTAACCCAGGAACCATTCTTGGTATTTGCTGCAAATGCATTTGCATTACTTGGACTAAGAGCGCTCTACTTCTTGCTTAAGGGCTTGTTGGATAAGTTAATTTACCTATCTCTTGGTCTATCAATCATCTTGATGTTTATTGGGGTTAAGTTAATTCTTACCTTCTTGCATGAAACTTGGTATGACATTCCTAAAATCCCAACACTGGTCAGCCTTGCCGTAATCGGTTTAATTTTGTTGGTATCAACAGTTGCCAGCTTGATTAAATCAAAGCAGGATCCAACAGCGGTAGCACATGCTGGTCGAGTAACTGCCACACCAGAAAAGAAGGAAAAATCCGGTGATACTAAGTAAATCTATCTGCTGATACAGTTCAGTAACATCTAAGCAATGAGGTAAACAAAATTAGTAAGGTGTTACTGACTGGCGCCAGTGGCTACATTGGCAGACATATTTTGCTTGAGCTCTTAAATCAGGAGTACTTGGTCCGAGCATCGGTGCGCTCACTTAATAAATCAAGTGAGATTAGTGATGCCTTGCGAGATCATGTAAAAGATAGAAAGAGTATTGATTCAAATCTTTCATTTGTTGAATTGTTATTGGATTCTGGTGCTGGTTGGGATGAAGCGATGGCTGGTATAGATGTACTAATTCATTCTGCTTCTCCATTTCCATTAGCGATTCCCGAAAATGAGGAAGAGTTAATCCGCCCAGCAGTTGATGGCACTCTTCGTGCGTTAAGGGCCGCAAAGAAAGCCGGCGTGAACAGAGTTATCTTGACATCATCAAATGCCGCGGTATTTGGTCGGGATTTACCAAAGGGTGCAAAAGAGTTTGATGAAACAATGTGGACTGATGTTGATCATCCAATTGGTCGCGCTGCATATCGCAAGTCAAAGACCTTAGCTGAACGCGCTGCTTGGGATTTTGTAAAAAATGAAGCTCCTAATATGGCATTAACAACTATTAATCCAAGCCTAGTAATCGGAGCTCCACTTGACGCGAACTTTGGATCTTCAATGGCAATCATCGATCAATTGATTAAGGGAACAAAGCGAATGTTGCCTGATTTACGGGTTGGAATTGTTGATGTAAAAGATGTAGCCAAAATGCATGTTGACTCAATTAAAATTGAAGCAACTAAAGGTGAGCGAATAATAGCCAGTACAGGAACGCGCTCTTTAGTTGAGATTGCTAAGATAATAAAAGCAAATAATCCAAATATTAAAGTGATCACAAGACGGGCACCAACCTGGTTTCTTAGGTTGCGAGCAGTCTTCAAAAAGGAGCAGCGGCCTGGGTTGTTATTGGTAGGTAGACCTAATTTGATCAGTAATGCAAAGGCACGATCGCTATTCACATTTGAGTTTATTCAGCCAGAAATTAGCATCGAAGAGAGCGCAAAATTCCTGATCGCCAAAAGTAAGTTTTAGTACACTTTATCTTGTGAAATTCACCAAGCCACCACTGCGTGAATTTTTAGATCGCGAATCTTCCGGCGGAGTTTTAATTTTAATCTTTGCCACTCTTGGATTGTTAGTGGCCAACTCACCACTTTCAGATAGTTACTTCTCGTTTTTAAGTGTTGATTTTCAAATTGGTCAGGGACCACTGGCAATTGACTTGACGGTACAAAAATTTATTAATTATGTATTGATGACTTTTTTCTTTTTTGTAGTAGGACTTGAAATTAAACGAGAGTTAACATCTGGTCATCTTGCCTCATTTAAGAAAGCGTTGATGCCATTTATCGCTGCCCTTGGAGGTATCGCACTTCCTGCTGTTATTTATTTAGTAATTGCAGGTGGGGTTGAAGCAGGCGGTTGGGGAGTACCAGTTGCAACAGATATTGCCCTAGCAGTTGGTTTACTTACCTTGATTGGATCTCGAGTCCCAGAGTCTCTAAAAATATTTCTATTAGCACTTGCTGTAATTGATGATATTGGTGCAATTTTGATTATTGCATTTGTTTACTCTGATGGCATAAAAGTTAATTGGCTGCTCAGCAGCGTATTGGTGATTGCATTCACCTATTTAATGAAGAGAGTTAATGTCAAAGCTACATCGTCATACATTCTCATTGGCATGGTTCTCTGGTTTACGCTCTATAAAACAGGAGTACATCCAACTCTGGCCGGAGTGATTTTAGGATTACTTACGCCAAACATTAGAAAAGTTGAAGATAAGCCAGAAACTGTAATTGAATGGTTAGAAGATAGATTTCACCCATTCAGCACATTCTTTGTAGTCCCACTTTTTGCATTTGCAAATACTGGCGTGAAATTCAACTTTGATACATTGAATTCAGCCAGTAAATCATTAGTTGCATGGGGAATTTTCTTTGGATTAGTAATTGGTAAACCAATTGGAATTCTCCTCTCAACATTGCTAGCTGGAAAATTGAATATTGCTGAGATTCCTGCCAACGCAAACAAATCAATGATTACTGCCACTGGAAGTGCTGCAGGTATTGGCTTTACTGTTGCGATATTTATTGCTCATATTGCATTTGATAATCGGCAAACCGAGGAGATTGCGATAATTGCAGTAATCATTGCCTCGTTAGTTAGCGCCCTTTTTTCATGGGTGATGTTTAAAAAATTTTCAAAACACATCCATCCAACAATAAAATAGATTTATGAAATTTCTTATTTCAGTAATTGATGATCTAGCAATTTCCGGAACCTCCACTGAAATGGCCGCGATCGATAAGTTCAATGATGATCTACGAGCAAATGGCCAATTCATATTTGCCTGGGGGCTTGAAGATCCCAAAACGGCCACAGTTATAGATAATAGAAATGATGCTGGAATAGAAACAGGCAAGCCCTTATTTGATTCAATTGAGAACATAAGTGGTTTTTGGTTGGTTGAAGTTTCAGATAAGGAAATTGCTCAAAAATTAGCATTTGAAGCATCAAAGGCCTGCAATAGAAAGGTTGAGCTAAGAAAGTTACACGGTAACTAAATGCCCGGTTTAATTCCAATCTTTCTCACCAATAAAGTTGAAAAGACAATTGATATAACAACCGCAACGAGTACCCCGGTGTACTGAGAAACAGATAAGGCTTTCTCACTAAAAGCAATACTGCCTAGGACGAAGGAAAATTCACCAATCTGACTGATGCCTGTTGCAAATTGCAATGGTTTTACCTTCAATTTTCCAATCTTCGCAAAAATTGCAATTGGCATGGTTTTTAATAGAACCATCATTGCAAGAATTAACAGAGCAAATTTCCACGAATTAGCCAATTGAGATGGTTGAATCAAGGAGCCGATAACTACAAAGAAAAGAACTGCAAATAAATCTCTAAATGGCAGGATTGCCTTTCTAACCTCTTCGGTATCTTTGCTCTGATTAATTGCTAGTCCAGCTACGAAACCTGCCAGTGCCATTGGAATTCCAAAAACAACAGTGCCAAGTGCTGCTAAAACCAAACCCGTTGAAACCGAGTAGATAAGAAATAGATCTTTTTCCCATCTGACTTTTTGTAAAATAAAAGGCAATATTTTTGAGGAGATATAGGCAAGCAATCCAAAGCCAAATAAGCCACCCAAGGCCAAAAATAATGGTTTCTCATCAGTACCAAAAACAGTAAGAATTATTGCCGCTACTGCAACACCAACTACATCTTGTACAACAGACCAACCAAGCATTGCCTCCTCGGTGAAAGTATCTGTTTTTCTTCTTGGACTTCTTGTGATGTTAACAATTACAACACTAGATGACATTGCAATTGATAAAGATAGAAGAAGTGCGCCCAAAATAGGAATATCAAGATATAAAAATACAGGTGCTCCAATAGCAATGCCGATCAATACTTGAAGTGGAGCGCCCCATAACAATGAACGTTGTTCCCTGCTAATTCGCTTTAAATCAATCTCGATTCCAACCTCAAAGAGCAAGAGAACTACACCGATATCAGCAAGCAAGGAGAGTTGATTGCTATCGGCAACAAATCCAGGCGTAAATGGTGAAACTAATAATCCAGTAAGCAAGTAACCCAAAACAGATGGCAAACCTAATTTTCTAGCAGCAAAACCCATCGTTGCTGCAGCTACAAGCACTACGCCAACATCGAGAACTAATGGAGCGGTATCAACTATTGAACTAGCCAAAATTGCCCCCTTTATTCACGAATTGATAAATACATTCTAATGAGAGAGCCACTTTTTTCGCTCGCTATTAGAGAACTTCTCAATTGAATAGCGAAGCATGGTTCGTGGCATTTGATGGGCATTTTCCTTCAAATAGTTTCTGAGTAAAGGTCCGTCCATCTTTCCAACCTCCCGCAGCGCCCATCCAACCGCTTTATGGATCAGATCATGATCATCTTTTAACAAGATGTCAGCCATTTCCAATGTCGGATAGGGATCACCAATCTTCTGAAATGCAAAGGTGAAGATAACCGCCATACGACGCTCCCAGAGATCATCGCTTTTCGCTAATTGCTTAAGAAATGAAAGTGAACTCTTTTGATCAGTTAAATACTTTCCCATACGTACGCCGGTTACATCGATTAAATCCCAATTATTAATGTAGCCAGCTTTCAACTGCTTAATATAAAAATCAAATAATCGCTTTTGTTCAGCTTCACTTCCAGCCTTCTCAAATTGCTTAATTAAAATTAGTAAACCACAAAATCTGACTTCATGGTAAGTGGATTCAGTAAGTTTTTTGATATCTGGCAATGACAGATCAGCGTATTTTTTAGCAATAACTCTAGTTTTTGGAACAACGATGCCTAGAAAAATGTCACCTTCAGCGTAATCTCCGGCAGCTGTTTTAAAAAAGCGTTGTAAATCTGTTGCCTTTTTGGCAGATGCCAAGGATTTTAAATCATCAATCACATCCCTTGCTTTAGCCATATTTAAACCTTACTCCAACTGCTCAAACTTAGTAATTGCGCTAGATTTAATCCATGATTATCGATGTTTGGTCAGATGTGGTTTGTCCTTGGTGCTTTATTGGAAAACGCAGATTAGAGAAGGCGCTCTCCATCTTTGCACATAAGGACAAAGTCACTGTTCGCCATCGGGCCTTCCAATTGGATCCATCAATTAATCAAACACTCCCTACCAGCGTGATGCTCGCCGATAAGTACAAAGTAGATGCTGAACAGGTTAAAGCCATGCAAGCAAATGTTTGTTCAATCGCTGATGGGGAAGGCCTTTGTTATAACTTAGAAAACACATTATCTGGAAATACATTTGATGCTCATCGGTTATTGCTATGGGCTGCAACTTTAGATAAACAGGATGAATTATTAGAAGCGATGTACTCCAGTTACTTTGAGAAGGAACGACCTTTATTCTCACACTCAGATTTGGTGTTAGTTGCTACTGGAGTTGGCATAGATGCAGATAAAGTGGAGGAGATTCTTACCTCCGATAAGTTCTCAGATGAAGTTATTGCAGATCGGAATCTAGCTGCCCAACTTGGGGCTACCGGTGTTCCATTTTTTGTCTTTGATATGAAGTTTGGTCTCTCTGGTGCTCAACCGTTAGAGGCTTTTAATCAAACTTTAGAAAACGCATGGAATGAGCACGCCAAAATAAATTAAAGAGTTTTTAGTAAATCTCTCATTAGTGAAATTTCAGCGGTTTGAGATTTAACAATAGAGTCACCCAAGGCTTTAATTTCTGCATTTGAACTATCTTCAATCATCATCACCATATGAATGGCACCTTCATGGTGAGCGATCATTCCATTTAAAAACAAGGTGTCAAAGGTTTTTCCAGTTGATTTAGCCAAGGTGGCTATCTCTGAATCAGAGAGCATTCCACCCATGTCCATTGAATGACCCATATCTTCAGATGCATTAGCTGATATTAACCAGCCACGCATTTGTGTAATTTCTGGCGCCTGAGCAGTTTTGATCTGCTTTGCTAGATTAATAACATCATTATTTTTAGAAATTTTGATTGCAAGATCAGACATTTCAATTGCCTGTTGATGATGAGGAATCATCATTTGTGCAAACATAATATCGCTGCCAGAATAAATTCCATCGCCAGTGTTCATCATTTGGCCATCGCCATGCATACCCATATGGCCTCGATCATCGTCATGGTCTCTCGAGGTACCAAATAGCATTAGGCCAATTATCAATAGCAAAACGGAAATAATTGCAATAAAGATACCGCTCTTCTTATCTATATTGATCTGCACAAGATCTCCCTCTTTGAGGTTTGAAATAGAGAAATATAAAAGTACTTTAACAAATGTAAGTTAGCAGGAACAGCGGTCTTGCTCAGCAACTCCAGCTAGCGCTTCTTCGATATGTTGACCACAGCCATCCCAAGTAGGTTTGCCACATTTGTAGCAATTAACACGTGAACACATTTTGTTGATTCCTTTCAGAGGGTTGATTTGAATAAATGAAGCATACCCCCTAGGGTATAGGCATTGTCAAGGATTTGTGAGGAAAATTAGATGGCTATTAAAAAAGTTACGCATGTGTTAGCCGATGAAGATCAGGTTGAGGCTATTGCCAAGCGAGTAAAACGTGCGCACGGTCAATTAGGCGCGGTTGTGCGAATGCTGGAGGAGGGGCGAAACTGCGAAGAAGTAGTCACGCAGATGTCAGCTGTGTCTAAGGCGGTTAATACCGCTGCCTTTACTCTGATTTCAGCCAGCTTGAAAGAGTGTTTGGTTGATAACAAATCCAATTCCGACGCTGTAACAGCCCAATTACAAAAACTATTTTTATCACTAGCATAAGGAGAAGTAATGTTTAAAAAATTTCTAGCAGTTGCCACAATTTCAACAATTTTCTTGACTGGATGTTCAAGCGAAGGTGGGTCAGCAGTGGATTTAGGTGTTGCCGAGTTTCAAGCAAAGACACAAGAAGCAGATGTGGTTATCTTGGATGTCCGTACGAAAAGCGAATTCAACGAAGGGCATATCGCTAATTCAATCAATATTGATTTTCAAAGCGACACATTTTTAAATGAGATTTCAAAGTTAGATAAATCTAAAACCTATGCCGTTTACTGTCGTAGCGGTAACCGTTCTGGACAAGCGGTCTCAAAGATGACCAATGAAGAGTTTATTTCACTTTATAACTTAAATGGCGGCGTAATTGACTGGGCTGGCGCTGGCTACCCATTAGTTACCCAATAATTTAAATCACTTTAGGAGTTAGTGATCTCAATGAGTAATAAGAAAATAGTAATTGTTGGCGGAGTTGCCGGTGGAATGTCTGCTGCAACAAGATTGCGTCGCTTAGATGTTGATGCTGAAATTATTGTCATTGAGAAAAGTGGCCATGTTTCATACGCAAACTGTGGACTTCCATATTATGTTGGAGGCGTAATTGAACAAGAATCGGCTTTATTGCTACAGACCCCAGCCTCCCTACATGCCAGATTTCGCTTAGATGTAAGAGTTGCTAGCGAAGTTCTTTCAATTAACCGCAAGAAGAAATCTGTCCTAGTTAAAGAGTTAGCAACTGGAAAAGAGTATGAATTAAGTTATGACAAGTTAATTCTTAGCCCTGGTGCCTCACCAATCGTGCCACCAATTCCAGGTGTAGCTCGTGCGATGACACTTAGAACTGTGGAAGATGTAGAAAAGATTGTTGAGCAGGTAAATCTAAAGCCAAAAAATGCAGTAATTATTGGTGGTGGATTTATCGGTGTTGAAATCGCAGAAAATTTAATTCATCGCGGAATTAACACATCAGTTGTTGAGGCTGCTAATCAAGTATTAGCACCACTAGATCCAGAGATGGCTACATTGGTTGCAAAGGAAATGCGAGCACAGGGTGTAAATCTTCACCTGGGCACAAGTGCTGCAGAGATAACTGCAAGCACAGTTAAGTTGGCAAACGGGGAGGAGATATCAGCGGATTTAGTAATTCTTGCCATTGGTGTACGACCAGATATCTCACTTGCCAAAGCAGCTGATCTAAAAATCGGATCTCGTAATGGAATAAGTGTTGATCGAAACAATTTAACGAATGATAAAAACATCTATGCAATTGGCGATGTAGCTGAAAAGACCGATTCATTAGATGGCTCTGCAACTTTGGTACCACTTGCAAATATTGCTAACCGACATGGTCGCGTAGTTTCAGATCACATTGCGGGCCGAAAGGTTCGCGATGTTAAAACAATCGGAACCGCCATTGTTAAGGTCTTTGATTTAATGATTGCTACAACTGGTTGGAATGAGAAGCGATTGGCAACTACCAAACGCAAATACAAAGTAATTCATGCTCATCCAAACTCACATGCTGGCTACTATCCAGATGCAAAGCAGATGACTTTGAAATTAATCTTTGATGGAAAAAGTGGTGAGATTCTTGGCGCACAAGGTGTTGGAATCGAAGGTATCGATAAACGAATCGATATAATTGCAACAGCTATGCGTGGTGGAATTAAAGCGCCAGAGTTAGCAGATCTTGAACTGGCATATGCGCCACCATTTGGATCGGCAAAAGATCCAGTAAATATGTTGGGGTATATCGCTGAAAATATAATTTCTGGATTAACAAAAACTGCGCAGTGGAGCGAAATTGCGGAGTATCAAGCTATGGAATACCAACTACTAGATGTCAGAACACCTGGTGAAATAAGTCGTGGTGGAATACCTGGCTTTGTAAATGTGCCGGTTGATGAAATACGCGAACGCAAGGATGAATTGGCTAATAAAAATGTCTTAGTTACTTGCCAAGTTGGGGTTCGAGGACATACCGCGACCATGTTGTTACAGGAACTTGGCTTTAATGCAGTAAATCTTGATGGCGGCTATTTAACCTGGAGCAATTCACCAGCCGCTGAAAAAGATCTTGTTAAACAATAAAAATCAATCGATTGAAGGAGTAGAAAATGTGCAGTAGAACAACCTGTCGCAAATGTAAGAAACCATCGTGGAGTGGTTGCGGAAACCATGTTGAACAAGCACTAAAAGGTGTTCCAAAGAGTCAACGTTGCCAAGGCCATGACAATGATCCAAAAGAGTCTGGCTTTTTCAGCAGATTATTTGGAAAGAAGTAGTCCAGATATAAAGTTGCCTTATGGCAATTCAAATAGAAACCGCAAACATTAATGAGGCTGTACGGCTTCGTGAATTACGACTGCGTGCCTTAGCTGATGCGCCCTACGCATTTGGTGCTGATTACGAGGTTGAAAGTGATAAACCAATTGAGTACTGGCAAGATTATTTAAAAAATACAGATTGGTGCTTTGCTGTATCTGATGGTGTTGATATTGGTTTGCTAGCAGTAGATATTGCTGATGCGGATAGAGGAAGTGATTGTTGGCTTGCTAGTTGGTGGCTAGAAGTGTCATTTCGTGGCCAAGGGATTCCGACGTTAATGTTGGAGTGGCTTGACTCCTTATGTATATCTAAAGGTTGGCAGAAGCAAGGACTGGGTGTTTGGCCAGAGAATGAAAGAGCAATAGCTGCATATTTAAAGTTGGGTTTTAATAAGGGTGAGAAACCACTACAAAGCAGATCTAGGCCGGAAAAAATGTATTTACCCATGTATCGAAATCTGCCGCTTTAATTAAATTAAAACATAGGATATTGCTATGACCAAACGGGAAGTTGATGCATATAT
>JACCDJ011070221.1_pt1 | contig 11498 bp, 10 predicted proteins | sample 7444481 | NCBI WGS metagenome assembly JACCDJ01 (sample SAMN15323435, study PRJNA562643) | freshwater metagenome | isolation source: river surface water | place: USA:Blue River Watershed | collected 2017-08-15 | reverse complement strand
GCACATCCAACAATGTCAGAGGCTATGGGTGAAGCTCACATGGCTCTAGCAGGCAAACCACTTCACGCGCACGGTTAAGGTAAGAGGAGAAAATACCCATGACATTCTCAGTCACAATGCCAGCTCTCGGCGAAAGCGTCAGTGAAGGCACAGTCACTCGTTGGTTAAAGAACGAAGGCGATGTTGTTGCAGTCGATGAACCTCTCCTAGAAGTTTCAACTGACAAGGTCGATACTGAAATTCCTTCACCTGTTGCTGGAGTTCTTTCAAAAATTGTCGTAGGTGTAGATCAAACTGTTGCAGTAGGTGCAGAACTTGCCATCATCTCCGATGGTGGTGTCAGTAGCCCTGCTCAAGTTCAAACTCCAACTGCTGCACCTGTTATGGAGACGCCAGCTCCGGTGGCTACTCCGGTAGTGGAAACTCCAACCCCAGTTGCAGCCACTCCCCCTGCAGCTACGCCAGCCAGCGGTGGCACCGTGATTACGATGCCGGCACTTGGTGAATCTGTCAGCGAAGGCACTGTTACTCGTTGGCTTAAAAACGTTGGGGATTCTGTCGCTGTCGATGAAGCGCTCTTGGAAGTTTCCACCGACAAAGTTGATACCGAAATTCCATCTCCAGTTGCAGGAACGCTTCTCGCAATTGATGTGGCTGTTGATTCAACCGTACCTGTTGGCGCTCGACTAGGACTTATTGGCGCATCAAGCCAGAGCGCAGCGCCACAAGCTGTGCAGACTCCAGCGCCTGTGGCGCCAACGCCGACTCCAGTAGTTTCAGCTCCAACACCAGTTGCACCTGTAGTTGTTCCATCAACTCCCGTACCAGCACCAGTTGCACCTGCGCCAGTTTCGCAACCGCAAGATGCATATGTGACTCCAATCGTTCGCAAATTAGCTAACGAACTTGGAGTCAATTTGGCAACTGTAAGAGGAACCGGAATTGGTGGTCGCATTCGGAAAGAGGATGTAGAAGCAGCACAACCAAAGCAGAACGCTGCTGCACCTGCTGCACCTGCGCAATCTTCTTCAATTCCATCCGCACCTCGCCCCGTTACGCCAGCTGCATCTCCACTTCGTGGAACAACGGTCACTATGTCGAGATTGCGTAAAGTGATTGCGGCGCGAATGGTGGAATCACTACAAGTTTCCGCGCAACTCACTACCGTGATTGAAGTAGATGTAACAAAAATTGCTCGCTTACGTGACCGGTCCAAGGCTTCATTTGAAGCACGAGAAGGAGTAAAGCTCTCCTTCTTGCCATTCTTTGCAGTCGCCGTTTGCGAAGCTCTTAAGCAACATCCAGTACTTAACTCTTCTGTTGAGGGTGATCAGATTATTTATCACGGGGCAGAACATCTCGGTATTGCAGTCGACACCGAACGTGGATTACTAGTTCCGGTAATCCATAACGCAGGCGATCTCAACATGGGTGGTGTAGCGCGCAAGATTGCAGATCTGGCAGCTCGCACTCGCGATAACAAAGTCACACCGGATGAACTCGGTGGTGGCACTTTCACTCTCACCAACACAGGTTCTCGTGGAGCGCTCTTTGATACGCCAATCATCAATCAACCTCAAGTTGCCATCCTTGGACTAGGTGCAGTTGTAAAACGCCCAATGGTGGTTAAAGGTGAAGATGGCGGTGAAACAATCGCAATCCGCTCCATGGTTTATCTCGGACTCTCTTATGACCATCGCGTTGTTGATGGCGCAGATGCGGCTCGCTTCTTAGTAACTCTCAAAGAACGCCTCGAAGGCGGCGCCTTTGAAGCGGATTTAGGGCTCTAATCCATATGTCAGTTCCCCAACGAATCGCCATTACCGGAGCTTCCGGACTGATTGGCACAGCGCTAGTTGGTCACCTCAAAAGTGAGGGTCATACCGTGCAGCGCTTGGTACGTCGCCCAACCGTTGCTCCAGATGAGATCCAGTGGGACCCTAAAACTGGTTATGTAGATATCGAAGCGCTACGTGGTGTTGACGCAGTGATTCATCTTGCCGGAGTTGGTGTTGGAGATAAGCGTTGGACCAAAAAATACAAGGCGGAAATTCTTAACACGCGACTTCTTGGAACTACTGCAATAGCGCGCGCAGTGAGCGAAGTAAAACCGCAAGTATTTATCTCTGCTAGCGCAATTGGTTGGTACGGTGAATCTGGCAATCGAGCCGTTATTGAATCTGATCGCGTTGGCGATGATTTCTTGGCTGCAGTTTGTCGTGAATGGGAAGCAGCTGCCGATTTAGCCCACGACGTACGCACCGTAAAACTTCGCACTGGACTTGTCTTAGATCCCACTGGTGGCGCACTTGGCAAAATGCTGCCGTTGTTTAGATTAGGGCTAGGAGGAAAACTAGGTAACGGAAAGCAATGGTGGTCTTGGATTACTCTCCATGATGTTATTCGCGCCATATCATTTCTACTTGAACACAATATTTCTGGTCCTGTTAATCTCACTTCACCCAATCCAGTCACCAATCAAGAATTTACCTCAGCGTTAGCGCGAGCAATGCATCGCCCGGCACTTTTCCCGGCTCCTGCAATAGGGCTCAAGATTGCGTTAGGTGGATTTTCAAGTGAAATTTTAGGAAGTAAAAAAGTAATTCCACAGGAACTCACTAATGCAGGTTTTACTTGGGATTACCCACACATTACAAACGCTCTAACTGCGTTGATCGATTAGCAATAGTTCAGCTGCAAGCCTGCCCGAAAGTAGTGCACCATTTTGCGAAGGAGCACTGCGGTAATCTCCAGCGATATAGATTCCATCTCTTACTTTTGAGGTTGTCACACCTTTGCTTCCCGGTGCAAATATAGGTAGCGATTTAGGGATCTCATACTTTGCTATGAGAGACCAATTTGCAGAAGGTTTACCCCACATTATCGAAAGGTGACGCCTCACCTCTGATTCCGAAGAGAATTCAAGAGTTGTTGAAGAAAGTAAGGACTTGCCAGAGGGTGCGTAATTTGGAACGACATTTGATATCACAATTGAATTTACAACTGGACCTCTCCGTTGACCATCTATAAGCAACTTCTTCGAACTACTTAAATCACTTGGGACTTCGTGATACCACGTCGTAGAGCCTGCCAATTTAGGTACGCTCTCCATGTCCAATAACTGAGCAGCAGTAGTCACATCCGTTGCTACGATAACTGGACCGTTACCCAATTCTTGTAGCGAGTTAATGTGGCGATTCAATTCAATCTTGGCCACTCTCTTTGCTAACGCTTGCGCGAGTGCTCCTACCCCACCTGCGGGTAATCCAGGCTTTCCAGAGATAAAGGATCTGACAATCTCCTTTCCACTGACGGCATCTACATTTGCAGGTGATGTCAGAAACACACCACTGAGAAAAGGGCGGAGAACCGTTGTGTAAAGTCTTCCCATCTTTTTCATCTCATCTTCAACGCTTGAGTAGGAGCTGGCATGTGAAAGTAAATAACCCAAAAATTTCATCTTACTGAGCAAGCTACCGCTGCGGTTATCCAGCGCCGCTAAAGGAAAAAATCTGGGATCGCCCAAGGGAATGCGATTATTTTCGATTGCAATATCAATTGCCCGTGGCAATTTGATGAATGGCAAATTCGCCATCACTCCTAGACGTTGCAGTTCAGAGTAATTGGCGTTGATAAGTTGGAACCCTCGATCTAGGGTGAATCCATCTATGTAATCTGAAGCAACTCGCCCACCAACTCGATTGCTTGCTTCAACTACTCGCACCTTACAACCTGCGCTTTGCAAAGTAATTGCCGCGCTTAAGCCCGCCAAACCTGCACCAACAATCGTTACCTCTTTATCAAGCACTGAAATCACGCGCCTTATCAATGATTGAAGCAACTTCCAGAACCTGTTCCTCTGTGATGGGCATTGGTGTGCCATTAGTGAGTGACGCCTTAACAGCCAGGTAGAACAAACCATAATTTCCCGGAGAGCTTGCTATTTCTTCTTTGCTATCCCCTTTGTAAATAAATGCTCGAGACGACGTGGGTACTTTCCAGATTCCATCTTCCGGGAAATTTCCTGCGCGTAGCAGTGCTTCTTGGGGATCTAATTCTTCTATAACAAGTGCCCCTTCTGTTCCCAAGAGCCGAATTCGTGGTCCTGGACTTCCAGTGATGGCACTCGCGGAGAGATAGGAATCAACGCCAGAGCCGTGGCGCAGGGTCAGAACCACATCATCTTCTGAATCCCCACGGATCTTACGAATTTGTGCGTTTCGTAATTCAGCTTTTCCAAACCAATTTAGCGCCGTTGAGATGAGATGAGTTTGCAAATCCAACAAGAGACCTCCCCCATTCTCAGGGCTTTCGTTTTCGCGCCATGATGAGGGGTTAAGTTGAGGCCGAAATCTCTCAAACCTGGAATCTAAGCGAAACGGTTTACCAATGAGACCCTGTGAAATAACTTTCTTAATGGTGAGCGAATCGCTATCCCACAACCTATTGTAGAAAACTGTGACAGGAACTTTAGAACTTCTCGCTGCCTTAAAAATCTCTAGAGTTTCGGAAGTCGTTCTTGCGGCGGGCTTGTCGATCACGACAGGTATTGATTTCGCAATTGCGGCCAATGCTTGTTCAGCATGTACTTTATTCGCTGTCGCAATTACAACTAGGTCAAGATTTTGTTGAAGAAATTCCGCAAAATTATCAACAACGCTCACTAACGGAAAATCATCTTTTGCTTGGCGCGCGCGGGTCGGATTGGAGGTGAGAATTGAGGCAACTTCAAAACCACAACCCTTAAGTAAAGGGCCGTGGAATGACCTACCTGCAAGTCCATAACCTGCAATCCCTACTCGCATTGCGTGGTTACTTATTCTGTAACTTGGAAGGCCACCAAACTTTTGGACCTATTTCATGGACAAGTGCCGGGACCAGAATGGAGCGAACGATGATGGTGTCTAATAGAACTCCGAAAGCTACGGCAAATCCGAGTTGCGCCAGCGGTACGAGCGGTAACAGACCAAGCACGGCGAAAGTCGCAGCGAGAACGATTCCGGCAGAGGTAATGACTGCACCAGTGACTGTTAAACCTTTTATGACACCGGCTCGAGTTCCAATCTTCATAGATTCTTCACGAACTCGCGTCATGAGAAATATGTTGTAATCAATACCCAATGCAACCAAGAAGATGAAGGCAAAGAGCGGGAAGGAGGTATCTCCGCCAGCGAAACCAAAGACATGGTTAAAAACCAAAGCGCAGACGCCTAGGGTTGCAAAATATGAGAGTACGACTGTTCCAAGTAAGAGCGCTGCGCTCAAAATACTTCTCAGCAGAAGCCCCAGAATGATTGTGATCACAAGAAGGATGATCGGGATGATCGTGCGATTGTCGCGATCATTAGCCGTTCTGATGTCGTAAGAGACAGCACTCGTGCCTCCCACTAATGAAGTTGGATCCGCCTCTTTAGCAAGTTCACGAATCCGTGGAATATCGTTTGAAGCTTCAACGCTGTCTGGTGCCTTATCAAGCGTGACGTTGAGAATCGCCTTGCCGTTAACAACCTTTATAGGTGGTAGTGGCTGACCAGGGACGGCAAAACCATCAAGAGCTGGAGTAATTGTTGTGACGCCCGGTGCTTGTTTTACAGAAGCGGTAACAGCCGCAATTTTGTCAACGTTGACAACGATTTGAGTTGGATCTCCCTCGCCACCGGGGAAGTGAGTAAGCAACAATTTTTGACCTTGTACAGATTCTGGATTTGTGGTGAATGTATCCACCGTTCCGATTCCATCCGCTTTGAGAGTAGTTGAGGTAAAAGCAAAAGCGAGCAGGATTACACCTGAAATAACCCATGCTTTACGTGGATTGCGTCCAATTGCGTTACCTACACGTGCCCATGTACCCGATAGCACATGGTCATCACCGTCGAATTCAGGGCGACGAGGCCAGAAAATCCAACGCCCAAAGACCAGCAAAAAAGCAGGTAGCAGGGTCAAAATGGTGAACATGGAACACACGATTCCGATAGCACCAACTGGACCTAGTCCAGCTGTATTGGTGAGTTGGCTAAAGAGCAGTATGAGTAGAGAGATCGAAACGGTAGAACCTGACGCAAGGATAGGCTCCCAGACTCCTTTATAGGCAGCTCGCATCGCGTCAAAACGACTGGCATGTAGATGTAGCTCTTCGCGATATCGCGCAATCAATAGCAACGCATAATCTGTTGCGGCACCGATTACCAATACAGAGAGGATGCCTTGCGATTGTCCGTCAACATCAATGATGTCGTTTTTAGCCAGAAGATAAACAATTCCACCAGCTAAAGTCAGTGCAAAGAGCGCCGATAGAAGCGGAATTATCCAAAGTATCGGTGATCGATATACGACGATGAGAATTACTGCTACAACTCCTAGCGTGGTCAACAGCAAAGTAGAGTCGATTGACCCGAATGCTCCAAAGAGATCACCGAGTAATCCTCCTGGACCAGTTACATAAGGTTTCAGTCCGTTAGCCTCGGCAATCGGCGCAATATCTTCACGAATCGCTTCCACAAGTGCGGGTAATACCGGTTCATCATTTTCTAGAACCTCACCAATCGCATTGCCATCAAGAGGGATATTCGCCAAAATCGCTTTTCCATCTTGAGAAGCAAATGCCGTAATTTGCTGTCCGGGAGCAACATAATCAGATACTTTTGCCTGAGTGCCCGCAAGAGTGAGCGCACCTAATTCATCAAGGTGGTCGTTGATTGCAGCCACCGCATCTGGAGTAGCGTCACCCTCGAAAAGCACCAACGTTGGAAAATTAAATGAGTCTTTTCCTGAGAATGTTTGAATAACTTCAGATGCCCTCGTAGCCTCTGCGCCTTTTGGCAAGAAGGACGAGTTGTTGTTCTCTTGGACGGAAGAGAGCTTGCCAAAGAGTGGGCCGAATACTCCCGTGAGAACGAACCAGAAGATGACAACCAACATGGCTAATGCAAATGGCTTCCGGGTAGATCGAGGTGCGAGAGTTGACACGATGAAATGGCCTTTCCGGCTGTTGATGAATGAAATTCGCTAGAGCCCTAGCCTACCTTTAGGCTGTACCCGTGACCCCAACCAGCCAAGTTGATCTTGAAATTGGTTCAACTTCACAATTGAACGTGGTGCGTTCAGGAATTGTTGAATATGGCCAAGCGCTGGCTATGCAACGCTCCATCCACTCTGAAGTTGTTTCGGGAGCGCGTGCAAACACTCTGATTCTGCTAGAACACCCATCTGTCTTCACCGCTGGAAAGCGAACATTGGATTCAGAGAAACCCCACGATGGCACGCCAGTGGTTGATGTAGACCGCGGCGGAAAAATTACGTGGCATGGGCCAGGTCAGTTGGTCGGTTATCCCATCGTGAGACTTGCAAAACCCACAGAGCTCGTTGGTTTTGTCCGTTCCATAGAAGCGGGACTCATCGCAGCATGCCAAGATTTAGGTTTACAGACAATCCGAGTAGACGGTAGATCTGGAGTCTGGGTGCGTGATGCCCAAGGCGATCGCAAGATTGCAGCCATAGGAATTCGGGTGGCTTCGGGAGTTTCAATGCATGGCTTTGCACTTAACGTCAACCCAGACCTCTCGCCTTTTAGCAAGATTGTCGCCTGCGGCATCGATGATGCCTCGGTAACCTCGCTTGCCTTAGAGCTTAAGCAATCGTTCACTATCGATGACATTTTGCCGATAGTTGAATCGCACGTCTCGGACGTACTTATTAAGGTGAGCACATGACGATTGCACCTGAAGGTCGCAAACTGCTTCGGATTGAAGCACGCAATACCGAAACCCCTATTGAGCGTAAACCGGAGTGGATCAAGACTCGTGCAAACATGGGGCCTGAATACACTCGGCTGCGTTCTCTTGTAAAAACTGAAGGTCTCCATACTGTCTGTCAAGAGGCTGCATGTCCCAATATTTTCGAATGCTGGGAGGATAAAGAAGCAACATTCCTTATTGGTGGCGAGCGTTGCACTCGACGGTGCGATTTCTGCAATATTGATACAGGCAAACCCGAACCTCTTGATCGCGATGAACCGCGACGTGTTGCCGAATCAGTTCAGGCTATGGGGTTGAAATACGCAACTATCACTGGCGTTACCCGCGATGACTTAGAGGACGAAGGCGCGTGGCTTTATGCAGAGACTATTCGTAAAGTTCATGAATTAAACCCTGGCACAGGGGTCGAGATGTTGGCTCCAGATTTCAGCGGAAATTCAACGTTGCTTAGCCAAGTTTTCGAGACGAAGCCAGAAGTCTTTGCACATAATCTCGAAACTGTTCCACGAATTTTTAAGCGCATTCGCCCAGCTTTTACCTACGAACGATCGCTTGATGTCATTTCGCAGGCACGTTCATACGGGCTCATCACCAAATCAAATTTAATTCTGGGTCTTGGTGAAACCAGAGAAGAAATATCCCAGGCCTTAGTGGACCTACATCAAGCAGGATGCGATTTAATAACAATTACTCAATATTTGCGCCCAACCAATAAGCACCATCCTGTTGAACGTTGGGTAAAGCCAGACGAATTTGTTGAGCTAGCTAAAGAGGCAGAAGAACTTGGATTTAGTGGAGTTATGAGTGGGCCTCTTGTTCGCAGCTCATATCGTGCCGGACGTTTATACAAACAAGCTCAAGAGAAGCGAATGCGCACCAACCATGGCTGATCTTGTTTATCCCCCAGTAGTAGTTGCTATTAAAGCTTTTTGGAAATATCTCGGACTCAAGTTCGATTTTGAAGGGGAAGAAAATATCCCACGTGAAGGCGGTGCCATTCTCGCGATTAATCACGTTGGATATTTGGATTTCGCTCTAGTAGGAACAGCAGCTCTACCCGTCAATCGTTATGTACGTTTTATGGCAAAGAAGGAAATATTTGATAACAAATTGGCAGGTCCACTCATGCGAGGCATGCACCATATTTGCGTGGATCGCGCAAATGGGTCTGCTTCATTTGTGGCAGCTCTTCGAGCCCTTCGTGGCGGTGAAATCATAGGAATATTTCCGGAAGGAACAATCTCTGTAAGTTTTGAAATAAAGGAACTCAAGTCTGGAGCCGTTCGCTTGGCTATGGGGGCAGGTGTTCCTGTGATTCCTACTGTTATTTGGGGCTCACAGCGCATCTGGACAAAGAAAGTTAAGCGAAATTTGCGCCGAAAGAACGTTCCTATCAGCGTTACTTTTGGAGCCCCGCTCTATTTTCAAAAGAACACAGACGTTGATGCGGGCGAAAAATTGCTCCGCGAAACAATGATTGAGTTGCTTCATAAAATCCAAAGCGACTATCCAGATTCACATGATGGCCAGCGCTGGGCTCCGGTTCGTCTTGGAGGAACTGCGCCTGCTCCCCTAAACTAGCGCGCATGTTGAAGCGGAAGAATAAAGAACCAAAAATCAAAAAGCCTCGCTTTCAGACTTTTCGCGATGCCTACAAAGTAACGCGTGCTGAGAAACCTTGGATCGGTGCAGCACTTATCGGGCTTTTCCTGATTGTGCTCGTTGTCGGCATCTCACTGGGCTTCATTTTTGGGCGTCCTATCTATGGAGGGTTCGTCACCCTTCCACTCGCTCTCCTTGTAACCATGTTCTTTTTTACTCGTGTAGCTGGCGCTGCGGCTTATTCCTCTATCGAGGGACAGATTGGCGCAGGCGCAAGTGTCTTGATGGCAATTCGTAAAGGATGGACAACTACGCCAGCGGTTGCAGTCAATAAGCAACAAGATATGGTGCACCGCAGCGTGGGCCGAGCTGGAATAGTTTTGACAGGTGAAGGTGGATTTGCAGTTCGTCAGATGGTGCAGGATGAGAAGAAGAAATCAGAACGTTACGCCCCCGGTGTTCCCATCATCGAAGTTTTTGTGGGAGATGGCGAGGGTCAAGTGCCACTTCGCAAATTGCAAAAGCATGTAACCAAACTTCCTAAGAAATTAACTCCTCATCAGATGCGTGAAGTTCGCGCTCGACTTAAGGCCGTTGGTGGAATGTCTCTGCCGATTCCTAAAGGTCCTATGCCTAAAGGAATTAAAATTCGCTAATTTCTAGATTTCACAAGCACTGTATTTGAAAGTCGCTCATTGATTCCTCGACCGTTCTCATCAAATGTGATTGCGGTAATGACGGGGATGAGAAATGCTGTGCGAATCAAAGACTGAATAGGTGTAACAGATCCGCCATCTGAATACCGGACTACTTTGAGTCCCACAAGTCTGTGGCCAAACGATGATCCTCCGAGGGCGACAAGGATTGAGTACTCTGCAAAGAGCAGGATCAAAACTGGCAGACGGGCGCCTGGAATTCGCTCTTGGAGAGATCCGCCGCCTGCAAAAAAGCCCAACGCGATGGCATAGCAGGCTAACCAATCGATGGTGATTCCTGCGACACGACGACCTTGGCTCACGCGTGGAAACATGGCGCCAAGCCTATCGGTAGTACACGATTGCGCTTATTGGCGCAGATTCTGGATATGTAACACGGCTGTAACACTGCGATTATGACATTTTTACGCGTGAGAACTAGCCTTCCCTCCATCAGCCGTACTCAACGATGAGGTCAACTGGAATCAGCTGGCTGTGGAAATCAGCCTCAATTGGAGTATCACAATGTTTAAGAACGCATCAGAAATCTTTGCGTACATCAAGAAAGAAGATGTAAAGCTTGTAGACGTTCGCTTTACCGATCTTCCAGGAATTCAGCATCACTTCAATGTACCTGTCGAATCATTTGATGAGGCAGTCTTCACAGATGGACTCATGTTTGATGGCTCATCAATCCGTGGATTCCAAGCGATTAATGAATCTGATATGAAGTTGCTCCCAGTTCCAGAATCGGCATTTATTGATCCATTCCGCTTGGAAAAGACTCTTGTCATCATCTTCTCTGTTCATAACCCAGTCGACAACACTCCGTATTCACGTGATCCACGTGGTGTCGTGGCTAAGGCCGTTGAATATATGAAGTCAACTGGAATTGCGGATCAAGCATTCTTTGCACCTGAAGCAGAGTTCTATGTTTTTGATGCAATCCGTTTCAAGACTGGAATCAATGAGGCTTACCATCACATTGATTCCTATGAAGGCGCTTGGAATACCGGAATCGTCGCCGATCCAGATGGAACACCAAACCGTGGTTATCGCACTCGTATTAAAGGTGGATACTTCCCTGTTTCGCCAACAGACCAATTTGCAGATCTGCGTGATGAAATGGTGATGGAACTCGGTCGCGCCGGTCTACAAGTTGAACGTTCTCACCACGAAGTTGGAACTGCTGGCCAGATGGAAATTAACTACCGCTTCACGGATATTCTCTCTGCCGGCGATGAGCTAATGAAATTCAAGTACATCATCCGTAACGTTGCATGGGAAGGTGGAAAGACCGCAACCTTCATGCCAAAGCCACTCTTTGGCGATAACGGTTCAGGTATGCACGTTCATCAGTCATTATGGAAAGCTGGAAAGCCGCTCTTCTTTGAAGCAGGAACTTACGGAGATCTTTCAGATACTGCACGTTGGTATATCGGTGGTC
>JACCDJ010390685.1_pt1 | contig 11498 bp, 9 predicted proteins | sample 7444481 | NCBI WGS metagenome assembly JACCDJ01 (sample SAMN15323435, study PRJNA562643) | freshwater metagenome | isolation source: river surface water | place: USA:Blue River Watershed | collected 2017-08-15 | reverse complement strand
CGCTTGCGCGTCGCTGGCAGCTGCGGCTCGGCGTGGATCGTAAGGTGCAGGAATCGAAGCGATGAGGAGCCAATTTCGCACTCCAATTCTGTTTGCGCTGATTGGCCTCGTCGGCACCGGATGTCATCGGAAGCCCTCACTCACCGGCGTTCGGGCAACCTTTGGGGCAGTCGAAACGACCGTCGCCGCAACGACGGCAGGAACAGTGGAAGCCGTTCAAGAAGCGGCACTTGGCTTTAGTGCCTCGGGCCGCGTTCGAGAAGTCCGCGTCCGTGAAGGCGACACCGTGAAGCGAGGACAAATCCTAGCCGAACAGGAAAACGCTGACTTGCGAAGTGCTCTCAGGGATGCGGCAAACGAGCTTCGACGCTCGCAGCAACTGTTTCGCGCTGGATTGATCTCTCAGGCCACCTGGGACGAGGCAAAAAGCAATTTAGACCGCGCCCGCGCCGCTCTGGACCGCACTTTACTCATCGCTCCATTTGCCGGGCTCGTTGCGGAATTGAACTTAGAGGCCGGCTCTGAAGCGTTTCCCGGGTCGGGAACGCCTGCGTTGAAATTGGTCGACCTTCTACCTCGCCGTATCTTAGGCACTTTGGATGAACTCGACTTAGGAAAAGTGCGTCCAGGACTGACCGCTCGCGTTCGACTTCCTGCGCTCAGCAATCAAACCTTCCCTGCGCACGTCGTCAGAATCATACCCTATGTGAACCCCGCCAAAGAGCAAGACCGGACGGCCCAAGTGGAGCTTGCTCTTGAAAGTTTGGATGCCTCCCGAAGCGTTCCGGTCGGCGCTTCGGCTGACATCGAAATCATTATCGAGCGGAAAGAAAAAGCACTGATTCTGCCCACACGGACGTTGATTGGCGTGGGCGCGAGTCGACGCGCTTTGGTGCTGAAAGACGGCAAAGCGAAGCGCGTCCCCTTAAAAACGGGACTCGGAAATTACGACCGAACCGAAGCCCTGGAAGGAATCGCGGAAGGCGATACGCTGATTTACTCGCCTGAAGACCGCGAGCTTCGCGACGAAGAAAAGGTGAAAGTCGAAGTGAAGCCATGGCCTTGATCGAGCTCGACGCGATCTCGAAAGAATACCACTTAGGCCCCACCCGAGTTCTAGCGCTCGACCGCGTGAGCCTCCACATCGAGAAAGGAGAATTTGTCTCGGTGATCGGCCCATCGGGCTCAGGAAAATCGACCCTGATGAACGTGCTGGGCTTACTCGAAGTCCCCAACTCCGGGCACTACCGCTTGAACGGAATCGATGTCACCACACTCGATGACGATCAAGCTTCCATGCTTCGCAATCAGACGATCGGCTTCGTCTTTCAAAGCTTTCATCTTCTGCCGCGCCTTTCCGCCCTCAGAAACGTCGAATTGCCCTTAATTTATTCCGCCTCCCACGACAAGAAATGGCACCGAAAAACCGTCCGCGACCGTGCCGTCCAAGCCCTGGAAAGAGTCGGGCTCAAGGATCGATCGCACCATCGCCCGAATGAGCTCTCAGGTGGTGAGCGCCAACGCGTAGCAATCGCGCGCGCGCTGGTGAATTCGCCCAGTCTACTTCTAGCCGACGAACCCACCGGGAACCTGGACTCAAAAACCGGTTCAGAAATCCTCACCCTCTTTGAAGAGCTCCATCACCAGGGAACAACGCTTCTCTTAGTTACTCACGATGCAGCGAACGCTGCGCGCGCGCATCGCACACTGAAATTCCTGGACGGCCAGCTAGCGGGAGACATCCTTCGTGCCGCTTCTTGAGCTGCTTCGCTTGGCCATTGAATCGCTCCGAGCCAACCGGATGAGGACTAGTCTCACCATGCTGGGGCTGATCATCGGCGTCGCCGCAGTCGTCCTTTTGCTGGCTCTAGGAAACGGAGCACGAAACTCGATTACCCGCGAATTCGAGGGCATGGGCACGAACTTGATCATCATCCAGCCCGGTCGAACCGAAGCGCGAAGAAGCATGGGCCATGGCTTAGGAGCCACTCGCGAGAAGCTCACGTTAGAAGACGTCCGAGCCCTGCAGCGCCAAGCCTACAGCCTGGCTGCCGTCACAGGCATGGTGTTCGGCCAAGTGAAAGCAAAAGTGCTCGACCGCGTGGTCGACACCCAGCTTTTTGGATCGAACGAGCAAATGCTCCAGATTTTCGCCTGGAAGCTCGGGCACGGACAATTCTTCACAGAAGAAGATGACTTGGCCGGGCGAAGGGTCGCAGTCCTAGGAAGCCAAACCGCGCGCTCGCTGTTTGGAGACGCAGACCCTCTCGGAAAGCTTGTGAAACTGAACGAAAGCGAGCACCGCGTGGTGGGAGTCATGCGGCGTGCGGGCCAGACTTTCGGCATTTCTACCGACGATGTGATTTTCGTTCCAAACCGATCCGCCATGCGAATCCTGAACGTCGATCGCCTTTTTGGAATTCGTGCTAAAGCCCGATCCCGCGGGAACGTCGAGGACACGGTGGCAGAAATCACCGCGATCTTGACCGAACGCCACGCCGGCGAAGAAGACTTCAACGTCACCACTCAAGCTTCGATGCTCCAAAGCCTAGACAGTATCCTTCGCATGTTGACTTGGGTTTTAGGCGGAATCGCGATGATTTCGATGGTCGTGGGTGGAATCGGCATCATGAATATCATGCTCGTTTCAGTCACCGAGCGAACCCGGGAAATCGGTATTCGGCGCGCAGTGGGAGCCAGAAGGCGCGATATTCAGCGCCAATTTCTGCTGGAAGCTGTTCTTATTTCGCTGACCGGTGGCTTGGTCGGCCTGGCAAGTTCGTGGACGCTGAGCCTTGCCGTGGGCTGGATCTTGCCCTCGTTCAACATGCAGGCCCCGAGCTGGGCGCTTTGGCCCGCCTTCACGTCCGCGTTTTTCGTAGGCGCGGCTTTCGGCGTTTGGCCTGCGCGCAAAGCTTCCCGAATCGCAACGATCGAGGCGCTGCGATTCGAGTAAACCCGTCACCGCAAACGCGCTCTATTTGATTTCCACGTCCTCCAAGCGGATCAACCCCAGAGAGTCGATCGGGGCTTTGACCACTCGCGAGGAAACCGTCAGCGCCGAGTTCACTCGGAAAGGCGCCAAAGGATCTCCGCTTGCGCCTGTCTTTTTGCCCTCAGGGACAGAAGACTCCTGAACCAGAACATCCAAGCGACCGGATGAAAGAAGGGTCTGCGCTCCTGCTGAATCGCCCGCAATTCTGAGCATCACGGGGCGAGCAATCATTTTTCCGAGAATCCGACGACCCCAGTAATGCTCGTTCGGAGCGAGCAAGATAGACTCGCCTGTCTTTTGAAAAGCAACCTGATAGGGGCCCGTCACCGGAGTTTTATCGTTCCAAATCGGTGCTGCACTCCACTCCGAGCGCGCAGGACCAGCGATCGGCAAAGTCAGAACAGAAAGAAACGTGGCAGAGGGTTTTTCAAGCTCGATGATGAGCTGATTTTCCCCTTCACCCCGAACGCCCACTTGCTCAAAGCCGCCCTTTTTCTCGTAAAACGCCTGGGCCCCGCGGATTGGAAACAGCAACCTTGCCCAAGGCGACTGGGCAGCTGGGTCCAGCACCCGCTGGAAACCGAGAACAAAGTCCTTGGGCTGGACGGGGCGCCCATCCGACCAGAGGGCCTCGGGTCGCAAGGTAAAGGTGTAGCGCTTGCCGTCAGCAGAAACCTCATAGGTTTTCGCCAAACGGGGTTCGACTTTCCCTTGAAGGTCGAGGCCCACCAATCCATCCATCACGGCGCCCAAAACGCGAAAAGCCGGGCCCGCTTGAAGCTGAACCGGATCGAGCGATGCGGGCGCAGACGACAGCTGGACTTGCAAAGCCGTCTTCCCCGACGGGACCGTCCCCCGATTCTGACAACCCACGAGCAAAACCGCGCACAGTCCCAACAGCCAAGCCTTCATAGGTGCGGAAACTAGCAAAGCCCGGACGGCCATGCTACCCAGAAGAAAGGGGAAATTCCGCCATGACTTCAACCACCTCGCAGAAAACTCCACGCCGCCTGACCGTTCTCAGCGTCCTTGCCGCACTCGGCCTGGGTGCTGGAATTTGGCTCAGCCACGTTTACTATTCGGTTCGCGATGGAAGTGCAGGCTTCCAATCGGCGTGCTCCATCAACGCCCAGTTTAACTGCGATGCAGTGGCCGTCAGCCGGTGGGCCGAAATCGCTCCCGGAGTTCCCCTCTCGAGCCTTGCCGCAGGCGCATTTCTCGCTTTGCTTCTGGTTTCGCTGATCGCACGGATCGATTCCTGGCGCCGGGAGTCGCTTCGTTTTCTTCTTCTACTCAGTCTGGTTTCGTCGCTCTTCGCTGCGACCTACCTCCTCATCATGACCACGCAGCTCAAGACGCTTTGTCTTTTCTGCCTGGCAATCGATGCCGTCAGTTTCGGATCACTGGGCGTGGTGCTGAGCCTTCGTCCCGAAAGCCCGAAGCGAGCACCCATCGACGGAAGCAAGTGGAAGTCGCTTCTCGGAACTGCAGCAGGTGCAGTCTTAGTCGCGGTCGTTCTCCTGAAGGGGATGGACCAAACTCAGATCACCGCTTCTGAAATTCAAGAAGCGGCCCAGGCCGTTGTCGGCCAGACACAGCTCGAGATGAAGGGCCTCGAGACCGCACCATTCATCGGAAGCGCAGACGCCCCGGTCACGATCGTCAAGTTCAGCGATTACCAATGCCCTGCCTGCCGTATGGGCGCCATGGTCATGCACCACCTGCTGGCCCGTCACCCCGGCAAGATCAAGCTGGTGCTCCGCAATTTTCCGCTCGATTCAGGCTGTAACCCCCAGGTCCAAAAAGCCATGCACCCGGCAGCTTGCGAAGCGGCCCGCGTTGCGACCTGCTCGCATCAGCAAGGAAAGCTCGCTGAAACTTACGAAGTCCTCTTTGACCAGCAGTCGCAGCTTGCGCCCGGACGCGCTCCGGAACTCGCCGCCTCAAAAGGCCTCGACCGCGCCAAGCTCGATGCGTGCGTCGCATCAACTGATGCGACTCAAGCGGTGAGTCGCGATGTCGAAGAAGGTGCTCGCCTGGGTGTTCGCTCGACGCCGACTTTCTTCGTCAATGGCCGAAGAATCGAAGGCGTTTACCCCCTGCCCGTCTGGGACCGAATCGTTGAACTTTTGGCCCAATGAGCTTCATCCATCATGGCAACTCTTGAACTAATCGACACCCACTGTCACCTGGACTACGACTACGGCCCAAAAACGCGAGAAGACATCTTGCGAGAAGCGCGTGAAGCCGGTGTGACCACTCTGATCACGATTGGGGTCGAGCTCGATTCGCCAGAACGCTTAGCTCCCCTTTCGGAAGCCAACTCGGACATTTGGCACACCGTGGGCGTTCATCCCCACGAAGCGGCAACCGTCCAACCCGGTCAGCTCGAAAAAATTCGGCAAGCGTCGCATCACCCAAGGTGCCGCGCCATTGGCGAAATCGGGCTCGACTACCACTATGACCATTCTCCACGGGAAATTCAGCGCGCGGTCTTTGACGAGCAATTGAAGCTCGCTCGCGAAGAGAATTTACCCGTCGTCATTCATTCGCGCGACGGCGAGGACGACCTTCTTTCCTCTCTTCGCGCCCACTGCGCGCAGCTCCCCAAAAACGCGCTTCCCGGCATCATTCACTGCTTTAGCGGTACTCGGCAATTCGGCGAAGAGTGCCTGAAGCTCGGCTTCTACATTTCGTTCTCAGGCATCATCACTTTCAAAACTGCCGAATCCCTTCGCGAGTGCGCGCGTGATTTTCCGCTCGACCGGATTCTGGTCGAAACCGACTCTCCTTACCTGGCGCCGGTGCCGTACCGCGGGAAAAAATGCGAACCTTCGATGGTGCGTCTGACCGCGCAAAAGATCGCCGAAGTACGAGGCCTTCCGCTGGAAGAAGTAGCCCGAGCGACAACGGCGAATGCTCGCCGGGTGTTCCGCCTGCCCGGCTGAAACCGATTCCCCGCGAAGAAGTCCGATTCAGCGCTCGTCGCTGAACTGGTGGGTCAGTTGCTCTTGATTGGCGTCTCAGTCGGCGCCGGCGAAGGCGAAGCTTCGGGCTCAGACGGCACCACACCGGGTGGTGGTACGAGCTGATAAGGCTTCTGCGAAACCTGGATATCTTCCAACCAATAGCGAACGCCGCCTTCTTTACCGGTCACCCAAGCGGTTCCCGTCGTTTGCGACAGCCACATCTGACGCGAAGTCGTGGCCGCTTCTTCCGCAGAAGCGGTTCGCTTTTCTTCGATCCATCGGCACTCAAACGGACGCTTGAAAGTAATTTTCCAAGCGCGCTGCCCATCGCGCTGAACTCGCTGAAAGCGCAGCACTTCAGTCAGCAGGGCTTCGTTAGAATCGCACTTCAAATCGCGTCGCCCTTGAAACGGTTCGCTGAGCTGCTCAACAAGCCGCGGGGCAACTTCGTTTTCAGACGGAAAGCGATCGGCCTGAGCCAGTGCTAACGACACGAGAACGGGAAGCGCCAGAGCTAGCGCAAAAGCTTGTCTCCGGCGACGCAAGGGGCGAATCCGAACGCTCACGTTGATTCTCCATCGGTGGGCAAAACTTCCGGCTGAGCCCAATCGGGCTTGAAGAAGAAGCGCTCGTGCAATCGATTCAGCCCCGTCCAGCGTCCCGGCGTCTGATCCTGTTCCGTGAATACGCGGATTGCGTTGATCTTGGAATCGAGGTCATCAATGTAGTGCACGACCAAAGCTTCCAGGCAGTGCGGCTCTTTCGGTGAGCCGTATTCGAGCTTCCCGTGATGAGCCAAAATCACGTGCTTCACGAGCAAGGCCTTTTCTTCCGGGAACCGATCGCCCGGGATTCGTCCCGGCTGCGATTCGAGTTCGCGAATCTTCTTCGTGACGAGTTCCACGCCCATCACCAAGTGCCCGATCAACCGACCTTCCATCGTGTACTCGGTGACTCGGTCGTATGCGAGCTCCCAAAGTTTACCGATGTCGTGGAAAAATCCGCCCAGGAACAAAAGATCCCGGTCGAGGTACTTTCCGTAGTGAGTGGCCAGGTGGTCCAGCGTCCCCACGATCGAAACCACGTGCTCGATCATTCCGCCTTTGTAAGCGTGGTGAACACTTTTTGCGGCTGGTGCGCGCTTCAAGCGGTCGCGAATGTCCTCGTCGTCGCGAAGCACGGCTTCAGCCAGCGCTCGGTAATAGGGGTCCTTCATGGACGCGACGTATTCCAAAACCTGCTCGTAAAGCGCGTCCACATCGAGCGTGCCTTCGGCGATGTAATCTTTCGGATCGACTTCATCTTCGCGAAGCACTTCGAGTCGCGAAATGACGATTTGCCTGCGGCCGAGATAAAGCTGGCAGCGGCCTTCCACCCAGACAAACGCATCGCGAACGGCCTGGCCCGCGTAAGTGGCCGCATCTTCCCAAATCCGGGCCTCAAGCTCACCCGTCTTATCCATCAGAACCAGGTTCATGTAGGGCTTCCCGGTTTTGCCGGTGGCCAGGGAACTGAACTTCACCAGAAAGGGACCCTTCACGGTGTCCTTGTCTTTCAGGTCGCGGATAAACTGAGTTTTTGGGGAAAAAGCCATAAACCGCAGACTATGCCGGGCGTGGCTTGGGTTCAAGTCCCTTGCCTGATTGTGCCAGCCTCCAGTAGGCTCAAAACCTATGAATTTGCGCCTGGATTCTGAAAACGGCGACCTGGAAACCTGCCTCTGGAGCCGCGTTCGAGTGACGGGGCCGGACGCCCGCGATTACCTTCACCGAATGACCACGGCTCAGGTCAAAAACCTGAGACCCGGCCAGATCACTTCGGGCTGCTTTCTGACGGCTCAAGGCAAAGTGCGAGCAGCCTTTTCCCTAGCCTGCACCGAAGCGAACACCTTCACTTTGGAATTGGACGCGGGCCAGAATGAGGCCTGGAAAAAGGCCCTTTTGGAGGTGATTGAGCAATTTCACTTTGCCGAAGCCTTTGAAACGGTGGACGCAAGTTCCGACGGAACGAGCTGGTTCTTTCCTGCCGAAACTGCAGGTCAGGCTCAAGAGGCCCGCTTTGAGGCCTTCGGAAACCTCGAAATTTATCACCATGGCTCGGGAACTTGGGGACGGCCTTGGATCAGCGCTTGGGGCCCTCGCGCAGAACGCGACGCTTGGGCGAAAACCTTAGGCGTAGAGTTTCGTTCGGCCCGGTTTTCAGAACTGCAGGCGGGGCGCATTCAAGCGCTGGCCCCTTGGGCCGACCGTGAAGTGGTCGCAGAGGCGAACCCCTTAGAGATTGGCCTTCGTGCGGCCATTGCCGACAACAAAGGCTGCTACCCTGGCCAGGAAGTGATCGAGAAGATTGTCGCCCTGGGCTCGCCCGCCCGCCGCCTGGTGCTTCTGCAAGGAGCGCCCGCCGCCCCGGCTCCCGCGCCTGGAGCGCCGGTCGTCGATTCCGGCTCAGACGCTGAGCTCGGCAAAATCACCAGCGTCGCCCCACTCAGCGCTGCAGGCGCGGGCTGGGTCGCGCTCGCAATCGTGCGGAAAACTCACGCGCGCCCGGGCCAAGCGGTGCGCATCGCAGGCAGCGAAGTCGCCGTTCAAGCGGTGGCAGCGTATGAGTAAGCGCGCGACGTCGCGGCACCGCGCACGAGCGGGCGCGCTCGCGCTCGCGGTGGCGGCGGGCGCCAGTGCGCCGACCCTGGCGCAGGGCCACGGGGCGGACGTCACCCGCAACGCCTGGAGCCGGGCTACGCAGGGAGCCACCCACTCGGACTTCGATTATCGCGCCACCAGCCCGTGGCCCTCTCCGACCGCGCAGAATGCGGGCGGCGCCGGAGCCATTGCGCTGGGCCCGGGCGATACACTCGCGCTTTCGCCGTTCTGGGAGTGGCGCACGCTGGTCAGCCCGCACTTCCGCATGACGTTTCCGAAGGAGCTCGAAGCCACCGCGCGGAAGGCCTTGGATTACCTCGAAGAAGCGCATCGCCTTCTTGCGCCCGCCCTTCAGTGGGAGACGCGCTTTCGGGTGCAGGTACTGCTGGTGGACAACACCGACTCAGCGAACGGCATGGCCATGGCCGTTCAGCGTTTTGGGATCGTACTTTACGCCACCCCACCTGAATCCTATTTTTCCACTTCCTACGCCGACGACTGGCTCAAGCTCCTTTGTTTTCACGAGTACACGCACATTTTGAATTTAGATCCCACGCGTGGCCCAGTTTACAGCGCATGGCGCCTTCTGAACGGCGACACCTTCCTTCCTAACTCGCTCTGGGCCCCCTGGATGCTCGAGGGCCTCGCCACTTTTTCAGAGACGCGCTTGACCACGGCCGGTCGCGGCCGAAGTCCTCTTTGGCGGGCTCAGATTCGAGCCAGCGCCCTCGAAAACAAGCTCGGTCAAAGTGACCATGTCACCCTCGATCGCCTGACCGGGTATGTGCCGTTTTTCCCTGGCGGCGAAATTCCGTACCTCTACGGCTACGAGATGATGAACGAGCTTTCCCTTTCGGCTCGTCCCAAGGAGACCGGGATTTCTGCTCTCGGTCGAATGTCGATTCAGTCGGCTGAACGAGTCCCTTATTTCATTAACGGAAATGCAGAAAATACGCTGGGTCGCTCCTGGGAAATGGCTTGGAGTAACTGGCTCGAACGCACCCAGACTCGCACTCAAGCGGAATTGTCCCTGCTTCAAACAGCCCCAGTCACGCGTCCCCGCGCCCTGACCCAGCAAGGCTACAGCGTTTCAGGCATCGCCGTTTCGCCCGACGGAAAAAGCCTGCTCGTTGGCCGAAGCAGCCTGCACGAACGAAACGGACTTTGGTTGATCGATTTGGATTCTGGGCGCGAGCGTCGTTTAGCGGAAAAAATCGGAGGGGTATCGGTTGCCTTCGCCGATGAAGGCCGACTGGCAATTCACAGCAGCCTTCGTCGTCGCGGAACCAAAGATCTCTTCAACGAATATAGCGATCTTCAAGCCGTCGACCTCGTCACCGGCAAAGACACTTGGCTCACTCATGGCTTGCGAGCCAAAGATCCTAGCATTTCACCCGACGGGAGCTTCGTCGTTTTCACTCAGACGGGCGACGAGCGCGTGAGCCTCGTCGTCGCAGAACTTTCTCGCGACCCAGACGGAACGCCGAGACTGGGTCGCCTTCGCAGGCTCTGGGCGCCGGATCGCTGGGCGCGCGTCTCGCAGCCGGTTTTTGACCCCTCAGGAAAACGCATCGTTTTCAGTGTGCAGACGGCAGGTCAACTCCGGGAAGACTTAATGGAGCTGGACTGGCATCCGGCTCTGGCGCAGTCGGAAGAAGGCGATCTTCCGGCGCGTACCCTGCTGAGCGACGGATTCTTTCACCGCTATCCGACATTTGGAAAAGACGGCGCTCTTTACTTCATCTCCGACCGAACGGGCGTGATGAACCTTTGGCGACTGGGCGCAGGCGAAAAAAAGCCCACGCTCCAAACGAACGTTCTCACCGCTCTCCAGTTTCCCGCCTTCTCTCCCGACGGCCGTCTTTACGCTGCCCAATTAGGCGCAGAAGGATGGAACTTGGCAGAAGTGCCGCTGACGCGCATGCGCCTCGATCCTGAGAAGCTCACCTTACCCAAGCTAGAAATACCGTTCGAAGCCCAAAGCGACTCTGCGCTTGAAACGGGCGGCGGTCGCTCGACCGCTGAATCGACCTCTTCGTCTTCTAGTTCTCTGACAGTCCAAGACTATTCCGCGTGGCCGAGCCTCTTGCCGCGCCAGTGGGGCCCCTATCTGACTTTGGCCGACACTGGCCTTCAAAGCTTTGGGGCTTTTGTCTATGGCTACGACGCCATCGATCGTCACCGGTATTTTCTCCTGGGCGATTGGAACCGCCAGACTTCCACGGCTGAAGGTTTAGCCATCTATCAAAATCGCTCTTTCGCCACGACGCTGGGAGTACAAGTCCAGCGAAGCAGCGCCTTACTTCTGGATTCTTCCGGCACTTGGGCTGAACGAAACGATGAACTCGACGTTTCAGCCTCAATCCCCATTCAGTGGACGTTCAGCACTCTCACCCCCACCCTCGAGTGGAGCCGCGAGCAGAATAGCTGGACCCTTCTTGAAGGGAGCGACCCCACGGGCTTTTACTCGAACCTCCCCGAGGACGCCTTCACAGCGCGCGTTCGCTTTGCCGATGGGCGGAGTTCTCGCCTGGCCATCACGACGGAAGAGGGCTTCTCGAGCTCGCTCGGGCTTCGCACCTACGCCACTCGCGGTGGCTGGAAAGCGCAAGCTTCGCACCGGCATCGGCTTTACTTAGGCGGACACGCGGTTCTGATTCCCAGCATTCAAGGGGTCGTTTCAGGAACGGGGCGCACGGCACTCAGTGCTGCGCGCGCGCGCCTTCGGGGTCGGAGCGGAACTTTGACCGACAGTTTGAGCGGGGATCCTTTGGATTACCTCATTGCCCGCGGCTATCAGGGCCAGTCTTATTGGTCGGATGCTCTGGGACTTGCGGCAATCGACCTCACTTTCCCCCTCGCTTACGTGTTTCGCGGCTGGAGCACGAATCCCGT
>JACCDJ010230940.1_pt1 | contig 11498 bp, 28 predicted proteins | sample 7444481 | NCBI WGS metagenome assembly JACCDJ01 (sample SAMN15323435, study PRJNA562643) | freshwater metagenome | isolation source: river surface water | place: USA:Blue River Watershed | collected 2017-08-15 | reverse complement strand
CTCCGTTGAGATACCATACCCAAATCTTTTGGCTAATGCCTACCCCATCTATGGCGTTGAGCCGTTCCTTGGTTGTCTTACTAAACCATCCGGCATTGGTTACCGACAAGGTCTGATCGGGGTCATTGTACCTGTAGGCAATCTCGTTGCCGTGGAGTAGGAGTACCGACACGTTTGGTAGGACTCGCACCTCGGTGTTGCCCCGCTTGAACCTCTTGCCCACGAGTAATGCTTGGGCGGAATCCATTGAAATCTTTTTCATATCTCTATTTATTTTAGGTTAATTGTAACTCCCTTTATGGCGTTGAGTCGTTCTTTCGTGGTCTTTGTAAACCACACCGCATTGGATAGCGTGATAAGATGTGGCTCGGGCACGCTCCCCTTACAGGCAATCTCGTTGCCGTGAAGTAGCATCACGGTTCCGTATGAATGTACTTGTACTTCGGTGTTACCACGCTTGAATTTCTTGTCGGTGAGGAATGCTTTGGCGGCATCAATTGAAATCTTTTTCATCTCTCTATTTTATTTTAGGTTAATTGCTTTTTCACATAGTGTTGCGATGAACAAAAGGTCTGGTCCATCCATCTCAAACTCAAGGCTATCATCCGGTTCATCTTCGGACAGTTCCGCAAGTATCATATTGAAGTGTCGGTCTTTGGTGCGTAGCCCCCGAACCACAGCCTCAATAGCTTGTGCGAGTTCATCGTTCTCCCCATCGGCTATGTAGATCAGGTACTCAACGGCTCGGTCTAATTGCATTTCGGTTTTCATAGTTCAATTATTAGTTGTCAAATTCTTTGTCGTAAGGACACTCTTCATCCTCTAATACCTCTTCAACATTCTCAAAAATTCCATCGGTAATAATGTTGTCTAATATGTTGGCGTTAGCCAACTTGATTATGTCTTGTTCCGTGGCGTTATCATCTACTACTACCCTTGTAGCAAGAGATACATAAACTAAATATGCTTTTTTCATAATTAAATAATTGAAGAGTTACGTACTACGATTCGTGTTGATGTTGTCCCATCCCATTCCACCTCCATACCGTGGTGTTCAAGGGTGCGAGCGATTTGGTGTCCGTTGCCTGACCAGCACAGGTAGAGGTCATCTCCTTTGCGTAGATCAGCGGCATCTTGTGCGTGGTAGAAGACCGCTTTCTCGGCTTCGGCTTCGGACATTTCCGCCCATCCACAAGATTGACAACACATAAAGTTTTGCTTTGCGAAATATCCCTCTTTGCGGAGTTGGGCAAAGGCTTTGGAAAGATTAGTTCGGCTCATAGTTCAAGTTTTTAAAGTGAGATAGATTCAAGTAGGTCAAATGCTTCTTGTAGTTGTGCTACAATCGGGTGTTCGTACCGCTCATCGGCTACTTGCCCGATATACTCAATGGCTTCCCATAGTGCATCTTGTAGTTGCTCAATGTCGGAGGTGAGGATGGTCTTTGGTTCCATAATCTTGGGGGTGTTGGTTGTGTTGGTTAAAGATAGTGTAATGAATCTCAAAAGTCAATAGGTCACGCAAAAAATTATTCAAGTTCTTGTAGGTCAATTAGGATATTCCCCGCCATATCAATGAATCCGTTGCGGATCAGGTCCCGAGCTGTGCGACCATAAGAACCTTGGAGGGTCCACGCCAACCCGGTTTCAATGAGCCGGGAGAAGAGGTCAAGCATTTCTTCGTGGGTCATATCGCCTTGCTCGTATTTCATTAGTTGTTCAAGGAGTTGCATATCAATTGAGGTGTTGGTTAAAGATGTAGGAAGAGTTGGGTACGTCAAGTATCTCGGCGGGGTCATAGAACACGATGGTGTCAAGGTGCTTGTGGTACATTTTGTCGGTGAGCATTTGCTCCTTGTTACAGTCCCAAGCTACTCCCAATGTGGAGGTGATAAATTCAACGCATTGGTCTATGGTGGGGAAAGAAAAAACTTGCATTGTATTAGAGGTTTTGGAGTGAAACAATTTTCTCGGCAAGGATTCGGTTGTTGTAGGATTGGAAGATGATACCTCCACCGAATTGCTTGTTGTGGAATCTCTTCCCGCCAATCTTCTTGGCTCGGAACACCGCCTTGACATACCGCTCCTCTACGCTCTCGCTCCGCAATATTTGCTCGGAGTACTCCTTGTCGGAGAACATATGATTGAAATGGATGGCGTATCGTGGATTGCCGTTTGCATCAAGGGATTGTCGGTTGCGGTTGAGTTGGTCTTCAATCTCGGCAATAGCCTTCGCCCTTTTCAACTCATCATTGCTTTGGATTTGGGCGGTGTAGGTTAGGTAGAGGAGTGAGTCAAGTTCACCCAATGCCTTGTTCATATCCGCAATCGGCGGCATAGCCTCCGAACCGAATGTGGCCTTACATTCCTCAACCAAGTTAAGGACGTGTTTGTCTACGAGTTTGCCTATTGAAAGGCGGGTGCAAGTTTCCATAGCTTTTTTGGTTTTAAATAAATTTCCAGGAGGATCAGGAGTTGACAGTTAGAGGTGGTCAACGATAAATTCGTGGATGAACTCCTCAATTCGGTCGGGTAATTCATCAACCAAATCATCGGGCAATCCCTTGCTCTTGGCAAGTTCCATAAGTTTGATGTGTGCGCTCTCGTTTGGGCTATCTTGTAGGCGAGAGGTCAAGATGTCGGAGATTTCAAATAGGAGTGACATAGGTTCGGGGGGTGTTAGGTTAGGGTGAAAAATGGGGGTGCATTGCTACACCCCTTGGTTAGTTGTGCAAAGGCACAAAGTAGTATTCTTCAATGTTCGGTAGGTAGTCGGACTCAAACTCCGATTCGTTGACCACGACATAAGATACCCAAGGGAACTTGATGTCTACGAGTGTGTCAACTCCAAACTTATTAAGTTTAAGGGATTGGGCAAGGTTCACTACTTGCTCACCATCACCCTCTTGTGCGTTGATTACTAAAAATTCCATAGTTTCTAAAGTTTAGGTTGTTGTGGTTAATTGGTTAAAGTTGGGGTGCGGTCATAGCACGAAACACATCAAATAGGTTGGCGATACCATCTCGCATTGATTCCTCAATTGGGTATCCCTCTTCATCAAGTTGGGCAACCCCAAAGAACTTGTACTCCTCTTTTTCCTCGTTTTGATTAAACGAGTTGGGGCAAGTAATCGCAAAGGTCAAATCACCCTTTTTTGCGTAGATGATTGGGCACGATGGCTTGGTAGAAAACTTTTTGGTCATATCCTCGGCACTAAATCCAAGGAACTCAATCTTTTCAATGTAGTATTTCATTAGTTCGGGATGAAAAAAAGCATTCATAGTTTCTAAAGTTTAGAGGGGGGGGTTAATTAGTATCCAAATTTGGTGGCGATAAACTCCGCCATCGTGAGTTGTTCATCGGCAAGGGCAACAATGCCCTCAACACGAGCCTCATCAAGTTCTAATTCCTCAATGTCATCAAACGTGATGATGTAGGGCTTGATTTCGCTCAAGGCGATTGCCGTTTCCATAAGGTGGAGAGGCATCCGGCGGCGAATGTCCTCAAATCGGCGGAGGTTCGCATTTACTTTTCTAACGAGTTCCATCGTGGTGGTGTTGTTGGTTGATGATGCTAAAGTAGTTTGATGAATCTCAAAAGTCAATAGGTCCACCCAAACTTTATTGCAACTCATTGAAACTCAACGAGAAAAATTTCATCCAACCCCAAAAGCTTTTTTTCGCCCTAATGGAAACCCGCACACACACGCACGCACACACGAGGCCAGATATCTGATCCACAACAACTTACACCCAAAAAGTTCAAGTTGACAGTTTTCTGATCCGCTTGATTTTCAACGAGTTATATTGATTATATTCAAGTAAGTGGTTCAACCTTTCGGGGAGGGATTCAAAGGTGAGGAAAGGGGGAGGGGTCTTTATCAAGAGGAGAAATATTTCTACCTCGCCCAACCTATGATTCCCGCCCGGACTCCAACCCATACAACTAACCACTATACCACGTACTTGGTGGCGTGCATAGGTGGTTTAGGAAAACGCCAAAACATTTTGGGATTCGGAATCGGGTTTGGAGAGGGTGGGTTTTGGATTATCGTTTTGGGTTTTGGTTCTTGGTGTGTATGTTGTGGCGATTCTCCCCCAGGTACGTATAACTCCACCCCTTTGTCGAGTGGAATGATGCTGTCCCCAATGGCATATTGGGATGTGCGTTGTAGACTTAAAGTAAAGGTTTAAGGTTTGTTGATAATTGGTGATTTGTAAACAAGTAGGCTGTACCACTTGCATATGTCATTTTTTTGCTGTAACTTTGCTAGCGCTTGAAAGCAGTGATGCATTGACGCTGAGGCGGGTGGTGCTTGGAGCCCACCGCCCACGCTAACGGGAAAACAAGGATAAGGAAAGTAAGAAGCGTGTGTTCAAGCAAATTACGATGTGTCAAGGGCTAGCTGTGTTTTGGGTTAAAAGGTTAAAGTAATACTTTAAGTTGTTGTGTGTTCTGGTGAGTTCGACATAGAGTGGATTGAGGAGAGGCTAACGGCCTGGTTTGATTCCGTTGTGCACCCCTACAAGGCTGAAGGACAAGATGATGTATTTTTGTTTATCTAATGGAAGCCAAGAAAAAGAACCCCGAACTGTGGAAGCGGATTGTCGCTCGTGTGAAGGCTGGCTCTAAGGGAGGAGACCCCGGAGAGTGGAGCGCACGCAAGGCACAACTAGCGGTCAACCAGTACAAGAAGAGCGGTGGTTCTTATGTAGGACCCAAGAAAGAGACAAGCCTGTCCAAGTGGACCAAGCAAGAGTGGACCACCTCCGACGGGGAACCGTCAAAAGGAAAGAAGCGCTACCTCCCCAAGAAGGCTTGGGACAGCCTCACCTCTTCGGAGAAGGCGGCAACCAATCGTGCCAAGGCAGAAGGAAACAAGTCGGGGAAACAATTTGTACCACAACCTAAAAACATAGCGGCCAAAACCGCTAAGCACCGCAAATGATTATCAAGGCAGGAAACAAGTACCGCATCGTGTCTTCCAAGGGCAAGAACCTGGGAGAGTACACCAGCGAGAAGAAGGCAAAGGACAGGCTCCGCCAAATTGAATACTTCAAGAACAAGGCTGCAGGCAAGTTTGAAGAAGGCGGTGAGGTTGAACCCGAGGAGATGATGGAGGAGAAAGCGGAGGCTATGGCCAACGCATCACTCACCGAGAAGATGTCCAAGGTGGTTAAGGAGCGAGACCTCGATATGGTTGTTGGGGTTATTGAAATCCTCAAGAAGATTGAAGACGCTGACAACAGAGAGGACATCCTAGAAGACATCATCGAGGACTTCAAAGTACAAGGCATTGAGTTCGACTACTCCGTGATGGAGAAAGAGGTGATGGGTGAAGAAGAAGAGCCCGAAGAGGAAGAAGAGTCTAAACCGCTAATGGTATTTATCACCAAATGAAGCCTATCTTCAAATATGCCGTAGGAGGGCCCATCGTCCCTGATCCACGCAAAGGGGTGAAGGAGCCCGTGATGACCGCTGACCTAGCCGCCGCACTCACCAAGGCAGCACAGCAACGACCACTGTCTATTGAAGGGAAGGTAAACGCATCACTCGGTGACCCCAAAGGACGTGCCGCTGACTTTGCCGCAGAGATGGACGAAGAAGGAGCTGGCCCAGTAGACAACATCCGCCACCCACTGGCAGCCGCATACACCACCGAAGCCGTAGCACAAAAGGTGAAGAGCGTGGTAGGTAACAACCCACTCGGCAACGTGCTCGGCTCAGCAGTAGGAGTTGCGTTTGCCAATGCCGCAGGAGCAGCCCACGAGGTGAAAGCACTACCACAGCTTCTTGAAGAATACTACAAGGCGGACGGCATCAGCGGGGTGTTCAACGCTATGCGTATGACAGGAGAGGATACCTTCAACAACTTCGTGGGATCAGTGGTAGGTGCACTACCGAAGCTGTCAAAGGATCAGTCGCAAGAGATTGTCGCCTACCTGTCGCTGAACAACCTCATCCCCGACGGCATCCAAACTCCAGACGGAAAGCAAGACTTCTACTTTAAGAGGTAGAAGTTGGGTTCTCTAGGATGCGGTAGATACGCTGCACCATAAGACGACCCTGCTGCGACAGTGCATACCGCACCCGGTAGTTGAACTTGTTCTCCTTACGCATCATCTGATCCACGTGGTCTTCCGGTGGGGCCATCTTGTCAAAGTGCTTGTAGATGTATCCTGCCTTTACGCACGGGTAGATGACACGCTCGGCCAGTTTACCGGAGTCCACACCCCACTGTGAGCCGAGGTATCGGATGGTGAAGAACTCTAGGTCGTATACAAAAAGAAGAAACTCCACCTGCGATGGGATGATGCCGTATCTCTCGTGCATCAACGCATACGCAAAGCGGAGGTTCTTGAGGTAGTTGCGCCCTACGTGGCGCTCGTGCAGTTTAGAAAACTCCCTGTAGAGCTTCTTGCTGCTGACGGTACTCTTTGGCACGCTGTACTTGGTATTTGAGTTCGAGTATCTCCTGGTCTTTCTTTTGAATCATCTCGTACAGGTCAAGGCGTGAGTACGGGGCAAGCGGGTGCTCAACGTAAGCAGAGGTGCTTATGACACGAGCAAGTCGCTCCTTGCAGTGCTGGTATGCCTTTATGTAGGTAGAGTCAAACGCCATATTGGTATCGTGCATCTTTCGTGAGTAGATGATGGTAGAGTGGTCTCGGTTGGTGATGCGTGCACACTCCGAAGGTCCGTAGTAGTCCAAGAGCGCAACCGAATAGGCGTTGCGGTACATCACGTTAGAGCGCTCACGAGAAGAAGTTACCTTATGCTCAGCAAGATAGCGTTGATAGTCGATGGTTACATCAATGTCGTTTTCAATTGTCATAAGAGTTATATTTGTATTTATAAACAAAGTTAACAATTTTATGTCAGACGAGCAACAATTTCTTGCAGCTTCCGCCGTATTGGTGAAGAAAATAAAGGAGCTTGCGCTGGAGTTTGGAGTTGCGGATAAGCTCATCCTCATCTCGCTCGTTGGCATCGTTGAGAAGAACGATGATGGAGACGAGACCATTGAGTCGGCATACGACATCTTTGTTCACGACGACGACCACCTCGAAGAAGGACTTAACTTTCTAGAGGCCGCATACATCCAGGACAACGTCCCCGAGAAGGGAACGGTAGAATGGTGGCTGCGTAAAATGAAATAGATATGATTAGAAAAATTATTGTGGGGCCAAACCCCAAAGACGCTATGGCCTACGTGGTAGGTATGAAGGCCGGATCAGGAGAGGTTGACAGCATCGTTCGTGACGACGCTGCGCTGTACAAGTACGGACGCACTATATTCCGCATCTACATTAGAAACGAAGACGGGGTGATGGAGTGGAAGTCCATCGAGAATATGCCCGTGATGCTTGAGTACGACCTAAACTTCTAGAGTATGTATATGAACGAGCACTTCCTTGTCCGCATCCCAAAGCGGTTCAAGGATACTATCAACGTGGCCGGAAAAGAACTGTACCTAGACTCTCGGTTTGATGAGTTCAACAACCGCATCAACCAAGGAGAGGTAGTGGCTGTCCCCCGCAAATACGATACAGGGGTATCCGTTGGCGACACGCTGTACTTTCATCACCACGTGGTGGTAGACAAAGGACAGAAGTTCCAATACGATGACGAGTCCACCGACGTGTACATCGTCTACTACAACCCGCAAGACATACGCAATTCACAGGCTATCGCTTACAAGCACGATGATCAGGTGCACGAACTTGGGTGGGTGCTACTAGAGCCGATGGAAACGCAGAAAGAAGCGGCTACAGCCTCCGGCATCATCCTCGTGTCGTATGAGGACACCCCAAAGCAAGAGGGTCGTGTTGTCTTCACCAACGAATTCTTTGAAGAGAACTGCGTTGTTGTGGGCGACGTGGTAGGGTTCTTGAAGAACCGAGACTACGAGATAGAGATAGACGGTAAAAATTATTGGCGTATGCGCCACGATGATATTGTGTATGTCCGCAAAGAAGCCTAAGTTTGAAACGCTAGACGCAGCCAAGAGGCTAATGGACTCTATGGAGGTCGCCATCAACAATATGATTGAGGAGATTAAGAAACCTGTAGACCCCGAACTCGGTGGCTCGCAACGAAAAGCAGAACTGCAGTCAATCAAGCAGACTGCCGTTGACGCACGTGAACTGTTGCAAGAAAGACAGCGGTTGGAAGAGATGATTAGAGACCTATCAGACAATGGAGCAATTGAAGAAAAGCGAGACTACTCGGGCGGCTTTGCCGAACGATACAGCCGATAACTCATACGTGTTTCTCTACTGGGACGACCCGGGCGATTCACAAGAGTCTGTGGACAACCAAAAGCCAAAAGACGTAAGTCATATGGGACACCACAGCCCGTGCTCAATGCACGCCGCCCAGCAAGAGTGGGACGAGATGGAGGATGAGTTAAATAAAAGAATGGACATCATTGGACAAAATGGAAACACAGGGGAACATTACGAGCTTGCCGGAGAAGGAGCTTAGGCTTCACTACGAACTCGTCAAGATGATGGCGGCTATGCAAGTAGTCGTTGAGCTTATGGACGACTTTGCCGGAACTGATGCGTACAAGAAGGACATCAAGTTCTACGGAAAGGGATTCCTCAAGTATGCCGAGGCACATCTAAATATGATGCACAAGAACCTCATTGATGAAGAGGCCGAGAAGACGCTTATGTCTATTGAGCGTGCGGTGAAGACCATCATTGAGACTGAGATAGAAGACCTATACCTGGTGGGGCATAGGGAAGACTAAGCCCCTATAGCTTAACGGATAAAGCCTCCGCCTTCTAAGCGGATAATCTTGGTTCGATTCCAAGTAGGGGTACTTTTTTTAACAAGGTACTTGACTTTGGTGTTGATAACTCTTATATTTGTTTAAGAATTCAATTCACCAACAATGAAAGACACCACCGACAGAGACCAGTTTATGCGTATCGCTATGGCTCGTCTCAAGAAAGACTACCCATTTTACCCACAGCGGCTAGCCCACGCCGCCCGACTGTACCGCCGCCACCTTGACAACCTAGACAAGTGAAGGTTGTTTTGATTGGCGACATCCACGGCAGGACGCAGTGGAGCCGCATTGTGCGTGAGAACAAGGACGCAGATCAGTTTGTATTCTTCGGGGACTACTTCGACCCATACGACTATGTTCCGTTCCCATCACAGAAAGCGAACTTTGAAAAGATTGTTGACTTTGCGATGAACTCGGAGAAGAAGGTTGTATTGCTTCTTGGCAACCACGACCTACACTACTACAGCGGTGTAGAGAAGTGCTCTCGCTTTGATATGACTAACGCATACACCATCCAGAATCTTCTTGAGGATGCTATGATTAATATGGACGTAGCGTATCAGTTTGACAATGTGCTGTGCACTCACGCAGGACTTAGCCCTGAATGGCTTGACAAGTTCATTGCAGGATGGGATGCGAGCAATGTTTCCGATAAGGTTACGGCATTGCACGATATGAATACTACTCCGTTTGGGTTCTATGAATATGACTTTAGCGGTTTTGGTGATGACCCTACTCAAGGACCTATGTGGATCAGACCACGCTCGCTAATTATGGCGAACAAAGAGGACAAGCGCTTGGACAGCCTCGTTCAAGTGTTTGGTCACAGCCAGGTGGAGGACATCATTGAATCGCACAATGTGCTTCTCAATGAGTTTGACGGTAAGTTCTTTATGGTTGATGCTCTTGAGCACGGAGGCTATATGGTGTATCAAGATGGTGTCTTTACACCTTATATACTTGATAAGAAACAAGTAGATTGATGATAAAGTACACTAACCGATACGGAGATGAGTTCACGTTTGAAAAAAACGAGAACGGCAATATTGACTGGAAGGGAGACTTCAAGTACACACGCTACGGCTGGAATGATGACGACAAGATTATATTCGTCGACCCGAGCGGTGGACCATACATACCTGTCGGAACTAATATGTCACTGTATTTACTAGAAGGAATCGTTGATGGTTTCGTTGACCACGGCGACTATTGGGAGATTCTAATTGAGGATAATGTGCAATGAAACGACTAACGAGAGAACAAAAGAAGGAGAAGGCAATGATTGACATCGTCAATAAGATGTTTGAGATTGCTGGACACGACGTTACCTACGACGACATCGTAGGCGTAGACGAGTGGTGGCAGAAGTACACTATGACTATTGCGCAGGGCGAACAACTCGAGGAGTGGGGCAAGAAGTACCTTATGCGAGAACTTAAGTTGCGAGCAGCCTACGCAGAGAAGGAGATGATGTGGTTCAGTGTAATGTGGGGGCTGAAGTATTCAGACTTTGACGAACACATTAAATCAAAGGGGTCGAATCCGACCCAGTAAAACACAACGACAAATGAGGGAGTGGTCAGCAACGCTGTAGTTAGCACACCACTGATAAAGGTGACTATACTGAAAAAAGGTTTAGAATAAGTATAGGTGAAATCAGGCTAATCAGTAACCTTGAGAGACCCGAAGCCACTCCCTCTATTTTACACAATTAAAACAAAACACAAATGATACTGAACTATGTAAAACAATGGGAGGAGCGCAAGCATCTACTTGAGCAATGGCTAAACGATAACGAGCCTAACTCATACGAGAGCATCTACGAGATGCTGTTTAATTTGGTTGTAACTAAACCAAACGACGACGAGTACAGCGAGTGGGACTGGGGAAGGTTTGTGAAGATTGACGATGGGACTTTCCAAGGAAACGAAATCTACATCCTGTGCAGTAACGAATACCAACCAAGCCTGACTGACTACATTTTCACATCGGTTGCGTACGGCTCCTGTACTGTGTGCGATACGTTTCAGTCGATTGAGATGTTAGAAGACAAGGCAGAAAGAGTTAAGCAATATATGACTCTTGCTCTGCATATGGTTCAAGAAACGAAATCATTTAATACTAAATGAGAAATGAAAATAGAACTTCAACCTTATTGGCACACCTGCGGAGACGGATGTTGTGATGAATACGGATACAACGTATTTGTAGACGGAAAGATAATTGGGTCTATCGGAGAGGATGCTCAAGAGTTAGCAGACCTCCTAAATGATACATTTATATCATATGTTTTTCTAAAAGAATAAATACATTTGTCAGACCGAGAAGCCCGATGCGGTTAAATGAGGGCAAACAAAACCAATTAAATTTTAGAGAGATGAAACAGAGCAGTATTGAATTTGCAGTTACCTCATTGGAAAAACTAATCCCAAGTGGTAATCAACTTGTCATTGGAGCAATTTTGCTACAAGCCAAAGCAATGCACAAGGATGAGATTGAGAATGCGTATTGGGATGGCGGACAATGGGTTCCAACAGTCGGTTCTCAATGCGAGGAATACTACAACGAAACCTTTAACACCAAAGAGAAATGAAAACAATAGGCGTATTTTTATGCGGATTAGGATGGGGATACATCATCCGTCCTTTTATTGAAGCATTTGTTCTTGTAATTAAGAACAGCCTTAAGAAGTAGCCTT
>JACCDJ010583567.1_pt1 | contig 11500 bp, 5 predicted proteins | sample 7444481 | NCBI WGS metagenome assembly JACCDJ01 (sample SAMN15323435, study PRJNA562643) | freshwater metagenome | isolation source: river surface water | place: USA:Blue River Watershed | collected 2017-08-15 | reverse complement strand
TTTTAGGGTTGCTTCGACCGCTTTTAGGAAGTCTTCTGCTGAGCCAATGTCGTTTACTGCTACCTGCTTGTTAGCGGTCTTGTTGGTTGCCATATATGGTGTTATTCACTTTGTTTTACTCGGGCCGTGCAAAAGCAGAAACCTTAGAAAAGCTTTCCGATTTGTCCGGCGATTGGACAGGGATTGCGTGCCAAATGGCACCTGCGCAAGCTTACAGGTATTTCTAGTGCCCTGCTAGTTCCCAGTTGGCACCAATTCCTATGTGAACCTCAAGTGGCACCGATAACTTGGCCACATCTCGCATTGCCGAAATCGTAAGTTCCTTCAACTGTTCAAGTTCGCCAGGTGCGACCGCAAAAACTAATTCGTCATGAACCTGCAGTAACAGTTGGGACTTTAGGCCTGCCGACTGCATGGTGCCATGGACCTTGATCATCGCCAATTTCATGATGTCTGCCGCGGTTCCCTGGATTGGAGCGTTGAGTGCCGCACGCCTAGCGTTCTCCCGAAGCTGGAAAATCTTGGAGTTTAGGTCAGGGAATGGACGTCTTCTGCCATAAACCGTGGTGGTATAGCCAAGAGTCTTAGCCTTCTGAACCACTTGGTCGAGGTAGGTCTTTACACCACCAAATCGGGCAAAGTAGTCGGCCATCAGCTGCTTGGCCTCTTTGCTCTCGATTCGCAACTGTCGAGCCAATCCATATTCACTGAGTCCATAGACCAAGCCATAGCTCATGGCCTTGACTTTGGAGCGCATTTGTGAGGTGACGTTTGCTGGTTCCACACCGTAAATGCGAGCACCCACGAAACGATGCAGATCCTCTCCCAAGTTGAAGGCCTCAATGAGTCCCTGATCGCCCGAGAGATGCGCCATGATTCGCATTTCGATTTGCGAATAGTCTGCAGTTAGAAGGGTTTCAAATCCATTCCCTGCGACAAAGGCACTTCTTAGCCTCTGGCCTCTGCTGGTCTTGATTGGAATGTTCTGCAGGTTTGGGTTCTCGCTACTCAAACGCCCAGTTGCGGTTCCGACCTGAGAGTAGGTGGTGTGGATGCGACCGTCGGGCTCAATAGCCTTGATTAGAGTCTCCGCCATTTGACGCAATTTGGTGGCATCGCGGTGTGCGAGCAAACGCTCTAGAAACGGGTGCTCGGTCTGTTCGTAGAGCGTTGCTAATGCCTCCGCATTTGTCGAGCAGCCGGTTTTTACGCTTCTCGTGCCCTGCATGCCAAGTTCTTCGAATAAAACCGTCTGCAACTGTTTTGGGCTAGCCAGGTTAACTTCGTGACCGATGATGGCATATGCCTCACGGGCCACCTGCTCTACTTCTCTAGTCAGCTCCTCAAATTGCTGCTCGAGGTTAGCCCTGTCAACTTCGATTCCAAGTTGTTCCATCTGCGCAAGCGCAGTACTTGCTGGCAGCTCAATGTCTCGGTAGACGCCGAGGGAACCCTCGGCCTCTAGTTGCGAAACGGAGAGCTTAGTTAGAACCGCATAGACCCAAGCATCGAGCGATGGGTCACTCTCGGCGAACAACTCGTTGGCATCTTGTCTAGCAATGTCGATACCGGCATATGTGCGAATGAGCGCGTCCGGATTTAGTTCTTTAGTAAGCGGGTAAAGCAGGTAGCAGGCCAACATTGGGTCGTCGGTAATCTTGCCTAGGCTAATGCCGATCGAATTGAGCTGTTTAGAGAGCTCCTTGAAATTCCAAGTGCCAAAACCACCCGCAGCTAATAGCTTGCTTGGATCCTGCTTGCCATCCCAATTCAATCGCTTGGACAAAGAGGCTGCGCCGAGGCCGATGATTTTGCCATTTGCAAGTTCAACCTTGAGCTGAGTGGGTTCGGTTGCTATAAGTTTTGCAATCTCATCAACGCCGGCCGATTCTGACTCCACCGGCTGTGCCGGTAGCGAAGCAACCAACTCACTTGTGGCTGTTGAAATAGGCTCTGCCACCAAGTTCTCTTGGGCCTTTTCAGGTTCGATCTTTGCGCTGATGACCTTGTGTTGTGTGCCGTTATTGCCGCGGAGTTTGAGGACCCTGGTCAATAGGGTTCTAAATGAAAGCTTGGCGAAGACCTCCTTGACCTGGTCTTCGTTGACTGCTCCTAGCTCAAGATCAGCCAGTGAGAATTCAAACTCCAGGTCACGCAATAGGTGATTGAGTCTGCGGTTTCTTACTGCAAGTTCCTTGTGCTCACGAAGACTCTCGCCGACCTTGCCGGGAATTTGATCAGCGTTGTCGAGAATGGCCTGTAGTGATCCAAATTCCTGAATCCATTTGGCTGCAGTCTTTGGCCCAACCCCAGGGATGCCCTTTAGATTGTCCGAGGTCTCCCCCACTAAGGCTGCAAGCTCTGGGTACTGCTTGGCATGGACCCCGTACTTTTCCAGTACCGCCGCATCATCCATTCTGGCCAGGTTTAGGACGCCCTTCACTGGATAGAGGATGGTAACTTGCTCAGTAATCAGCTGGAATGTGTCGCGATCACCGGAGACCACAAGCACCTTCATGCCCGCTTCTTCGCCCTTTACGCTAAGAGACGCAATCAGGTCATCAGCTTCAAACATTTCACGGGAGACACTGGTGATGTTCATTGCGGTTAGTGCTTCGACCAATAATTCGGTTTGGCCCAAGAATTCGGGTGGGGTTTCGCCTCGGGTGCCCTTGTACTCCGGCAACTCTTGGGTTCTAAAACTCTCGCGAGATACGTCGAATGCGACGCAGAGGTGAGTGGGTTTCTCAAGTTCAAGAATGTTGAGCATCATGGAAATGAAGCCGTGTACCGCATTCGTGTGCTGGCCGGCTGCATTCTTGAAGTTGTCTGGACTCAGCGCATAGAACGCGCGAAAGGCCAGCGAGTGCCCGTCAATCAGTAAAAGGGTAGGCTTTTCGCTAGCGCTCATGCTCGCTAGCCTACTTCGCCGAGGAGTGATTTTATGTCCGATAATTCCATCAAAGCATCCGATAGTGCCTTAGAGCTGATGAGGCAACGTGGCCTAGGGTCACTGGCCGAGAAGATGGGCATTGAACTTCTTGAGCTCAGCGCCGAGCGCGCTGTTGCCACCATGCCGGTTGCTGGAAACACTCAGCCAATCGGATTGCTGCACGGTGGTGCCCATGTCGTGCTTGCCGAATCGCTTGGATCTTTTGCTGCTAACGTGCATGCTCACCCATGGGGGTATGCGGTTGGCATCGAGCTAAATGCCACTCACCACGCTTCAGTCACCGAAGGGGTTGTTACCGGAACTTGTGTAGCAATCAAATTGGGCAAGACCCTAACCAGTCACGAGATTTCAATGACCGACGAGAATGGTCGATTGCTATCTACGGTGAGAATCACCAACTACCTAAGACCCAAGGGGCAGTAGTTACTTGTCGCCTAGCTGTTCGATAACGGCTTTTGCTACCTGTGCCATGGTTAGCCGGCGGTCCATCGAAGCTTTTTGAATCCAGCGGAAAGACTCCGGTTCACTGAGCTTCATCTTGGTTTGCAAAAGACCCTTGGCTCGGTCCATAAGCTTTCTAGTTTCTAAGCGATCATTCAAATCGGCAATCTCTGCCTCAAGGGACGTAAGTTCTTCATGACGGCTTAGAGCAATCTGTATTGCTGGTAAAAGGTCAGTTGGCTTGAATGGTTTCGTTACGTAAGCCATCGCGCCGGCCTCGGCAGCTCTGGCAACCAAGTCAGCCTGCGAGAATGCGGTTAGAAGCACCACAGGAATCTTTAGTTCACCGATCTTTTCAGCCGCACTGATGCCGTCGAGCTTTGGCATTTTGATGTCCATCACCACTAGGTCTGGATCTAGTTCGGTGGCTAGCTTGATAGCCTCTTCACCATCAGCGCCCTCGCCCACTACTTCGTAACCGGCCTCTTGCAGGGTTGCTACCACATCCATGCGAATAAGACCTTCGTCTTCAACTACTACAACCCTGAGTGCATCTGCCATGCAAATACTTTATTACTAGCCGTGCAAACATCCACTAGAATTTACAAGCTTGCCGGGATGGCGGAATGGTAGACGCGTCGCACTCAAAATGCGATGTCCTCTGGGCGTGTGGGTTCGAGTCCCACTCTCGGTACAAAAGAAAAAGCGGTGGTTTCCCACCGCTTTTCTCTTTAACGCTGTTTTAGTTGCCGTAGCCAGGGGCCGCTAGGTGAACGGCATCTCCCACCCGGTGAACGCGAAGGCTGTTAGTGGAACCTGGGATTCCCGGAGGGGAACCTGCAACAATTACCACTTCATCGCCAACTCGGCACTTACCGCTGGAGAGCACGATTTCATCTACCTGACGAATCATTTCGTCGGTGTGCTTTACCTTGTCGACCTTGAAGGTGGTTGCACCCCACACCAAGGCGAGCTTGCGGCGCACCTCTTCGCTGGGGGTGAAGGCTAGCACTGGGACACTGGAACGCAGACGTGATACGCGACGCAGAGTGTCACCAGATTCGGTGAAGACACAGACGTACTTGGAACCCAGCAACTCAGCAATTTCCATGGCGGCCAATACAACGGCTCCAGAGTGGGTGTGCGGCTTGGTGCCCAAAGCTGGAATTCGGTCTAAGCCGTTCTCTTCGGTGGACTCAATGATTCGTGCCATGGTCTGCACGGTTTCGATCGGGTACTCACCTACCGAAGTCTCACCAGAGAGCATGAGCGCGTCGGCGCCATCAAGCACTGCGTTGGCGACATCTGATGCCTCAGCGCGGGTTGGACGAGAAGCACTGATCATGGTCTCTAGCATCTGAGTGGCAACGATGACTGGCTTCGCCCAGCGGCGAGATAGCTCTACGGCGCGCTTTTGAACTAATGGCACCTGTTCCAAAGGAAGCTCAACGCCCAGGTCGCCGCGGGCAACCATGACGCCATCAAAGGCGTCGATGATCTCTTCGAGAGCCTCAACTGCCTGTGGCTTCTCAATCTTGGCGATGGTCGGGATGAAACGGCCCTCTTCCGCCATGATCTCGTGTACTCGAACGATGTCCTTGGCATTTCTTACGAAGCTCAGGGCAATCATGTCGGCTCCGAGCTTGAGGGCCCAACGTAGGTCGTCTTCGTCCTTTTCGCTCAGCGCGGGAACGTTTACCGCAACACCAGGTAGGTTAATGCCCTTGTTGTTAGAAACCGGACCACCTACTTCAACCACACAGGTAACGGTGGTGGCGTCCACTGCAGTGGCACGAAGACCGATTCGACCATCGTCGATCAATAGCTGGTCACCAGGCTTCACGTCTCCGGGAAGTCCCTTGTAGGTGGTCGAGCAGATGTTCACATCGCCCTGGATGTCATCGGTGGTGATCTTGAAGGTCGCACCATTGACAAGGTTTACCTTGTCTTCGGCAAAACGACCGAGTCTGATCTTTGGACCTTGCAGGTCAACCAAAATACCTACGCTCTTGCCAACGTCAGCAGCAGCTTTCCTGATGGTTTCGTAAACGCCCTCGTGAACTTGGTGCGATCCATGGCTCAGGTTCATACGAGCAACGTCTACACCTGCTTCGATGACTGCTTTAGCCTTTTCGTACTCTGCAATGGCAGGTCCGAATGTTGCCACAATTTTGGCGCGTCTCATTTATAACTACTTACCTTTTCAAATTGGTTAGCTGTAAACCGAAATCGGTCTATCAGTTGGCTTCACTGGGAAGGGAAGCCCTGTCTCACCTTCGAGATATTCGTCGATCGCGGCAGCGGCGGCACGACCTTCGGCTATAGCCCAAACTATCAGGCTTTGCCCTCTTCCGGCGTCACCTGCGACAAACAATCCATCTGCCACCTTGTAACGCCCGTCTCTAGCTACATTTCCCCTACTGTCTAGCGGAGTCTGTAGTTGAGAAGTCAGTTCATCAGTCTCTGGTCCCACAAAACCAAGGGCCAAGAAAACCAAATCCGCAGGCAAGATCCGCTCGGTGCCCGGCTTTGGAACGCGCTTGCCGTCAACAAATTCAGTATCGGCAACTTTGACTCCGGTCAGCACACCAGATTCACCTACGAATTCAACCGTTGAGTGAAGGTATTTACGCTCGCCGAATTCTTCGTGTGCGGAGGCTACCTCGAAAAGGTTAGGCATCATCGGCCAAGGCTGGTCGTCGGTTCGCTCGCTCGGGGGCTTGGTTCCGATGGCCAAAGTTGTAACGCTCAAGGCCCCTTGGCGAGTGGCAGTACCAAGACAGTCAGCTCCGGTGTCACCACCACCAAGGATGATCACATGCTTACCCTCGGCACTAATCTGCTGGGAAATTTCGTCTCCTGCCACTGCCTTATTTGCCTGCGACAAATAATGCATGGCAAAGTGAACGCCAGCCAGGTCTCTACCAGCTACATTCAAATCCCTGGGAACCATCGCGCCGGTCGCAATCAGCACCGCGTCATAGCGCTTCTGCAGCTCGTCCCAACTGATGTCAACACCAACATTCACCGAGGTTCTAAAGCGGGTGCCTTCGGCTTCCATCTGAGCCACGCGGCGATCGATGTGGTGCTTTTCCATCTTGAAATCAGGAATGCCGTAGCGCAGCAGTCCACCGATCCGATCGTCACGCTCGTAGACCGCTACGGTGTGTCCGGCTCTAGTTAGCTGCTGTGCTGCTGCCAGACCAGCCGGCCCTGAACCGACCACTGCGATGGTCTTACCGGTGAGTCGCTCTGGAACGCTTGGCGTCACAAATCCATTGTCGAAAGCATCGTCAATGATCGAAACTTCGATTTCCTTGATTGTTACTGCTGGCTGGTTGATGCCAAGCACACAAGAGCTTTCACAAGGTGCTGGGCAAAGCCTTCCGGTGAACTCTGGGAAGTTATTAGTGGCGTGCAGACGATCAATCGCCTCTCGGTTGCGTCCGCGATGCGTTAGGTCATTCCACTCAGGAATCAAGTTGCCAAGTGGGCAGCCTTGATGACAGAACGGGATGCCACAGTCCATGCAGCGTGAAGCCTGGCGCACAATGGTCTCACCATTGCGTTCGGCATAAACCTCTTTCCAGTCCTTGATTCGAACTGGAACCGGTCTTCTAGGCGCGGTTTCGCGCTCGGTTACCTTGATAAAGCCCTTTGGATCAGCCACCGGTCACCTCCAGAATCTGTGTCCAAACTTCTTCTCCGTCTAGATCAATGCCATCGGCACTCGCATTGCGCTGAATCTCCATGACTCTTGCGTAATCGCGTGGCAGCACTCTCACAAAGTTGACTAATTCGGAGTCGAAATCAGCCAGCAAACGCTTTCCAAGCCGTGAGCCCGTGAGGGCAACGTGGCTCGTCAGCATCGTGCGCAGCTTCTCGGCGTCGTGAGGCTCAAGGCTGCCGAGCGAGATTTCACCCGAAGCCAGGGCTTCACGGTTTACGCGAGCCTCGGAGAGGCGATAGACATAAGCCACGCCTCCGGACATGCCAGCGCCGAGGTTCACACCGGTTTTACCCAGTATCACCGCTGTGCCACCGGTCATGTACTCCAATGCATGGTCACCGACACCTTCGACGACAGCCTCAACACCTGAGTTACGGACGAGGAAGCGCTCTCCCACTACTCCGTTAAGGAAAATCTCGCCACTGGTTGCACCGTAACCAATAACGTTGCCTGCAATTACGTTCTGCTCTGGCACGAAACCGGCATTAGCCTCTGGCTTCACAATGATTCTGCCGCCAGAAAGACCCTTACCGACATAGTCGTTGCAGTCACCTTCCACGGTGATGCTTATGCCACGTGGCACGAATGCACCCAGGGATTGACCTGCCGAACCTCGAAGATTCAAAGTCAAAGTTCCAGGCTCCAGCCCCTGCTCCCCCCAGCGCTTGGTTAGCTCATTGCCGAGCATTGTGCCAATCGCCTGGTTGGTGTTGTTTATCTCAATGTTGTGCACAACTGGCTTACCTTCTCGCAGCGCCAAAGCACTCTCAGCGATAAGCGGGAAGTCAAAGTGTGACTCCAGCTCGTGATCCTGCACTGTTGTGTTTCGCAGGTTCTGGCTAAGGTCAAGATCTTTGGCTGCGAAAATTGGGGTCAGGTCCAAACCGTCCGCTTTGTAATGCGAAACAGCACGGTTCACGTCCAGTAGATCCACTCGACCAATCGCTTCGGCGAGGGTTCTGAAACCAAGCTCCGCAAGGTATTCACGAACCTCTTGGGCAAGGAATTCGAAGAAGTTAACCACATGGTCAGCCTGTCCTCTAAACCTCGCGCGCAGGTCAGGGTTCTGGGTCGCAACTCCAACTGGGCAGGTGTCAAGGTGACAGACGCGCATCAGAATGCAACCTTCAACCACTAGTGGTGCAGTAGCAAAACCGTATTCCTCGGCACCTAGCAATGCAGCAATCACAACGTCGCGACCGGTCTTCATCGAACCATCGACCTGAACCACGATGCGATCACGCAAACCATTCAGAAGCAGGGTCTGCTGAGCCTCGGCAAGCCCAAGCTCCCAAGGGGTTCCAGCGTGCTTCAGGGAGTTCAGTGGGCTAGCACCGGTACCGCCGTCGTGGCCAGAGATCAGAACCACATCCGCTTTTGCTTTTGCTACTCCAGCTGCCACGGTGCCAACGCCGAATTGGCTAACTAGCTTGACGTGCACTCTTGCGGCCCGATTGGCGCGCTTTAGGTCAAAGATCAACTGCTTTAGATCTTCGATCGAGTAGATGTCGTGGTGCGGCGGCGGTGAGATTAGACCGACGCCAGGAGTCGAGTGACGTAGCTGTGCAATCCACGGGTAAACCTTGTGCGGGGGCAACTGACCACCCTCACCCGGCTTCGCGCCCTGTGCCATCTTGATCTGAATGTCATCTGCATGGGTTAGGTACATCGAGGTAACGCCGAATCGACCAGATGCCACCTGTTTTACAGCACTGCGACGAGTACGGTCCAAAAGACGCTCGACGGACTCACCACCCTCTCCGGTATTGCTCTTTGCTCCAAGTCGATTCATGGCAATTGCCAAGACTTCGTGGGCTTCGGGAGAGATTGCACCCATCGACATCGCACCGGTAGAGAAGCGCTTTACGATCTCCGATACCGGTTCGACTTCCTCAATTGGAATCGAAGGCCTTAGGCCCTTCTTGAATGCAAAGAGTCCGCGGATGGTCATCAGTCGTTCAGACTGGTCGTCTACCGCGTTGGTGTACTCCTTGAAAACGTCATAGCGCTTTTGCTTTGTGGAGTGCTGCAGCTTGAAGATCGTCTCTGGGTTGAATAGGTGCGGTGGTCCCTCACGGCGCCACTTCATTTCACCGCCAACCTCGAGTGGCAAGTGAATTCTTGAAGCGCCCTCGATTGGATATGCGGCTTGGTGGCGCTTCTCAATCTCTTGGTGCAAGATGTCAAGGCCGACACCGCCGAGCTTGGTAGTAGTGCCGGTGAAATACTTGTCAACTAGGTCTTGGCTCAAGCCAATTGCTTCAAAACACTGAGCACCACCATAGGACGCCACGGTTGAAATGCCCATCTTGGACATAATCTTCAGGATGCCCTTACCGAGGGCTTTCACCATGTTCTTACTGGAGCGCTCTGGCGTAATACCGGTAATCAAACCCTTGACTACTAAATCCTCAGCAGTTTCTAGCGCCAGGTAAGGGTTGATGGCTGATGCGCCATAGCCAATCAGGGTGGCGACGTGGTGGACATCTCTGGCGTCACCACACTCCACAACCAAACCAGCCTGCAGGCGGGTGCCCTTGCGAATCAGGTGGTGGTGAACACTACTGAGTGCTAGCAACGAAGGAATCGGCGCAAGTTCACGGTTTGAGTCACGGTCACTGATGATGATGAAAGTAGTGCCGGCAGCGATTGCTTCATCAACTTCGGTTGCCATTTCAGCTAGTCGCGCCTCAAGTGCCTCTGCCCCATCATCCACTCTGTAGAGCGCGGAGATGGTGACTGCCTTGCCGATGTTGTTTCCCTTGTCGATGTGCTTGATTCGAGCAATCTCGTCATTGGTCAAAATCGGGAAGTCCATGACCAATTGCTTGGCATGTTCTGGGGTGGCTTCAAGCAGGTTCAGCACCGGACCGATTGAGGCGGTCATCGAGGTAACGACCTCTTCGCGGATAGCATCCAGCGGTGGGTTGGTTACCTGGGCAAATTGTTGGGTGAAGTAGTCAAACAACAGCCTGGAGTGCTGCGAAATCGCAGCAATCGGAGTGTCGGTTCCCATCGCTCCAATTGGTTCTTGGCCGGTTCTAGCCATTGGGGCAATGAATTCCTTCAGGTCTTCCTCGGTGTAACCGAAAACCCGCTGGCGACGATTGACCGATGAGCTGGAGTAGCGTACGTGCTCGCGCTCTGGCAGATCACGTAGGTTGATCATGTTCTCTTCTAGCCAGGTTCCCCAGGGCTGAGCGGCGGCGACATCGCTCTTGATTTGCTCATCCTCGATGATTTGGCCGGCGGCTGTGTCGATCAGGAACATTTTGCCTGGCTGCAATCTGCCCTTGCGCACAATCTTCTCCGCAGGGATGTTGGCAACACCGATTTCAGACGCCAAGATAATGAAACCATCCTCAGTCACTACGAAACGTCCTGGACGTAGTCCATTGCGGTCCAATGTGGCACCAACCAGCGTTCCATCAGTAAAGACCACTGCTGCTGGTCCATCCCAAGGCTCCATAATCATGGAGTGGTATTCGAAGAAGTCTCTGAGCTGCGAGTCTAGATCTAGCTGTTTCTCCCAAGCGCCAGGAATCATCATCATCATCGCGTGCGGCAGTGAACGACCTGAGAGCACCAGCAACTCCAGAACCTCATCGAAGGTTGCGGAGTCTGAAGCACCTTGGGTGACAATTGGCTTGAGCTGCTCGATGTTGCCCAAAATCTCGCTCTTTAGCTGGGACTCACGAGCTCGCATCCAGTTGGCGTTTCCCTTGACCGTGTTGATCTCGCCGTTGTGAGCAATGAAGCGGAATGGGTGCGCAAGCGGCCAAGACGGGAAGGTGTTGGTCGAAAAGCGTGAGTGCACTAGTGCTAGTTGAGACTCAAAGTCCTCATCGGATAGGTCCGGGTAGAACGGCTCCAACTGCAAAGTTGTAACCATGCCTTTGTAAACCAAAGTACGCATCGAAAGCGATGGGTGATAGATGCCAATCTCTCGTTCACTTCGCTTGCGCAAGCGGAACAGTCTTCGCTCCAGCTCAAGCCCGCTGGCTTGATCTTGGGCTGCAACGAATACCTGCTCAATCAAAGGCATTGCGGCACGAGCGAGATCGCCTAGAACCTCAGGTCTGGTTGGAGGCGTGCGCCAGCCCAAAACTGAAAGCTTTTCCTCTGCTGCGATCTTGGCAAACTGCGCCTTGTCGTTGGCTGCATCCTGCTCGGAGAGGAAGACCAGACCAGCTCCGTAGCTACCAAGTTTTGGAAGCTCGAATGCGAGAGTCTTCCTAAAGAATCGATCAGGAATTTGCGTCAGGATTCCAGCACCATCACCGGTTCCTGCATCCGAACCGACCGCTCCGCGGTGCTCAAGGTTGCGCAGTGAAGACAGCGCCATGTCAACAATGTCATGACCCGGAGTTCCCCTA
>JACCDJ010739466.1_pt1 | contig 11508 bp, 11 predicted proteins | sample 7444481 | NCBI WGS metagenome assembly JACCDJ01 (sample SAMN15323435, study PRJNA562643) | freshwater metagenome | isolation source: river surface water | place: USA:Blue River Watershed | collected 2017-08-15 | reverse complement strand
GTGGTGCGAATTTGAATTTCAAGATCGCTGGTGGTCAACTGCAATGCTTTGCCCGTTTTGCGAATCAACACATTGGCCAAAACAGGCAATGTGTGACGACGTTCAACAATGCCAGAAACGGATTGCAAAACAGACAACAATTTGTCTTGGGTGGCCTTCAGTACGATCATGTCTTCCTCTGTTTTTGGGGGTCCCAATTTGGAATTTGGGAGCCCCTAGATTTTCGCTGATTTTTGGGCTCAAATTGTGGTTTTGACCGCCTTAATTCAGCATTCTTTAGGCTTAGCCTTTGAGCGTCTGCTCCAAGACGTGCAGTTGCTGGTTCAGCTCGGTCAATTGCTGGCGCTCGGCACTGATTTTGCGAACCGCGTGCAGCACCGTGGTGTGATCGCGGCCGCCAAACAATTCGCCAATTTCGGGCAAGCTTTTTTGGGTCAATTCCTTGGCCAGGTACATGGCAATTTGGCGCGGCCGCGCAATGCTGGCCGGGCGCTTCTTGGAATACATGTCGGCAACCTTGATCTTGTAGTAATCGGCCACCGTTTTTTGAATGTTTTCGACGCTGATTTGTCGGTTTTGGATGGACAGCAAGTCGCGCAGGGCTTCGCGCGCCAGTTGAATGGAGATTTCTTTCTGGTTGAAGCGCGAATAAGCCAGGATTTTGCGCAATGCGCCTTCCAATTCGCGCACATTGGAGCGCACGTTTTTGGCCACAAAGAAAGCCACCTCTTCGGGCATGACACTGCCCTCACTGATGGCTTTGTTGATCAGGATGGCCACCCGCATTTCAAGCTCTGGGGGCTCAATGGCCACAGTGAGCCCTGAATCAAAGCGGGAAACCAAGCGCTCGTGAATATCTGCCAGGCCCTTGGGATAGGTGTCGCTGGTCATGACAATGTGAGACTTTTTCGCGAGCAGCGCCTCAAAGGCATTGAAGAACTCTTCTTGGGTACGGTCTTTGTTGGCAAAGAACTGCACATCGTCGATCAGGAGCAAGTCGAGCGAGTGATACCGGTTTTTGAACTCGTCAAAAGTCTTGCGCTGATAGGCTTTAACCACATCGGACACAAATTGTTCAGCGTGGATGTAGAGAACTTTGGCATCGGGTCGGTCCGCCAACAGTTTGTTACCCACAGCGTGCACCAAGTGTGTCTTGCCCAAGCCGACACCGCCATAAATAAACAGGGGGTTGTACAAGTGCCCGGGCATGGTGGCCACGTGCATGGCGGCTGCACGCGCCATGCGGTTGGCCGAACCCTCGACCAAGGTGTCAAATGTCAATGCCGTATTCAGTCGATGGCGCTTTGCATCGGCCTGCGGATCTTCTGCAGGCTCGGCGAATTCGGGCTGCGCTTCAAGCGCAGACTTAGCCATAGAAAACGCAGTTTTTCCTTGCGCCTCTCTGGTAGCAAGCGCTAACTCAATTTGGATTTTTTGGCCATGCAACCGCGACAAAACGTCGGCAAGTTTGGCACTGTACTGGGCACGGATCCAATCTAACTTGAAGCGATTGGCAACATACAAAGTGACCTTCGAAAAGTCGCTTGAAACTTGCGCTGTGAGCGGTTTGATCCAGGTGTTGAATTGCTGCTCTGGGAGTTCCTGTGCCAACTCATCAAGGCAGACTTGCCAGAGCGCTTGGCCCGCTTCGTCTGCGTCGGTGGGGTGCTGTCCACTGCTCATTGCAATGCACCTTTGTTGTGGACAGATAGAAGATTCATGCGGCTTAAAAGTAACTTTATCAAGAGTTTATCCACATGCAAAACATGGGGCGTTGGGGGATCATAAACCAGAAATTTAGAACTGCGGCAAGGTTTTATTCAAAGTGAAAGTTGAAAGTATGGGCGCCAAGGGTTTACCAAGGCCTGAAAGTTTGCGATAATCGCCGGCTTTCCCCAAAAAATTGACTGATTCAAATGAAACGCACTTACCAACCCTCTAAAACACGCCGCGCACGTACACACGGCTTCTTGGTTCGCATGAAAACCCGTGGTGGCCGTGCCGTGATCAACGCACGCCGCGCCAAGGGCCGCAAACGCCTGGCCGCTTAAGCCTAGCCCTCAAATGGCTTGGCTGCTGAGCAACTCAATGCCTCGGCAGTGGTGTGCAGCGCTTAAAAACACGACCCCAGTTCCAAGCCGCCCTTTCTGGCGGCACGGTCTCTCGCACGCCCCATTTTGCTTTGCATCGCTTAAATCTGCCTGAACACAAGCTTCCGGCCGCACAAGCCCCCGAACCCCGCTCATTGTTTCAATCGCAGGAAGTTTGGTTGGGTGCCATGGTGCCCAAGCGCTGGGCCAGACGGGCCGTCACTCGCAACACCATCAAGCGTCAAATCTACGCCATCAGCTCGGCATTTGAAAATCGCTTGCCTTGTGCCGCCCATGTGGTTCGCTTGCGCTCTGAATTCGACCGTCGACTTTTCATCAGCGCCACTTCGCCCATGCTCAAACAGGCCGTTCGCCTTGAGCTTGAGCAATTGTTTGAACGCGCAGCGCAACAGCCATGATGCAAAAGCTATTGATCGGTCTTGTGAAAGGTTATCGCCTTTTCCTCAGCCCTTGGTTAGGATCTGCCTGTCGGTTTGAGCCTACCTGCTCTGTGTATGCACTCGATGCCTTGAAGCAACACGGTGCTGGGGTTGGCAGCTATCTCACCCTCAAACGCCTTGGCCGTTGTCACCCCTGGTGCAACGGTGGCCACGACCCTGTGCCCGAAAAAGCACCCCAGTGGCTTTCGCGTTTATTGCATCACCCGTTAACTCATCCCTCTTCGAAGAAGTCTTCATGAACGATATCCGCCGCACCTTTTTATGGGTCATTTTTGGCTTCTCCATGGTTCTGCTTTGGGACCAATGGCAAATCTACAACGGCCACAAAGCCACCTTCTTCCCTAAACCAGTTGTTGCCACTGCTGAAAACACAGCCGCCAACAGTTCACCCGCAGCTTCAGGGTCTGTGCCTACTGCTAGCAGCACCACCGCACCTGCGGCAGGGCCTTCTCAAGTACCCAGCAGCGCAGCCAACGCGCCCCTCTCAAACCGCGAACGCATTGATGTCAGCACCGATGTTTTAAAACTCCGCTTTGACACAGAAGGCGGCACGCTTTTGTTTGCCGAGTTCTTGAAGTTTGGTGACTTGGTCGACAGCAAAAAGCCCTTTGTATTGTTGGACGAAAGCAAGGCGCGCGTTTATGTCGCCCAAACCGGCCTCATCGGTGGCGCGTTTGCATCGCACAAAACCCCCATGAAATTCACAGGGGAGAGCACCCTGAAAGAGGGACAAAACGAATTGGTGCTTACTTTTGAATCCGCCGATGTTGGCGGTTTGAAGTTGGTCAAAACCTACACCTTGACCCGCGGCAGCTATGCCATCAAGGTCAATCACCAAGTTGTCAATACTGGCAATGTCGCAGTTACTCCGCAGCTCTATGTTCAGTTGGTGCGAGATGGCAACAAGCCCGAGGGTGAGTCTGCGTTCTACTCAACCTTCACTGGCCCTGCGGTTTACACAGAAGCCAAAAAGTACCAAAAAATTGAGTTCACTGACATCGAAAAGGGCAAAGCTGAATTTGAAAAGAATGCCCCACAAGGCTATGTCGCCATGGTGCAGCATTACTTTGCATCGGCATGGGTTTTGCCAGCCAATACGGTGCGCGAGAATTTTGCCCGCAAGGTCGATACCAACCTTTATTCAGTGGGCATGATTACGCCCTTCAACGAAGTTGCACCAGGCCAGACCAAAGCGCTTGAGGCCACCTTGTTTGTGGGCCCTCAAGAAGAAAAAATGTTGGAAGCCTTGACGCCCGGTTTGGAGCTGGTCAAAGACTACGGCTGGCTCACAGTTTTGGCCAAACCTTTGTACTGGTTGCTCGATCGCTTGTATGGCTTCCTGCAAAACTGGGGCTGGGCCATTGTGGCTTTGGTCTTCTTGCTCAAGTTGGCTTTTTACTGGCTCAATGCCAAAGCTTATGCCAGCATGGCCAAGATGAAGGCCATCAATCCCAAAATCATGGAAATGCGTGAGCGTCTCAAAGACAACCCTCAGCAAATGCAGCAAGAGATGATGCGTATTTACCGCGAGGAGAAGGTCAATCCCATGGGCGGTTGCTTCCCCATCATGGTGCAGATTCCTGTTTTCATTGCCTTGTACTGGGTGTTGCTGTCGTCAGTTGAAATGCGCAACGCACCTTGGATCGGTTGGATTCAAGATTTGTCCGCACCCGACCCCTATTTCATCTTGCCAGTGGTCATGACGCTGTCGACATTGCTGCAAACAGCACTGAACCCCGCGCCACCCGATCCGATGCAAGCTAAATTGATGTGGTTCATGCCCCTCATTTTCAGCGTGATGTTCTTCTTCTTCCCATCCGGCTTGGTGCTGTATTGGATTACCAACAACATCTTGTCAATTGCACAGCAGTGGGTCATTAACACGCGCATGGGTGTACCGCCGCAGTTCAATCTGCCAAAATTCAAATGAGTCCCCAAAGTCTTCATTTGAATTGAACCACCCAGGGCCGCTCAAGCGGCCCTGTTGCATTGAAATTTTCATTTTTATTCAAGCCAATTTGACGCCATGCTGTCTCGCCATCAAGACCCCATCATCGCCATCGCAACGGCCCCTGGCCGCGGCGCAGTCGGCATTGTGCGTGTGTCGGGCCGTCAACTGAAAGTTTGGGCAGATGCCTTGTGTGGCAAGACGCTCGTGGCACGACAAGCGCACTACCTGCCATTCAAAGACGATCAAGGCGAGCCCATTGATCACGGTTTGGCCATCTTTTTTCCGGGGCCCCATTCCTACACAGGTGAAGATGTTTTAGAGCTTCAAGCGCACGGCGGGCCTGTGGTTTTACAACTCCTTGTGTCGCGGTGCTTAGAAGCAGCACAGCAAACGAATGCGGCCACGGGTCAGGCCTGCTTGCCAGGTCTTCGTTTGGCTGCACCTGGTGAATTCACGCAGCGGGCTTTTCTAAACGACAAAATTGACTTGGCGCAAGCCGAGGCCATTGCCGATTTAATCGATGCCTCCACGGGTGCGGCAGCCCGCAGTGCCAGTCGCTCCTTGGCTGGCGACTTCTCCAAAGAAATTCATGTGCTGCGCGACGGCCTGATTCATTTGCGCATGCTGGTCGAAGCCACTTTGGACTTTCCCGAAGAAGAGATTGATTTCTTGCAAAAGGCCGATGCGCAAGGCCAACTCAATCGACTCCAGGAACAGCTGAACAAAGTATTGGCGCGCACGCAACAGGGTGCGCTGCTGCGTGAGGGCATCAAGGTGGTCATCGCAGGTCAACCCAATGCGGGTAAAAGCTCCTTGCTCAATGCATTGGCCGGCGCAGAGTTGGCCATCGTCACACCCATTGCAGGCACCACGCGCGATGTGGTGCAACAAACCATTCAAATTGAGGGTGTGCCCGTTCATGTCATTGACACCGCGGGCCTGCGTGAAGGCGAGGGCATTGATGCCGTTGAAAAAATTGGCATTCAACGGGCCTGGGAACAAATTGCTGCAGCCGACGCTGTTTTGTTTTTGCACGACCTGACTCGCCAGCATCTGCCCGACTATGTTCTAGCAGACGCACAAATTCAAGAGACACTCACGCAGCAAGTGCCGCAGGGCGTGAGTTTGCTGCATGTTTGGAACAAGTGCGACATTGCCAACCAAAACCCACCTGCATCGCGCAGCGGTGATGCAAGCACCGCCATTGATTTGTCCGCCAAAACAGGTCAAGGCATTGATCAGCTTCGCGCAAAATTATTGGAAGCTGCCGGCTGGCAACCTGTCACCGAAGGTTTGTATTTGGCCCGTGCAAGGCATGTGCAGGCCCTGCAACGTGTGCAATCGCACCTTGAGTGGGCTGATATGCATTTGCGTGCGCAAGCCCAATCGCTCGACTTGTTGGCTGAAGAGTTGCGCTTGTCACAAAGCGCATTGAACGAGATCACTGGCGAGTTCAGCGCCGACGATTTACTGGGCGTCATTTTCTCCAGTTTCTGCATCGGAAAATAAACGCATGGCCGCCAAAAATCCCATCGACCGGCCCGCGCCGCAAAGTCCCAAATCACTGAGTGGACTGATTCCATTTCTCAAACCCTATCGCCTTCAAATTGGTTTGGCTTTGGTGTTTTTAATTTTGGCGGCAGCATCTACCTTGGCATTTCCAATTGCACTTCGCCAATTGATTGACAACGGCCTGCAACACCCCGATCCAGGCGCGCAAGCTATGGCATTGCGCGGCAACTTCCTCATGTTGTTTGGCGTTGCTGTGGCGTTGGGTTTGTTTTCAGCTGCCCGATTCTTCACCGTCAGTTGGTTGGGCGAGCGCGTCACCACCGATTTGCGCAACGCCGTGTACGGCCACGTTTTAAAACAGAGCCCGGCATTTTTTGAAACCACGCCCACTGGCGAAGTGATCAGCCGCTTGGTGGCAGACACCACCTTGGTTCAAACGGTGGTGGGCAGCTCTCTCTCCATGGGACTGCGCAATGCCGTCATGGGCATTGGTGCGCTCGGCATGCTGGTGTGGGCGCACCCAACTGTCATGCTGCAACTGGTTGTGACCGTGGTTTTGGTGGTGTGGCCAGCCACCATTTACGGCCGCCGCGTCAGGCGTCTGTCGCGCGCCAGTCAAGACCGCGTGGCTGACAGCAGCAGCATTGCCACAGAAATACTGAACGCCATGTCGGTGGTTCAAAGTTATACCGCCGAAGAGCGTGAGTCGCAACGCTTTGCAACAGCCACAGAGCAAGGTTTTCAAACAGCCATTCGCAGAACACGGGCACGCTCGGTGTTGGTGGCCTTCATCATCATTGCCAACGCCGCATTTTTATTGTGGGGCTTGTTCCAAGGCACGCAAGCTGTGTTGGCGGGCGACCTAACTGCAGGCCAGTTAGGCCAAGCTGTTTTGTATGTGATTATTTTTGCAGGCGCGGTGGCTGTCTTGGGCGAAACCTATGGCGACATGCTCAGAGCCGCTGGTGCCACCGAACGTTTGATGGAATTGCTGGGCAGCACATCGCCCGTCCAATCACCCGCACACCCCGTGGTATCGCGCCCACCCAGCACGGGCAGCAAGCTCCAGTTTCAAGGCCTTCAATTTCACTACCCATCGCGGCCTACGCAAATGGCTTTGCATGATTTTTCGGTTGAAATTCAAGCAGGGCAAACTGTGGCCTTGGTTGGCCCCAGCGGTGCTGGCAAAACAACCTTGTTTGCGCTTTTGCTGCGTTACTACGATCCACAACAAGGTCAGGTTTTATTGGATGACGTTCCCATTCAAAACCTCAGCTTGCACGATTTGCGTCAACGCATTGGCATCGTGCCGCAAGAGCCTGTTTTATTTTCAAGCAGCGCAATGGAAAACATTCGCTATGGCAAACCCGACGCCACCGATGAAGAAGTTCGCGCCGCCGCGGTTGCTGCTTTTGCAGACGAATTCATTGTTGACTTACCAGATGGCTACAACACTTTCTTGGGCGAGCGTGGAGTGCGTTTGTCGGGCGGTCAGCGACAGCGCATTGCCATTGCGCGGGCCATGCTGAAGAATCCACCGCTCTTGCTGTTGGACGAAGCTACCAGTTCTTTGGATGCGCAAAGTGAGCGAATGGTTCAAGCGGCTTTAGAGTCTGCCATGCGCGGCAGAACCACCTTGGTCATTGCACACCGTTTGGCCACCGTTCAAAAAGCCGACAAAATTTTGGTGCTTGAGCATGGCCGCTTGGTAGAGCAGGGCAAGCATGCCGAGTTGGTGCAGTTGGGCGGTGTGTATGCCGGATTGGCAGCGCTTCAATTCAATGCCCATCAAAGTCAACCAAGGTAAACAGCGGTAGGCCGGCTTCTTTGAGTTTGGCCGAACCGCCTAGTTCTGGCAGGTCGACAATGGCGGCCCCTTCAATCACTTCTGCACCCAATTTTTCAAGCAATTTCATGCCGGCCATCATGGTGCCGCCTGTTGCAATCAAGTCGTCAATGAGCAACACCCGCTGACCGCGTTGCACCGCATCGGTGTGCAATTCAACGGTGGCGGTGCCATATTCCAATTCGTATGTTTCCTCGACGGTTGTAAAGGGCAGCTTGCCTTTTTTGCGAATGGGTACAAAACCCACATTCAACTCATAGGCCACCACGGCACCCAAAATAAAACCTCGCGCATCAAGTCCGGCCACCACATCGGGCCGCATGGCGGGCGTCATGTAACGGTGTACAAAGGCGTCAATCAAAATGCGAAAAACACGCGGGTTTTGCAACAAAGGGGTGATGTCGCGAAACTGCACACCCGCCACCGGCCAGTCCGGCACCGTACGGATATTGCTTTTCAAATAATCATTCACTGACAAAGGCACTTCGGCCCCAACTTCGCGCATTGCTTTGACTCCCCAGTGGTATTTGCGGCTTGCCTGTCATCATAGTCACGCTTTGCACCATCCCTCGTTAAAATACGCACATGACCTTCAATCCCGATCAAGCCCTTCAACTCGCTCGCGAGACCTTGGACATTGAGGCCGAAGCCCTGATGGGACTCAAATCCCGTCTCGACGCGCGTTTTTCTGAAGCGGTCCAAATGATGTTGAACGTCAAGGGCCGCGTGGTGGTCACTGGCATGGGCAAAAGCGGTCACATTGGCTCCAAAATAGCAGCCACCTTGGCCTCCACCGGTACACCCGCCATGTTTGTTCATCCGGGCGAAGCCAGTCACGGCGATCTGGGCATGATCAAAGCCGTCGATGTGGTCTTGGCCATTTCCAACAGTGGCGAAAGCGACGAATTGGTGTCGATCTTGCCAGTCCTCAAACGCTTGGGCGTGCCGCTCATCGCCATGACGGGCGGTTTGACATCGGCCCTGGCGCAACATGCAGACGTCGTTTTAGACAGCAGTGTCAGCAAAGAGGCTTGCCCTCTCAACTTGGCACCTACCGCCAGCACCACCACCCAATTGGCATTGGGCGACGCTTTGGCTGTGGCTCTATTAGATGCGCGTGGCTTTAAAGCCGAAGACTTTGCACGCTCTCACCCCGGTGGTTCTTTGGGCAGGCGTTTGTTAACGCATGTGAGCGATGTCATGCGCAAAGACGATCAAGTGCCCAGCGTGTTGCCAGGTGCCAGCTTTTCGGAATTGATGCAAGAGATGAGTCGAAAAGGTTTGGGTGCCTCTGCCGTTGTGAATGAAGCACGCCACATCTTGGGTATTTTTACCGATGGTGATTTGCGTCGTTTGATTGAAAAAGGTCTCGATTTGAGATTGTTGCAAGCAAAAGATGTGATGCATGCCAATCCCCGCACAGTCAACCACAATGCCTTGGCCGTCGAGGCCGCGGAGTTGATGGAGCAATTCAAAATTACCAGCGTCTTGGTGGTCAACGATGCCCATGAGTTGTGCGGTGCGTTAAACACCAACGACTTGATGCGCGCCAAAGTCATTTAAATGCGAACACCCCCTGCCCAACCACGCACATCATGAAAACCATTCAAGCCGCTTTGAATTTTCCACCCGAGTTGTTGCTGAAAGCACAAGGCACCAAGGTGGCGTTCTTTGACGTTGATGGCGTTCTAACTGATGGTGGTTTGTATTTTTCCGAGCATGGCGAAACACTCAAGCGTTTCAACACTTTGGATGGCCATGGCCTCAAACTCTTGAAGTACGCTGGCATTACACCGGTCATCATCACGGGGCGCGACTCCTCACCATTGCGCGTGCGTCTCAAGGCCCTGGGCATTGAGCACGCGCGTTTTGGCACAGAAGACAAACTGCCAGCGGCCGAAGAATTTTTAAAAATGCTGGGCTTGGGTTGGCATCAATCTGCCGCCATGGGCGATGACTGGCCCGATTTGCCTCTCTTACAACGGGCTGCATTTGCTTGCGCGCCCCATCAAGCACATGCCCAAGCGTTGGCGCTGGCAGACTACGTCACAAGCCGCCAAGGTGGTGAAGGCGCCGCGCGTGAATTTTGCGATGTGTTGGTAGTGGCCAGCGGTCAATATGCGCAACTGCTGTCACGTGTTGGCACACCCACAGCATCATGATGCAAAGCATTCGCCGCAGCCTAGACAAGCTGGCCTTGTACCTGCCGGGCATTCTCATGGCGCTTTTTGCTTTGGGCAGTTGGTGGCTCTTAAGAAGTCTGCCCAGCATCACGACCGATACACCCACACAAACTGTGCGTCTCGAGCCCGACTATTATTTAGAACAATTCTCGGTCAAGTCCTTTGACAAGCAGGGTCGCTTAACGCGCGAGGTCAGTGGTCATCGCGCCCAACATTTTCCCAACACCGATACCCTTGAGATTAGCAATGTGACGCTGCGCGGTCAAAACCCCAACGGCCAACGCAATGATGTCTTCACCGCCAACAGCATGCAACTGAACAGCAAGTCGGGTGAGTATGAACTCAAGGGTCAAGTGCGTGGCGTCATTGCCTCTGGTCAGCGTTAAACGCCAACATCATTTTTGAAAGGCTCTCATGCAGCCCTTGGTTTTCATCACAGGTGCGTCCAGTGGCATTGGTCAAGCGTTGGCCCTCAGGTATTACAAAGCGGGCTGGCGGTTGGCACTTGTGGCACGTCGGGTCAACGACATGCAGGCTTGGTGTCATCAACAAGGCATGGCCATTGAGTCTGCCCGCTGTTATGAAGCCGATGTGAGCCAAGTCGACAGCATTTTGGATGCGGCCCAGGCATGCATGACTGACATGGGCGTACCCGATGTGGTCATTGCCAATGCGGGCATCAGCATTGGCATGGACACCCGCATTAAAGAAGACTTGGGTGTCATGGCGCAAGTCATGCAGACCAATGTGATTGGCATGGCGGCCACCTTTCACCCATTCATTGAGACCATGAAAGGTCGCGCGCAGACACAAGGATTGTCAAGCGCTGGCACCTTGGTGGGCATTGCCAGTGTGGCGGGCATTCGCGGTATGCCGGGCCATGCCGCATATTGCGCAAGCAAAGCTGCGGCCATCAGTTATTGTGAAAGTTTGCGGGGTGAGCTCAAGCCTGAAGGCTTCAGGGTAGTCACATTGGCGCCCGGTTACATCAAAACGCCTTTGACTTCCAAGAACAGGTTTCCAATGCCTTTCTTGATGTCTGCCGACGACTTTGCGCACCAAGCTTATCAAGCCATCGAACAGGGCACGAGTTTTAAAGTCATCCCAACCCCAATGGCATGGGTGGCCAGGCTGTTGCGCATCTTGCCAGATGCCTTGTTTGATCGGGCCTTTAAGAATCAGCCGCGAAAACATCGCGCACTTGAACATTGAGCTGTTAGATTGATCTGTTTCAAATTGAATTGCCCATGAAAAAAGCCCTGCATGCAGGGCTTCTTTTTTGGCTTGCACCCTAAAGTGCAAGTGCAGTCATGGGACGACCAAGCGATTAATAACCGCCGCCGTAGCCACCGCCGCCGCCTTCGCGACGACCGCCACCACCACCGTTACCGCCGCCACGTGGGCCAGAGCCGTAAGGGCTGCGGAAACCGGATTCGCCACCGCCTTCGCGACGACCACCGCCACC
>JACCDJ010030281.1_pt1 | contig 11510 bp, 8 predicted proteins | sample 7444481 | NCBI WGS metagenome assembly JACCDJ01 (sample SAMN15323435, study PRJNA562643) | freshwater metagenome | isolation source: river surface water | place: USA:Blue River Watershed | collected 2017-08-15 | reverse complement strand
ACAAGGCACCACCAACATAATATTGTATTGAGCCGAACCGGATGCAAAAGGGGCATTAAAATCCATCTTATGGTAAAAGTCAAAAGGATAATTAAGGTAATCCTGATTGCCTAATTCTGTTTCCCAAACATATTTAGCATTGTCACTCATGATGACGCCCACTGCAGCATATTGATCGGGTATTTGTTGTAAACAATCCAATAATAATTTGGCATAGATAGCACCACTAGCGCCTGTAATGGCTATGACGATTTTGTTTGGCATATATAAGTAACAAAATTAGGCATTAAAAGTTGACCAGCTTAGGGGTAAATAAAAAAAATCCCCTCCAAATAAATGGAGGGGATTTAAGCAGCGGACTACTTTATTAGATTTTATACATTTTCTCATAGTATTCATCTGCCATACGATTGCTATCGAATTGGAAACGAACATCTTTCATACCATTTTGAGTAATTTGTCTCCAAGTATCTTTTTGCTCATAATACATTGGAACTATTTGTTGCTCAAGTATCTTGTATAATTCATTCAAATCATATTCATCTTGAGCTTCTGTACTCATATTTGCATAATCTGCTTTAGGTACCACAAAACCATTATTGCCATGGTTGACAAATTCTGGTATCCATCCATCATCCGTAGAGAAGTTGACAGATCCGTTCATTGCAGCAGTCATGCCACTTGTACCTGAGGCTTCTCTAGGCACTCTTGGATTATTTAACCAAACATCTGAAGCTTGCTTCATTCGTTTACTCAATGCCAATTCGTAACCCACTAACACTGCTACATTGGAGTAGTTTTTGCTTAGGTTAACCAAATGATTGAATTGAGAAATTGCTGGATGATCTACTGGGTAAGGTTTTCCTGCAAAAATAATTTGTACAGGATATTTTAAATTGGATAACAATTTTTCAAATCTTTCCAAATCCCAAGATAAAAAGTCTGCACGCTTGTAGCCTGCAAATCTTCTAGCCCAAACAATTGTTAATACTTTAGGGTCAAATATTTTTCCAGTTTGGTCTGCTACTATTTCAAATGCTCTTTTCTTTAAATACCATTTTCTGTCGTCAAAGCCTGCATCGTCACCCGCTTCTGCGAATTTATACAATTGCTTATCCGCCCAGTAGCGCCAGTTTTGTGCATTGGTGATATGGTCAATAGGGCAGATACCTTCATATTTACCCCACATTTCTCGGCTCACATGTCCATGTAATTCAGATACACCATTGGCTTTTCTAGCAAACCTTAAGGCTGCTAGAGAGTGGTTAAATTGATCGTCATGAATTCCAGTCAATCTTCTTACTTCATCTAAGCCTAATCCGCAGAAATAGCCCATTTTATGACATAAATAGATATCATGTTTTTCATTACCTGCTTCCTCTGGAGTATGGGTTGTGAAAACAAGACGCTTTTTAACTTCGTCTAAAGACTTGTGTTTATTTAACAAGTAAAATGCAGCAGAAAAACCATGTGCTTCATTTAAGTGGTATACTTCTGGATTGAAATTTAATTCATCAATTAATTTTGCACCACCTACACCCAATAAAATAAATTGAGCGACTTTGGTAGCCACATTCGCATCATATAAACGATGTGTGATGGTTTGAGACACATAATCGTTCTCAGGTAAATCGGTACTCAATAAAAATAATGGAGCGCTACAAAAAACATTCGGAGCTAAATAATAAGCTTTCACCCAAACTGGATGATCGTGAATTAATATTTGGTATTTAATGCCCGTGTCTTCTAAGAAGCTATACATCTTCTCCATAAAAGTCACTTGCAAAGTTTGGTCTTGATTTCTTGCTTGGTCGTAATAGCCATATTTCCATAGCATACCAATACCAATCATATTTTGATTTAATTCAAATGCACTTCTTAAATGTGAGCCAGCTAAAAAACCTAAACCACCACTGTATATTTTTAGCGGTTGGTGGATGGCGAATTCCATAGAAAAATAGGCCGCTTTCTTTGAATACTTCTCATTAATAGGGTAAGGAACTTGATAGTTTCTAAAACTCATTTTTTTGTTCTTTGGTTATTTTGACCCGCAATATAATCCTATTTGGTATAAATGTGGGTCAAAGCCAAGCCTAGTGTGGATAACAATCGTTTGCAATGGCAGAATGTGGATTATTTCTTTGCCTTTGGCTTTCTTTTCTTGTCGTAACTGTCGTTGAAATAACAAGTCATATTTCTATGATTCCCGCAATTACCATCTTCTTTGATTTTAATAATATTCCCAGTAATCGTGAATTGAATGGTGCAAGGATCTCCCTTTTCAGAATAAGTGGCTTGATTTTTAGTAAAATTCAATACGCCTTTTAGTTCTCCAACACAAGTGCCTTCTTTCTTTTCGAAATGCATAAAAAACTGGTACTTATTTGGATTGCCAAAATCTCTTAAAGAGATAAAATTCTTTTTATCACGCGCATAATCACCACTCAATGTATTGTTGGTTGGTAAAGTATCAATTGGATTTAAAATGGCCTTTTGTTCGGGTTTAATTGAAGCATCCGAATAAATCAACCTAAAGCCTTGTTCTGTATAGGCCCATCCTTTTTTTTCATTGGTCAATCCTTGTTCTGGATCTAATTTATTTTCTTCAATTAAAAAAGTAGGTTCCTTATTTATAAGCAATGTCTTTCCGTAAAACTGTGAACCCTGATGGGTAGTCTCAAATGAAGTCAATACTTTATACCCTAGAAAAACATTCTTTTTACTGAAAGTAATGACTGAAACAGTTTGCTTTTTCGCTTCCTTATGATTTAAGACTAAATAGTATTCTGTTTCTTTTTCAATTTTACCAACAGGGTAGAGCGTTGCCTTTTTTAAGGCATTGGGTACAATGGCTTCTACTACAGAATCTGGTAAGAATTGTGCTAGGGCCTTTTTGCCAATTTCAATCGTGTCGCTATGGGTCACTAAATTGGTATCATTGATTCTTAAGGGTAAATTAAGATCCTTGAAGGCTTTGTTAAAGTCATTAATTTTTAAGGGGGTATTCCCAGAAAGATCGGTTTTGGTTTCGGCACATCCAATAAAGGCCAATAGGATCAAAAGATAACTTAGATGGCGCATGGCACTCTATTTTTTGCTAAAATAGGCAACAATATGAGTTTCACAAAGGGTTTATAGTTAAATTTACATATCCATTATGTTTCAAAAATCATTAGATCAATTACACGAGTCAGTTCCAGTTCAGCATAAAACTGGTTGGAGGCGTTTTTTTGCATTTATTGGACCAGCTTATTTGGTAAGTGTAGGCTATATGGATCCAGGGAATTGGGCGACAGATTTGCAAGGTGGCGCCGCTTTTGGTTTTCAATTAATCTGGATTTTACTCTTGAGCAATATCATGGCTATTCTTTTACAAAGTCTAAGTGCGCGACTGGGCATAGTTCGACGCTTGGATTTGGCACAGGTCAATAGAGAAACCTATCCCAAATTTGTCAATTTCTGTTTATACATTTTAGCCGAATTAGCCATTGCGGCAACCGATTTAGCAGAGGTTTTGGGGATGGCGATTGGTATTAAATTACTGACTGGTCTGCCTTTGATGTATGGCACAATCATTACGGTTACAGATACTTTTTTATTCATGTTGTTGCAACGTTATGGGATGCGCAAAATGGAAGCATTTATATTTGTTTTAGTGGCTACGATTGGAGGTAGTTTCTTAGCAGAAATGATTATTGCTAAACCAGATTTGGCAAGTGCAGCAAAAGGATTGGTGCCTTCTACATTATCACCTGGCGCGCTCTATATAGCAGTGGGTATGATTGGTGCCACAGTAATGCCGCATAATTTATACCTGCATTCTGCATTGGTACAAACTAGAAAAATTGAAAGGTCAAGTGCGGGTATAAAAAAATCTTTATGGTATAATTTTATAGACAGTGCAGTCGCTTTAAATGCTGCTTTCTTTGTGAATGCCGCCATATTAATTTTAGCAGCCACTGCTTTTTATCAAACAGGGAATCAGTCAGTGGCTAAGATAGAAGAAGCCCATGCGTTATTAGCACCCTTACTTGGCTCCACTTTAGCCCCTATTTTATTTGCAGTGGCCTTAATTGCAGCAGGCCAAAGTTCCACCGTGACAGGCACTTTATCGGGTCAGATTGTGATGGAGGGCTATTTAAATTTAAGAATGAATCCTTGGATTAGAAGGTTACTAACAAGACTATTGGCCATTATTCCTGCGGTGCTGGTGATTGGGATAATGGGAGAAGGCAGGGTGGATGAATTATTGGTATTTAGTCAAGTAATTCTGAGTCTTCAGTTAGGTTTTGCAGTGATTCCACTGATTCATTTTGTGAGTGATAAAAAGACCATGGGTGAATTTGCTATTCCATTATGGGTTAAAATAATTTCCTGGATTGTAGCAAGTATATTAGTATACTTGAATGCTAATTTAGTCATTGATTTTGCAAAAGCATTTCTAGAAGGTACGACACAGCTGTATATTAAAGTGCTACTTGTAGCTGCTATTTTTTTCTTTTTCACTTTATTGTTATACATCGTTTTATTTCCTTTGTTTCCGGCCAAACGAAGGCAAGAAAGAACTGCTCTACATGGCGCTGCAGTGGAGTTAGATTGGACAAAAGCAGCGCCGATAGATCGGATTGCTGTTGCCGTAGATTTTACTTCGGGGGATGCCAATTTAATTAAAGCGGCGATTGCTCAATCCAATGAAAACACAGTACTTATTTTAATTCATGTGATTGAAAGCGTTACAGCAAGTTATTTTCAAGAATCCAGTGATGACGAAGAATCTAGAAAAGATAAAGAAAGACTTGAAATTTATGCAAGTTCATTAACAGCTAAAGGGTATAAGGTTCAAGTTGCTTTGGGTTATAAAAACAGGGTCAAAGAAATCGTACGCATCGTAGGTCAAACAGACGCACACTTGTTAGTCATGGGGGCGCACCGACATCAAGGTTGGAAGGACTATTTCTTTGGAGAGACGATTGAATCCGTTCGCCATAAAGTACATATGCCGGTGCTTATTGTGCATCATTCTTCTTAATTATCCTACTGCTTTTTGGTTACATTTTGTACATTTGCAGACAAAATTTTAAAATATATGGGACAGAAAATTAAAGTAGCCAATCCAGTAGTAGAATTGGATGGAGATGAAATGACAAGAATTATTTGGAAATTCATTAAGGATAAATTGATTTTACCTTATTTGGAATTAGATATTAAGTATTATGATTTAGGGATGGAGTACCGTGATCAAACCAATGACCAAGTAACGATTGATGCGGCGAATGCTATCAAGCAATATGGTGTTGGTATCAAATGTGCTACCATCACACCAGATGAGCAAAGAGTAGAGGAGTTTAAGTTAAAGCAAATGTGGAAGAGTCCGAACGGTACGATTCGTAATATCTTAGATGGTACTGTATTTCGTGAACCAATTGTATGTGCAAACGTACCACGTTTAGTGCCCAACTGGACAGCACCTATTTGTATTGGTCGTCATGCATTTGGGGATCAATATCGTGCAACGGATTTTGTTACAAAAGGAAAAGGTAAATTGACTGTTAAGTTTGAAGGAGAAGATGGAACCGTTCAAGAATTTGAAGTGTTCAATTTCAAAGGAGATGGTGTTGCTATGGCTATGTACAATACAGATGAAAGTATATTTGGTTTTGCTAGAGCTTGTTTCAACCAAGCATTGGCAAAAAAATGGCCTTTGTACTTATCTACAAAGAATACTATTTTAAAGAAATATGATGGACGTTTCAAGGATATCTTTGAAGAAGTGTATCAAAATGAGTTCAAAGCTAAATATGCAGAAGCCGGCATTACTTATGAGCATCGTTTAATTGATGACATGGTAGCTAGTGCTTTAAAGTGGAATGGTAATTTTGTATGGGCTTGTAAGAACTATGATGGTGATGTACAATCTGATACAGTTGCACAAGGTTTTGGTTCTTTAGGTTTAATGACTTCTACTTTGATTACACCTGACGGTAAAGTAATGGAAGCAGAAGCAGCACACGGAACAGTAACACGTCACTTCCGTGAACACCAAAAAGGTAATAGAACTTCTACTAATCCAATTGCATCAATATTCGCTTGGACAAGAGGCTTAGAGTTTAGAGGTCAATTGGATAATAACCAAGAATTGATTCGTTTCTCTAAAGCTTTAGAAGAAGTTTGTGTAGAAACAGTGGAGTCAGGAATTATGACAAAGGACTTAGCTGTTTGTGTGCATGGCAATAAAGTTAAACATGGCGAACACTATGTGTATACAGAAGAATTCTTAGATGCATTAGACAGCAACCTTCAAAAGAAGCTTGCTTAGTAAAAGCCGATCGCATAAAAAAAATAGCCACTCATTTGAGTGGCTATTTTTTTTAGTAAGTATTAAATACTTATCCTTTCTTTTTCATTTCAGCACATTTGCCATCCTTCATACATTTCTTGTCACATTTGTGTGCTTTAGTTTCTTTCTTACAATCTTTGCAATCTTTTTTACCACAGTTTGCAGAAGCGGTGTTTGCAGCCATTAATAAAACAGCGGCAAATAATACGGTTGCTAATTTTTTCATGCGTTTATTTTTAATTTGATTAAGTTTTTCTTACCTGCAATATAAGCAGGGATCTTTTAAATTAGAGCAGTGAAGGCATGATTTAACTCAGTTTTACCTTATATCCGCTGTCATTCTTATTTAAGTACCTCTAAAATAGGTTGACCGATAGACCCACTTGGCATTTGGATGCCCAAAAGGGTCGAAATGGTAGGGGCAATATCGGTCATATAATTGACAGAATTGACCTGTCCTTTTTTAATGCCGTTGCCATACCATAACAATGGTATATGTGCATCATAATTATAGAAAACACCATGGTTGGTTCCTGTGGCGTAACCATCCATATAACCAGACTTGGTTACTATGAATAAGTCACCACTCCTTTGTGGATTAAAACCATTGACTATTCGCTCTCTAAGCATTTGAGGTAAAGCGGCACCAGCGGCTTTGCGTGCTTCTACTACCTGCAAAATTCCGGGCTTTTTTTCTATAAAATCACTTGCAATTTTAACCAGTTTATCTTGAGATACACCTAAGCTATCCATTAATGCATGGTTAAAATGAATATTGTATTCGCCAATTGCGGAAATCAATTTTTCATCCAATCCATGTTTTGCTAAATGCTGGCCTAATTCTTTTTTCAAACCTGATTCGCTTATTAAACCACCTGGTATTTTATGTTTTTTTGCATAATCAGGAATGTTTGCAACAGCATGGTCTGCCGTTAAGAAAACGGTGTAGTTATTTTTACCTACTTGCTTGTCTAAACTGGCGAATAATTGAGCAATTTGCATATCCAATTTAATATAGCCGTCTAAGGTTTCCCAAGAATTTGGCCCAAATGAGTGGCCAATATAATCTGGAGAGGAGAAACTGATGGCCAATAAGTCGGTCTTCTCGTCTAGGCCCATTTGTTCATTGATCAATGCTTTTTCAGCCATTTCTAGCACCAGTTGGTTGCCATGAGGCGTAGAGGCAATTTTGCCGTAATCCTTGCCAATGAATTGTGTTAGGGTATAAGGGAAACCTTTTTGATCAGCACCTAGTGGGGTGGCTTCGTAGTTATTGTTATCGCTATCACAATTGGCCTCATATACTGCTTTTGCTAAGCTTAAGTTCCAGCCTTTTTTATATAAACTATCCACTCGATGTTGTGCATTGTATTCAGTGACCCAGGTTGGCAACTTATTTCCATAGTAAGTTGAACTGATAAAATTACCTGATTTACTATCGTACCAAAAAGCGCCATCTGCACTATGTCCAGCAGGGATGATAGCGCCTCTATCCTTAATGGAGACACCAAAAACTTTACTTTTGAAATTAGTGGATAATTTAATTTCGTCACCAATCGTACTCGTCCATACGTTGACTGGGCTCATTTTACCGGCTGGACTACCTTCCACGCCCACAGCTTGTACGGTAGGATCTTCTACGCAATACACGCTTTTTTGTTTGTAGTTATCAAACCAATTGTTTCCCGTGATACCATGTAAAGAAGGGGTAGCGCCCGTATACACTGCGGTATGGCCACAGGCCGTTACTGTGGGTACATAAGGAATGATATTATTATTACAACTTGCACCTTCATTCATAAATCGAAGAAAGCCTTGTTGAGTGGTAAAGTAGGCTTTAAATTGGTTGATATAATCCCAACGCATTTGATCTACGACAATCCCAACAATAAGTTTAGGTTTGCTTACAATGCTTGACTGGATTGATTTTGGTGCTTGTGCATGACTTGTCAAAGACAAGAAAATAAAGCATAAAATAGTGTAAATACGCATGATTACATGAATTTAGGACTGCAAAATACGTATAATTATAAGGTCGGGAAGTTAAAAAATCTTAAATTTGCACCTATAAATAAACATCTATGGCAGATATATTTGAGAGACTGATCAAAAACTACGGACCAATTGGACAACATCGTGAAAGAGCACATGGCTATTTTGCCTTCCCTAAGTTAGAAGGAGAAGTTGGTTCAAAAATGAAATTTAGAGGTCAAGAAATGATTGTTTGGAGTTTGAACAATTATTTAGGTTTAGCAAATCATCCTGAAGTACGTAAAGCGGATGCGGACGGTGCTGCTCAATATGGATTAGCCTTGCCAATGGGTGCAAGAATGATGAGTGGTAATAGTGATTTACACGAACAACTGGAAAAAGAATTAGCTGAATTTGTACATAAAGAAGATTCGATCTTGATGAACTATGGTTATCAAGGGATCATGAGTGCCATTGATGCCATCTGTGGTCGTCATGATGTGGTGGTGTATGATGCAGAATGTCATGCATGTATTATTGATGCCTTAAGAATGATTCCTGGACACCGTTTTGTATTCAAACACAACGATGTGGAAGATTGCGAAAAACAATTGTTAAGAGCACAAGCATTATTAGACAAACAACAGTCTGGTGGTGTATTGGTGATTACAGAAGGAGTGTTTGGTATGGCAGGGGATCAAGGAAAATTAAAAGAGATTGCTGCATTGAAAAAGAAAGTACCCTTCCGTTTATTAGTGGATGATGCCCATGGATTTGGTACATTAGGTACAACAGGTGCTGGTGCAGGTGAGGAGCAAGGTTGTCAAGACGAGATTGATTTATACTTTTCTACTTTTGCAAAGAGTATGGCATCTATTGGTGCATTCATGGCAGGACCAAGAACCATAATCGATTATATCCGATATAATATTCGTTCTCAAATATTCGCAAAGAGTTTACCTATGCCGTATGTAGTGGGTAACTTAAAACGTTTAGAATTATTAAGATCTAAACCTGAATTAAAAGAAAACCTTTGGAAGAATGCTTTGGCATTGCAAAATGGTTTAAAGGAAAGAGGTTTTGATATTGGCAAAACGGATTCAGTAGTAACCCCAGTTTATATGAAAGGGGGCGTTGAAGAAGCTACAGCCATGGTGATGGATATTAGAGAGAATTATAAAATTTTCTGTTCAATTGTGGTGTATCCAGTAATACCAAAAGGACATATCATTTACAGATTGATTCCAACTGCTGTTCATACGCAAGAAGAAATTGATTTGACCTTGAAAGCATTTAGTGAGACCAAGGCAAAGTTAGATGCAGGTGCTTACAAAGTGGCAGAGATTCCTGATATGGCCAATAAATAAAATATAGACGATCTATAATCAATGAGCCTCCAATAGGGGCTCATTTTTTTTGCAATGAAATTGTGTAGCAGTATTTAATTGAAGTAATCTTTTTGATCCTGTTCTTTTTTAAGTACCTCAATACTTACATTTAATTCAAACCCAATTAGCAAAATAAGTGCATTGATATAAATGAGGGTCATCACCACTAGGACGGTTCCAATGGAGCCATATATTTTACTATAGCTTCCAAAGTTATTTACCCAATAAGAAAAGCCTAATGTAGTCACCAACATGAGTGCAGTGGAAAGGAGGGCTCCTGGCGAAAGCAAGGACCATTTTTCTTTTACATGGGGTGCGTATTTATAAATAAAAGCATTGCCATAAAATAATAATAGTATAATCACAAACCAACGAATGCTATTCCAATAAGGAAGGATCGTTTTTCTTTTGATATCAAAAAACTCTCTTAAAAGAGTAGTCAGTTGATCTTGACCAATCAACACTAGGATACTTGCAAATACAAGTAACATTAAAATCAAGGTTAAGCGAAGTGCCCTCATTCTTTGGTGTAGAAAGAAGGGTTTATTTTGCATAATGGATTTGTCAAAACTTCTAATGATACCCGTCATGGCATTAGATGCATAAAACAAAAGTAATAAAAAACCAAAGGAGAAGATTCCCACGTGTTGGCTTAACAAATCATTGATGATATCTATGATGAAACGATAGGTGCTTGTATTGGGAGATATGTCTTTGAAAACAGACAATATCTGCGTCTTGATTTTGAAGCTTTTTGGAAAATAGGGAATGATAGAAAATAAAAATAAAAATCCTGCAGGCAAGGCCATGATCAAATTAAAGGAAATGGCCGAAGCACGATCATATAATCCAATCGTATTTAATTGTTTAAAAAGAAACTGTAATAATTGATACAGATTCACTTCCTGAAACCCTGGCACAATAATTCTTTTCGCCTTTCTTTTGGCGAATAAAACAGGTGTTAATAGGAATCTTAAAACTTCTTTCAATGAATTTTTATTTTACTTTTTCTTTTACCTTTTTTGCTTGATAAATGTCTAGTTGTTTTTGATACTCCTTTGCATATCGATCATGTTCAGCATAGTTGTTGCTAAAATGGTGGTAGCCACTAAAGTCAGCTTTAGCAACAAAGTAAATATAATCAGTTTTAGGGGCATCTAATACAATATCAATTGTTTTAGGGGCTGGGGTACAAATTGGGCCAGGGGGTAATCCTTTAACACGATAGGTGTTATAAGGAGAAGGATTTACTAAATATTTTTCATAAATACGGGTAATGGTAAAGTCCTGCATGGCATATTTAATGGTTGGGCAAGCTTGTAAAGGCATTTGTTGTTTCAGTCGATTTTGATAAACGCTTGCAATTAAAGATTTATCTGAATCGAAATTGGTTTCTTCTTCAACAATGGAGGCTAATGTATAAATTTGATTTTGGCTCATTCCTTTTGCAGCTGCTTTTTGGATGCGATTATTTTGACTCCAAAATTGTAGTTGAGCTTTTTGAAGTTTTTGTAAAATTTGCGTCATAGAACTACTCCAATAGAATTCATAGGTATTTGGGATAAGTATCGTAAATAATTGTGCCGTATCTGTATTGAATGCTTTTAAGGAATCATTGCTCGTTAAGAAAGTCATGATTTGAGCACTGTCTCTATCAAATTGCAGGGCAATCAATTTTGCCAATTCTCCCTTGGTTCGAACTTTATTTAAAACCAATTTAACGGTGGCTTGTTGATTGTTCCTAAGCATACGAATGAGTGCAATCAAACTCGTTTTTCTTTTAACATTGAATTTCCCTGGTTTAAGCTTGTTTT
>JACCDJ010516641.1_pt1 | contig 11515 bp, 14 predicted proteins | sample 7444481 | NCBI WGS metagenome assembly JACCDJ01 (sample SAMN15323435, study PRJNA562643) | freshwater metagenome | isolation source: river surface water | place: USA:Blue River Watershed | collected 2017-08-15 | reverse complement strand
CGGATTTCACCTTTATTTTCTACGCTCACGAGCTCTTCCTTTCGGTTTTTATCATCTTTTCCAGCCAAGCGATTTCGCGCTCTGCTGATTCCAATGAGTGACGGCGCCACTCAACTAAGTAGGTATCAATACCTTCTGGAATTTTTGATAGGTCTTTGCGGATTACCTCCGCCTTTTCAACTAAACGTCGGTGGCGTCCCTCTAAAATTCTGACGCGATTATTTCTAGGGGTTGGACCAAAAAATGCAAAGCGAACCTCAAAACCTTCATCCTCAAATGAATCTGGTGAGGCATTTTGCATCAGTGAAGAAAATCGCTCTCGTCCTTTTGCAGTTAACTCATAAACAATTCTTGATCTTCTAGATAAGCCGCCGGCATCGGTGAATGATTGCTCAATTAACTTTGCCTCTAACATTTTTCGAAGCTGGGGATATAAAACAGAGAAGCTCAATGCACGAAATGGGCCATAGATCGCACTCATTCGTTTACGTAACTCATATCCATGAAGAGCGCCTTGTGAGAGCAGGCCAAGGAGAGCGAACTCAAGGGACTCAGAACGAGAACGCATCGCCAACTCCTATCTACTAGATATATCGAATCGATACTATCGAGTATTAAAACCTATCAACCCCCAAATAGGCAACCCATAGGATTAGCGCGTGTTCACCTCAGATGCCATCCCCTCGCGCCTGTGGGAGTACTTAATAGCCACCATTTTGATCATTTTGGCTCCTGGCCCATCGGTGCTCTTCACGATCGCCCGGGCGATCGCCTGGGGCAGAGTGGCAGCGATTGCCACTGTAATTGGCAACGCCTTTGGCATGTTCCTAGTTTCAGTCTTAGTCGCATTTGGTTTAGGCCCACTTTTACAAAGCTCAAAACTTTTTTATAACGGCATTCAATGGGCAGGTGGTGCTTACTTAATCTACCTAGGGTATTCAGCAATCGCAGCTAGCAAGATTGATGCACAGGGAATGCAAAAAACTGAAGGAAGTAAACCCTCATTTTTCACATCCTTAAAAAATGGTTTTTGGGTTGGTGTCTTAAATCCAAAATCAATTGTCTTCTTCGCTGCGATCCTGCCTCAATTTGTTGATCAAGAAAAAAATAATGTTACCGCCCAATTACTTTTACTGGGCGCAATCTTTGCCACCATCGCCCTGATCTCAGATGGCAGTTATGGATTACTAGCTGGCACCGTTCGAAGCTGGTTGGCTGGGGATGTTAAACGGTTAATTTTTATGCGCAGATTTGGTGGCGTAGTGATGATCGGCCTAGGCGTATTCACCATCTTATCCGCCTTAATTATTGGCTAAATTGCAAATCGTGGCGATAGCGCAGATTGTCAGTGGCAAGGGGCAGACTTACGCCATAAGAGGATCAAACTAAGGCACTTATAAAGTGCGTAACGAAACGAGAGATTATGGCTTCATCAAATGCAGTTGGAAATGCTAGAGAGTTTATTTCACCATCAGATTTAACCTTTTCTTGGGGATCATGTCATCGCTGTCTTTGGCTTAATTACAACCACGGCTTGCGCACACCAGGGTTTATGCCTTTGGTTGGCGATCTTGCAAATATGCAAGAAAATTACTTTGCCGCGAAAACAACCGCCGATATTGCCCCAGTGCTACCTGAAGGAAAGGTGGCAGATCTTGGAGGTTGGGTTAAATCATCATTTATCAATGTAAATGGCGCCGCTACAAAGTATGCCATCCGCGGCAAGTATGACTTATTAATTGAGTTCGCCGATGGCACATATGGAATTATTGATTGTAAATTCCAAGCAAAAGATTCTGATAAAACAGATCTTTACCAGCCACAGCTTGAAGCTTATGCATTTGCGCTAGAAAACCCAGCGACAGGAGAGCCAAAGAAGGTTTCACTGATGGGATTGCTGGTCTGGTCACTTCTTGAGCCAGCAGGTGATGTAACAAAGGGATTTGGCTTGAAATTAAAACATACTTGGCGGCCAATTGAGCGAAACCCAGCAGCCCTTGCTAGCAGACTTACCGATTTTATTACCGTGGTTAGCTCAGAGATGCCAGCTGCAAAAGATAATTGCGATATGTGTAATTACTTAACTCAGCGACGCCAATTTATTGGCGCACAGTAGCTAAACATCATCCTCATCAAAATCTATCCGCTCTTTTAAGCTTTTCTTGATTGCATCTTTAGCATCAGACGCGTACATATTTGGAACATACTCCTGTTTAGATAACTCAGCGATTTTTTCCATTAATTGATTTGTGGCACTTCGCAATACCGCTTGGTCAGATGAATCACCAGAGAAGTACATCGGCTCACCAAATACCATTTCAACTCTTCTAACCTTTGGTACTACCTGCCCAGTTGGTTGAATCTCTGCCGTATTAAACATCGCAACTGGAATCACTGGGGCTCCTGATTCAATCGCCATTCGTGCAATTCCAGTTCTACCTTTATAAAGCCGGCCATCTGGTGATCTAGTTCCCTCTGGGTAAATTCCAACGCAGTGATTTTCGCGAAGCAATCGAAGACCGGTAAGAATTGCAGCCTCACTTCGCTTGCCACCTGATCGATCAATTGGAACCTGGCCTAAAGCTATGAAGGTGAGTTTTTTAATAAACCCTTTAATTCCTGGGGAGGTGAAGTACTCACTCTTTGCCAAAAAGGTGACATTTCTGGGAACAACTAGCGGCATAAAGATTGAATCACTAAATGAAAGATGATTTGATGCAATTATCACCGGCCCATTACTTGGCACATGGCGCAGCCCAGTTACCTTGGGCCTAAAAATAAACATCAGCAGCGGGATTAAAAAGGATTTCAAAATCTTGTATGGCACAGGGCTAATTTAGTGGCTAAGCCAATCTATGACACCATTCGAGCGTGAATTCCATTCCAAACTCAGCAGGATTTACCTTACCGGGCGGAAAAATTGGCGTATTGGTTATTCATGGCTTTACCGGATCACCACTCAGTATCGCGCCCTGGGCAAAGTTTTTAAATAACTCTGGTTACACCGTCAGTGCACCCTTACTGCCCGGCCATGGCAGTAGTTGGCAGCAGATGAATAAAACCTCTTGGCAGGATTGGTATGAAGAGGTGGAAAAATCTTTTTTAGAGTTAAAACAAAGTTGTGATCGAGTTTTTATTGCAGGTTTTTCAATGGGCGCAGCCTTAGCACTTCGATTATGCCAAATTAGAGGTAGTGAGGTTGAAGGTTTAATAGTTTTAAATCCATCAGTGCATGATCGCAGATGGTTTATGAAGTATGTTCCAATATTAAAGTACATTCTCACATCGGTTGCAAAGGGTCCAACAGATATTGCCGCACCTAATCCACCCATCCATTCATACGATAGAACGCCACTTAAAGCATTAGATTCATTGCGTAAGTTATGGGCTTTAGTTGAGCGAGATCTTTATCTAATAGATCTGCCAATTATGGTCGCCTACTCCGTTAATGATCATGCTGTAGATCCAGAGAATGCCATGACGGTAATTGATAATGTTTTCTCCGTAGATATTCGTGAAGTAGTATTTGAAAACTCATTTCACAATGTGGCATTAGATTTTGATGTTGAGCACCTAAATATTGAAAGCAAGAAATTTATCGAAGATGTTTTAAGTGGCGCAGTTAAGCGGGGCTCTGATTTTAATGAGAATGATTTAGTAAATGCTGAGTTTGATTCAATTGTTTCAGGTCTTTCCCTAGATCAATCATCCCCCACCACCTATTTAGATGAGTTGGATAAATTCAGCCAGGCCGATCGGTTTCGACAGCCAAATCCTGGCAAGATAAACCTAGATCAAATGCAACGGTTCTCAGCGGTGACATTTGTTGGTTCATTTATCTATCTAATCTTGTTTTGGCTAACTGATTTTGAATTCTTTGGTGCTTGGCCAGCAGTGCTTGGCTTTATCTCTTCAGTTGCCACAATCATCTGGCGCACTGCCCGCAAAGAGGATGATTTCGATGATGGAGCTAGCCTCTAACTAAATCTGCTGCGCCAATTAAGCCAGCATCATTGCCAAACTTGGCTGCAATAATTTTGGGGAGTAAGTGTGTGCCCGCAAATGGCATGTATTTCTCCATTGCGCTTCGCACCGGTGTTAAAAACAATTCACCAGCTTCAACTACTCCGCCACCGACCACAATTGCTTGTGGGTCTAGCAGTAATGTGTAAGAGGCGCAGGCACTACCCAACCAATCTGCCTGCTTATGAAATGCAGCCAGTGCCATTTGATTACCTTTTTTGGCAGCCTCAGTTAATGCCGAACCAGTTAGGTTAGAAAGCTCTACGCCACAAAGATCCAATAACTCTTGACCCTTAGCCGGGCTTGATGCAATCGCCTCTTTGGCATAACGCATTAAGGCACTTCCTGATGCGTACTGCTCAATACAACCATACGCCCCGCAGCCACACTGCACACCATTTGGTTGCACAATCATGTGACCAAACTCAGCGCCAATTCCATTTGCCCCTCTAAATAATTTGCCATCAATTACCAATCCACCACCCATACCGGTACCGATAATAAAAAACATAACTGGATTTAAACCTTGCGCATTACCAAACTTATACTCTGCCCACATTGCTGCATTTGCATCGTTTTCGGCAATTACCGGCAGATTAAAAACTTTTTTGATCTCAGATACAAAGTTTAATTGACTTAGATTTGCAATATTTGGCGCGCCGACAATTGTGCCCTGATCTTTTGAGATTAATGCCGCAACACTTATACCGATTCCTGCAATTTCATGTTTTACTTGAAACTCTTTTACTAAATCAATTATGGTTGCGACTAACTCTTTGCCACCTGATGATGGTGTTGGCCTTCTGGCAGAATCAATTATTTTTCCTGTGCTATCGACTACCCCACCTAATACTTTGGTGCCACCAATATCAATCCCAATTGTTAATGCTGAGCTATTAATTGTGGTGCTCAATTAGTTTTCCAGTTTTTCCTTTAACTGTTTTAAGGTCAAGTCAATTGTTGCTTTTTCAGCTTTCGTTCGCATCATCTCTGGCACTGGCATTGATAGTGCCACAGTTAATTCAAAGGTAACTTCAGTTTCATCACCATTATCTTTAACAATATAGGCACCGCTCATATCAGTTAACAAATCAGCATCCTCAAGTGAGTAATCGACGCGGTCTGGATAGGCAGACCAATCAAAATTTAAAGTTGGCTTATCCTTTAAGGCACCAGCATCAACGCTGAGTTTTGCCTGAGTAGGTCTGCCATCACCATTGGATGCAAGCACAGTTACCGATTTAAAGGATGTTGACCAAGTTGGAAAGTTTGCAATATCAAAGAGCACAGCTCTTACATCATCTGCGCTGGCAGCGATACTTATCGTTGAAGTGGTTGGATTGGACATAGGGGTAGGTTACCCCGAAGTAGGATCGATTTTTTTCACTGCCCCCACATAAATAGGGTGGGTTCTAGCGCAAATAAGTGCGAGCCAGTAGCGTGGGGTCATGAACGAGATAACTATTCCAGCCATTATTCCAGCCGCAGTTGCGGGCAACTTAACAAATCTAATTTCTGAGCGGGCCCACTTTGAGCCAGAACGAGTCTTAGTTTCAAGGCCAATGGGTGATCGCTGGCAGGCAGTTACCGCCAAAGAGTATGAAGAGGAAATCAAAGCTGTTGCAAAAGGATTTATTGCAGCAGGTGTTGGTTTTGGTGATCGTGTTGCAATTATGGCAAAAACTCGTTACGAGTGGACAGTTTTAGATTTTGCAATTTGGTATGCCGGCGCAGTTCCCGTTCCAATTTATGAAACATCAAGTGCTGAACAGGTTGATTGGATCTTGACTGACTCAGGGGCGGTTGCAATTGTGGTTGAAACTCCAGCACTCGCCGAATTAGTGCAACCTGTAATGCCAGCTACCTGTAAAAATATTTGGAATATTACATATAACGCACTTGCCACATTAACCCATGAAGGAAAAAGTGTTAGTGATGATGAGATTACAAAACGACGAGAAAAGTTAAAGCCGGAAACCTTAGCAACGCTGATTTATACCTCTGGAACTACCGGAAAGCCAAAGGGTGTTCAACTTACCCATGGCAACTTCCTAGCTGAGTGCGGAAATGTTGTTAATGGCGCAAGTGATCTCTTCTTAAAACCAGGTGGATCCACACTTCTATTCCTGCCAGTTGCTCACGTCTTTGGACGTATGGTGCAGATTGGATCAATCACCGCAGGTCTACATCTTGCTCATTGCAGTGATTTAACTAAATTACCGGCAGATCTTGCCTCCTTTAAACCAACTTTCGTACTTGCTGTGCCACGTATATTTGAAAAAATATACAACGGTGCTGAAGCCAAGGCAGATGCTGCTGGTAAGGGAAAGATTTTCCACAAAGCAGCTGAGGTTGCAATTGCATACAGCAAGGCACTTGATAGTAAAAAGATTTCACCTCTTCTTAAATTACAACATGGCTTATTTGATAAATTGGTTTACTCAAAAATCCGTGCTGGTCTAGGCGGTCGAGTGGAGGCAGCGATATCAGGTGGCGCTCCTTTAGGTGAGCGGCTTGGACATTTCTATCGCGGAGCAGGTGTGCGCGTATTAGAAGGTTATGGTTTAACTGAAACCACAGCCGGTGCAACATTAAATCTGACCTCTTCCCACCGAGTTGGCTCTGTTGGAAAACCAATTCCTGGCACAACAATCAAAATTGCCGAAGATGGTGAAGTTTTAATTAAAGGCCCAATTGTCATGCAGGGCTATTGGCAAAATGATGCTGCAAACAAAGAGGTATTTGATGCCAATGGATATTTCAAATCTGGAGATCTTGGAAAGATCGATGAAGAAGGTTACCTATCTATAGTTGGCCGAAAGAAGGAGTTAATCGTTACCGCAGGTGGAAAAAATGTTGCACCAGCAGTCTTAGAAGATAGATTGCGATCACATCCACTGATAAGCCAATGCATGGTCGTGGGTGACAATAAACCATTTATTGCCGCACTGATCACAATTGATCCTGATGCCATTAAGCCATGGGCAGCTGCTAATAAAAAAGAGGGTGCATCAATTGCTGATTTGGCAAAGGATTCGACATTGCAGGCTGTTATTCAAACTGCAGTAGATGAAACTAATAAAGCTGTCAGTCGAGCCGAATCAATTAGAAAATTTACAATCTTGCCAGTTGACTTCACAATTGCTGGTGGTCATTTGACTGCCAAGCTTTCTGTAAAGCGACATGTGGTTGCGCAGCAATTTGCTCGCGAGATTGATGAACTCTTCGCCTAAATCTGAACGGACTCGACTGGCTCGAGAGCTTCATGATGGATTGGCCCAAGAGTTAGCTGCCTTTGGATATCAACTCGATCAAGTTATCGGGGATGAGAATCTAGGAAACTCTAATCGCTCCACTTTGCGGCAATTGCGTCTGTCTCTAAGCTCAGTAATTAATCAAGTCCGAGATGAAATTTACGAATTAAGAAATAATAAGAGTAAAGATTTTCATCAACAGCTAATTGAGCAAATAGAAACTTTGCTAGCTGGATCTGAAATTAAGGTAGAAATTGAAGGTGAAATTAGCGTTGACTCAGATAAAAAGTATGAACTGTTAAGAGCCATCAAAGAGTTAGTGCTAAATGCAAAACGTCATGCCGGTTGTTCACTCATCTCAATCCAATTAACACCTGAGTTAATTACCATCAAAGATAATGGCCAAGGTGGGGTTACTAAAAAAATTGACTCATATGGACTAGATGGTGTTAAGGAGAGGCTTTCCTTAATTGGTTTCAAAATGCAGATAATCTCAAATGCATCTGGCACCATGATTACAATTTTCTTATAAATAATGAGAGTTCTCTTAGTAGATGATCACGCTTTAATTAGAGCAGGCCTTGCAAATTTACTATCCATGCACCAGTTTGAGGTGGTGGCAGAGGCGAGCACTGCAAGCCAAGCATCGGCGCTGATAAATTCCCACAAACCAGAGATTGTATTAGTTGATATAAATCTTGGCGCAAGTAGTGGAATTAATTTAATAAAAGAAATGAAAAGATCAGGAAGTAGCAGCAAATTTGTTGTCCTAACAATGCAAGATGACAATCAAACTCTTGAATCAGCTAAGGATGCAGGTGCAATTGCCTTTGTCACTAAATCTGCCCCAACCGAAAGATTGCTTGAAATACTACAAACAATTGCAACGGGCTCTGATAAATTTTTAAAGGCGGGCAAGATAAATCAAATAACACCAACAAAGGATTTTGGTCTAACACCCAGGGAAGTAGAGGTTTTAACCCTCCTTCCTACTGGGGCGACTGCAAATGCAATTGGTGCCTTGTTATTCCTAACTGAGGCAACTGTTAAAACTCATCTGGCCAATATCTACCGAAAATTATCGGCTAACAATCGAGCTCAGGCTGTAAGTATTGCAATTGAAAATAAATTAATTACCAATTAAAACTTTATTAAACTTTTCAGACCAAGTGCTTAATTGCCAATTTTTGATTACCCAATCTCTTCCAGCTGCCCCCATTTGCTTAGCGCGCTCCGGGTTGGCAAGTAATTCACAAATTGCATCTGCGATCTGATCGCTGTTGGTGCCATCAACTAACAAGCCGGTCTTCTTATCCAATACCGCATCTACTGCTCCCCCAGAATTGCCAACAATAACTGGCAGACCGCAGGCACTTGCCTCGAGATACACAATTCCTAACCCCTCAACCTCTAAACCAGAAAATCGGGAGCGCACTGGCATAGCAAAGATTTCACCTAGGCATATGTAATCAGGTAAATCATGATGGGAAACTCGGCCAGCAAAAACAACTTTAGGTAAAACTCCTAATTGTTTTGCGGAATTAAATAGCATCTGCTTAATTGGACCTTCGCCCACAAATAGCAAAATTGCATCTGGAAATTGTTCTAGAATTTTTGGCATTGCCTTAACTAACTCATCTTGTCCTTTACGATGAACTAATCTGCCGACACTGACAATAACTCTGCGGCCATCTAGGCGGTATTTCTCAATTAAGTCACCTCTGGCACTTTTAGGAGCAAAATGTTCGGTATCAATGCCGGGTGCTATTTGTAAAAACTTTTGTGGTTCATTGCTGATCTTAACAATCTCACTTTTTGTGAAATCTCCTAAATAACCTAAGTGATCAACATCTTTGATGATTTTCTTCAACAAACTCTTTAGCAGAGGAATCTTTGCCCACCAAACCTCATGTCCATGAGTTAAGGCAACGATATTGCTAGCCCCTGCAGCTCTTAATTTACCTGCCATTAAGGCAAGTGGTGCAGCAGCGCCAAACCAAACATTTTTAACCTGTGATTGCTTAAGAATTTTCACCGCTTTGCTAGTTATTCGTGGTGTTGGTAATAACATTTTGGATCTATCTCGGATTACTACTGCGCCAAATTTTTCTAACAATTGCGCATCAAATGCCTTATCTCCTTTTTGTGAGGAGGTGAGAATAATTAATGTATTTTTCGGCAATCCCTCAACTAATCCAAGTACAAAGGTCTCGATTCCGCCAGCTCGTGGTCCTAGATCATTTGTAATTAGTAAAATTTTTTTATCGCTATAAACGGCGGGCTCCAATATAAGGTTTTCTACCCATATCCATGTTGGCAATCTTGACTCGACTTCCAGATCTTGGTGCATGCAACATGCGATCTGGTCCTAAATAAATAGCTACATGCGAAATTGGTTTGCCAAAAAATACTAAATCTCCAGGTTGTAAATCTTTTCTGGCAATGGCTTTGCCATATCCATATTGCGCTCTTGATGAGTGTGGTAGAGAAACACCTGCGGCGGCAAAGGCTCGCATCGTTAAACCAGAGCAATCCCAGTAGGTAAGTCCATCTGCGCCAAAGACATACTTATCGCCAATTTGAGCAAGGGCATACTTAATCGCAATTCCCCCTCGCCCAGAAACGCCGGAGTACTTCCCGGCATCACTCAATGATTTTTGTTGATCAGCATCCTCTTCGTCATCATTTAGTTTTGCCAAACGCTCACGTTCTGCAGCGGTTAATTTGGCTAGTAACTCCTCGGCCTCTTTAAGTTTTGAGTTTGCAAGTGCTAATTGCCTAGTGAACTTGGCTTCGGCAGCTTTAACTAGTGCTAATTTATCTGCAACAGTCAATGAGGTAGCGGTTAATCGCTGAGTGGCAACTGAAAACTTTTTTAAATCAGCTGTTTTTTGTCTAGTGACTGCCTCTAATGATCCCGCTGCGGATAAATAAAGTCCTGGATTAGTTGAAAAGAGTAACTCTAAAGATTGGCTAAGTGGACCTGACTTATAACGTTCATTTGCTATTGCGCCAATTGTTTTATTTAAAGCGGTAACTGATGCCCCTTGTTGACTTGCCTGTTGTTGGACGGTGTCTAATGTTTTCTTTAATTTTGCTAATTGCACCTTGGCCTCTTGTGCACCCTCAGCAGCCTCAGTTGCCTGTTCTTGTAGATCTCTAACTCTGGCCTGAACCTCAATTAAATTTGGAGCAGCATTGGCAGGAATTGGAAAAAGAATTCCAGCACCAATTACTAGGGCAAGAACTGCCCTGGGCATGCTTCTCATTTTCAAAGGCTAACCGCCACCACGCTGCCAACTCAACCCAACTTAAGCGTAGTCTGCTGAGAATTATCTAAATTTCCATCCTTTTTTCATGATTTAGCCAATTTCCTTCACCCGTTTTTGATTTGGTGAATCTGGTACAAATCTTAAAGGTGGCACCAATCCAACTAAGGAGAGATTATTTATTGCAGCTTCATCAGCATTACTTAACTCAGCTTTTCTACCAGGAGCTGGCTTGAGATCAAGCAGCACTGATACAACACAATCGCTACATGCGATCTGGCGCATTACACAACTATCACAATCGATGATCATGGTAAAAGGTTAGGTGTCAGCACTGACACTTGGGTAGCCTGTGGGGTATGCGCTCTGTAATAACCTCCGCCAATTTAATTGTTGGAGCAGATGGCTCAACCACCTTAGCAAACTCCTCCATGGGCCTTTCAACTGATGAGGATCGAAGAAGATTTCATGAACTACGATCAAAAAATGATTTAATCCTGATCGGAGGCAACACCGCTCGGCGGGAACCCTACAAACGCACTCCGATTCCCCTTTATATCTTGACCCACACAAAGGTCAGATTGCAACCAAAAAATCAGCTGGCAAAACAATTTGCTCTCAATCCTGCTCAAATGATTAATGAACTTAAAAGTAGTTTTAACTCAGAACAAAGTGGACCAATTAATTTATTAGTCGAGGCCGGACCTGCGCTTTTAAAACAGATGATTGATGAGGGATTAATAGATAATTTATATCTAACAATTAATCAAGAAAAAACTGGTGATAATCAAATTGTACTTGCCCAGCTAACAAAAGGTTTTGAATTAATTAAACGAGAGAATATTCCACCTTGTGATTTTCTGTTTTATAAAAAACTAGCCAAGTGAAATAACTGCAACTCCTGCGATTGCAAATCCAATTCCAATATATTGGATCTTATGTAATCTCTCATGCAAGATCTTAAATGCG
>JACCDJ010523511.1_pt1 | contig 11521 bp, 9 predicted proteins | sample 7444481 | NCBI WGS metagenome assembly JACCDJ01 (sample SAMN15323435, study PRJNA562643) | freshwater metagenome | isolation source: river surface water | place: USA:Blue River Watershed | collected 2017-08-15 | reverse complement strand
GTTGGAGTTGCCGATGGGAGCTTTATTTCTCAGGTTATGGGATCAGCTTTAACAAAATACAATGTATTTGACCCAACGCTTGTTGTTTTAGGAAAAGGAATTCCTTCCCCAATTGCACCTACCTCTAAATTGCAGTACAATTATAAACTTGTTGGTGTAGACAAAATGGGACCTCGCCGACTGTTCATGATCAAGGTAACACCAAAAAATCCAAAAGACCTGGTGTTTAGCGGTATGATTTGGATTGAGGATACAACCGGTGCAATAGTGCGCTTATCGATGGAAATAGATGGAAATTCAAATTTAAATTATATCGATAAATTAAGAGTTTCCCAAGAATACAGCCCAAGTCCGAATAAACGAGGTTATATCTGCCATAATTCACGAAGCTTCCTTGACATTGCTGAAATTAACGAAAATGCTAGCGGACTCATGGCAACAAGCATCATCAGTTGTAGAGAATTTAAAGTAAACCAAACTTTCCCTGCTAATTTCTTCGATTTAAGAATATCCACTGAAGAAAATCTACAGCAATCTGATAGTTTCTGGGAAAGTAAAAGTCATATCAAACTATCATCGAATGAAAAAAGAATCTATTCGCGCATTGATTCAGTAAGAAAATTACCGAGTATTACGAAGTGGGTCGATATCGTAACTTTTTTGGTTGATGGTTATATAAAAACGAATAACTTTCAATACGGACCATACTATTTATTGTGCGGGATTAATTATGTTGAGGGATTTAGAAATAGAATTGGATTTAGAACTTCTCCAAATTTTTCTAAGAAATTTCAATTTGAAGGTTTCCTGGCTTATGGATATGGTGATAAAAAATTCAAATATGGAGGGATTTTAGATTGGTACATCAATCGAAACAAAGGAGTTACATTATCGCTAATTCATAATAATGATGTTGATCTCATTGGTTTCAGCGACAATGATGCAGTGGTGAGTGATAATCCTTTAATCACTGCGCTCAACATGATTGGAAGTCGCAACATTACTTATTGTAGAACTTCTAAATTTGAGTTCGGAACCGACATTGTAAAGGGACTACGTGCCAAAGTTGCATTGAGTCATAGGAAATATGATTACCCACAAAGTGAAAAATTTACTCTGGGCTGGTATGATGAGCCTTTCCCATCAACGCATATTTCAAATAAATTAATCAATGCTACGCTCACGTTAAAATTGGAATATGAACCCAAAATATTCCATCTTATTCGAAACAATAAAAGGAGAGCCATTCACGATCCAGGACCAGTTTACTCAGCTTCATATCAACAAGGATTAAGGGATTTTTTTGGGAGCCAAAATGAATACCAACGTTTCAGTTTAGGATTGGCTACTCGAAAAATTTGGCCAAATATTGGACGTACTTTATTTTCAATCAACGCAGCAAAGATATTTGGTACAATTCCTTTTCCAATTCTTAACATTCCTTTAGGAAACCAATCCCCTATTTTCAATTTCAGGGCTTTCAACCAAATGCGTTTGTTTGAATTTGTTTCTGATCAAAACGTACAAGTTGCATTTGAACACCATTTCAATGGATTTATTTTCAATAGAATTCCTGGTATTAAAAATTTAAAATTAAGAGAAATTATTTCTGCAAAAGGAATTTACGGAACGCTGAGCAAAGCCAACAGAGACTTAATTCCAACTGAACTTCCGAACAAAGGAAAGATCAATCCAATTCATGGCTTCGACGATATCCCTTATGTTGAAGTTGGATTTGGCGTTGAGAATATCTTCAAATTCATCAGGATTGATGCCATTTGGAGAGCAACACATCAGTATAAAGAAACACTGAGAAATTTGGGAATAAAAGCAAGTTTGGTGATTGGGTTCTAAAAATAATATGCCCTATCCTGCAATAAAATCTCACAATTTGCAGAATTGCAAATTGTTCCCATATTAATTTCCGCAGAATATTCAACTGCAATGAAACTCCCTGGCGTAAAATTTTCCATGCTTTTTGAAATCATGCCAGCCAAAGCTCCTATTGCTGGATTGTGTCCAACAATTAAAATACATTTCGCTTCAGGAAACAATCGAATCACATCTACAAATGGATCTAAGTTCCAGCATTCATTGATACTCGGTTCTTCATATTGAACCAATTTTTCAAAATCAAAATCATCTTTGTTTTGATACGCTTGCAAAACCAATTCCTTTGTTTCCTTCGCCCGAATTGCCGGACTAAAAACACAAACATCTGGATCCAAATCTTGGCCATACATGAATATACCCATATCTATGGCCATTTGACGACCTCGATCAGTTAATGTACCACTCTTTGCTCCAATCGTTCTGTGGTATTCTGCATGACGCATGTAGATAATTATTTGCCCCATTTCTTGAGTTATTTTGGATGTTTATGTGTTAAAAATTGGAATCCCACCCCTACCCAACCAAGGGTCATGAGCAATCCTCCTATTGGTGCAAACCTACCAAATATTTTTAAAACTGGTGAAAATATTTCATTCAACGCCACAAGATACAGACTTGTTGAAAAGATAAAAACACCACTAAATATGGCTATGATAGATAATCTCATCATCAATTTTGGCTGTTCCAATTGCTGCTCCGAAGGTGATTTGTAGTTTGATTTATACGCTGCAAACGCCAAAATACCCAAAGCGTTATACATGAGATACTCGGTTGCTGTTTTCCAAGTTCCCAAATATTTTGGGGTTACTTTTTTTTCTAATCCATGAGCGCCGAATGCTCCAAGCACAATGGCTATCGCAATCAGAAAAGCACCAACGGCAAAATAATGATGTCTGTTCCTTACCATAAAATTAATTCAAACGCAATGTTAAACCGAAACTCATCCATCTTGGCGGCAAAGGTAAAATGTTTACCTCCGAGTAAGATTCATTGGTTATGTTTTGAAAATTCAAATATAACAACAACTCCTTTTGAATTGCATAATCTATTTTAGCACTGTATAACCAATAGTTATAATTTGTTATGTTTCTTTGGATATACCTGGCTTGTATATTCACATTGATTCTATTAAAAACAGGCAAAACCAAACCCACAATTGATTGTTTCGATAAGTAATTCAATGCGTTTTTAGACAATACAGCATTTTCTTTCGAACTTTCAATGTCGAGACCCGTATAACTCATGTAAAAACGCATTTTTCGGCAAACAAAGGAGGCATTCAGCTCAAATCCGTTTACAATATTCGTATTGTAATTCACCGGAGACCATGCGCTGTCTAAACTCAATCTTGTCCAGTCAATCAATTGATCTGTATTTCTTTGAAATGCACTCGCCGAGACTTTTAATTGCTCTAATTGATATCTTAACCCAATTTCGAAGCTTTGCGCACTTTCGGGCTTTAAGTTCGGATTACTCTTGTTTGTAGGCCCTTTGTAATATAAATCTGTAAACGTTGGTAAACGTTGCCCTGTTCCAAAATTCCCAAATGCCGTTAATTCATTCTTGATCTGATAAGATACTTCTATCCCTGGATAAAATTTCAAACCCAAGATTTCATTCTTTAAGGCATAAAGTCCCCCAGAAATAAAAAGACGGTTCCATTGTCGATTCACATCAATATATGTCCCCAAAAAATCCCTTTCATGTACTTTCAAATTTGTACTGTGAATTGATTCTGCCCTTCCCTCAATTCCAATAGCCAAATTCCAATTATAAATTTGATTTTGCCAACTTAAATCTGCCATCATGGCCTCTGAAGTGTGTTTATTTTGCGAATAAGAAGGATTAAAATCACGATAAATGTAGTGATCATAGTTATTTCTTAAACCAAAATTTGCTTTCAATTTTTGTTTCGCTGAAACATGGTACGTTGCCCGGAAATTACCAAAATAGGTATTCACCGTTTCATGCGAATTGGTATCGCCAGGCGCCGCATAAAATCCATTTGCCCCAAAATCATTATTGATAGATCCCGCCAATGCATTTAAATCCATTTTTTTTAGAGGGACATTCAACTCACCAATATTTCGAAAAGTGGTGTACCCGCTGTTGTTTCGGTAGCCATTGCCTTCGTCATATGATGATGAAAACCAAGCGTTCCCCTTACCCAAGGTATGACTTGCAAAAATCCGATGTCCTTGGTTTAAATAAGTAGAACCTTCCCTGTTTTTTTCGAAGCTAGATCCCCCAAAACTATTTAAAATGATGGATGATTGTTTCGATTTCTTTGTAATAAAGTTCACAACCCCAGCCATGGCATTCAATCCATAACGACGTGCGTTTGCACCTTTGATCACCTCTACCCGTTCAATGGCTTCAATGGGCAATGGTATATTGAGCATGTGGTGACCCGTTTGCACATCCGACATTCGAATTCCGTTGATTAACACCAACACTTGGTCGAATCCGCTTCCTTGAATTCCAATATCGGCTTGAACTCCTGAAGCACCGCGTTGACGTAAATCAACACCAACAACATAGCTCAACAATTCATTGGTTGTTTGAATTGGCAATTTGGCAATCTCTTTACTCGTAATTATTTGAGTGTTACTACCTGTTAATCTTAGTGGAATTTCATTTCCTAAAGAACCAATCGACACGTTAACATCCTCTATTCTCAGGGAAGTGGAATCAATTTCAATTTGTGCGCCGAGTTGAGCAATACTCAAAAAAAGTATCACTGCGCCAAAATTCAATAACTTCATTAAACACAAAGGTACACCCAATTTTCATGAGTGTACCTTAATTTATGGATTAACCGAAAAACTGATTAATCTTTTTGCGATTTCTCAATTAAATTTTGCATGTAAGCTCTATGCGCTTGGGTTTCAGCATCGATACCAACATTGGTTTTTATCATTTTTTGAATGTTCATCAATTGACTAAAAATGGCCGATTTTGCAATTGGATCAAACATTTGTCCTCTAGCTGGTTCCAACATGGCAATCAGCCTCTCAGTATATAAAATTTGCAACATTCTACGATGCGAATTCACTGACTTCGTTAAGTCTTCAGCAAAAATTGATTTTGTTAAATCCGACATCATTTCGTTCACAGAATAAGTATTCCCCAAATATTTACTGTCGGTTAAACGCATTAAAACAGTATTGCTCAACAAATGTGCTAACACAGTGCCTTGCATTCTCAATACACGAGAATGTAACTTTGGATCTTCACCAGTACTAAAGAATCCAAATCCCCTACGTTGTTGTTGTAACTTATTTACGATTTCCTCAGGAAATTCCATAGCAGACGGTGCAAAAGCATATTTTGCAATGACCTCCATCGCTCTTTTTTGCTCCTTGTAAGGTACAGCTTGCATTGGAACTGGAGCATTTGCTTGCCCAGCAGAACTTCTTTGAACATAAACACCGCCAATATATCTCGATACAATTTCAATGTTGCTCGCATACGTACCGCTCAACATATTGAAAGCACTTACGAGTTCCTGATAACTTTCTTTATTGGTGCCATATTTTTTCACCAAATCAGGCATCAAAGATTTCGCCAATTCAATTCTGTTTGCACTCAAAGTAATTGCATCTGAACTCAAATCGTTAATCATTACTCTTGGATCGATTGCTTTACCTGGAGAACGCATATCGTCGGCATCATTGCCAAACGCCAATGCTTTTTCAATGCTTCTTTCTGCAATACCTGTTAATCTTTTTTCTTCTTCTGAGGGATTTTCACTGCCAAGACTATATCCATATTCAATAGCCCAATAATCGTAAGGACCTGGTTCAATCTGGCAATATTGTACTTTCACCTTTTTATCAGCCGGTGGTAAATTCACAGCTGGGTAATCCATCACTGAACCAATTAAGCCAGTTTTCATCGTTAATTCTCTGTCTAACAATTCCTCTGGGGTATGCAAATTCGATGCTTTCATGTTGTGCATCAAACCCATTGTATGTCCCATTTCATGTAAAATCAAATAATGAATCGACTCTTGCAATAATCTCGAAATCTCTTCTTCATTGTTATCTGAAATTTGCAACAAGTTTTTGGCAACCATTTGTTGATGATGCATATACAAACCTGCGTCACATCCCTCATGAGAAGAATGACCAACAGAAGCTTCACCTTCAACGTTAAATACGTTTTCTAACTTCACTCTATTGGTAAGGAAAATATACTCCAACATGATATCGGCACCTAAAATTTCACCAGTTCTAGGATTTACAAAACTTGGGCCATAGCCACCAAACGGGGGTTGCGGACTAGATGTCCAACGTAAAACGTTATATCGAATATCACCAGCATCCCACTTCGCAGTATCAGGTTGCTCTAATATTTGCACAGCGTTTATAAATCCTAGTGGTTCAAACGCCTTATTCCATTGTAACGCAGCGTGTTTGATGATCGGACGAATGGCTTTAGGAGTGGTGTTTTCAATCCACCAAGTGATTGGTTTTACGGGTTCTGATTTTGCAGCAGCCGGATCTTTCTTTTCTAAGTTCCAACGGTGAATCAAATCTTTGTAATTTGTAACACCAGTGGTTGTCATATCGTTAATTTGCTCAGAAAAGTAACCAATTCTAAAGTCATCTCTTCTTGGTTTAAAATTGCTTTTAGGAACAGCAATGATACTATGTTGCAATTCAATCACCACTGAACGGGCATCGGTCACTTCCGCAGACCCATCGGCCATTGGAGAAGGATTGTCGTACACATAACGCACTACAAAGTCTGCATTTTCAGGATAGTTCTTAACGGCGGTATATTGAGTTTTTCCTTTGGTTAAATTCCCAAGTTTGAATCCCTCCAAACCCGGACGACCTCCCGCTTTTACTTGGTGTAATTTCTCTGTAAGAAACAACTCATCGGCATCAATGAGGTAATCTCCCGTTTTTTTATCTTCAGCAATGATTTTTTCAAATGCCAAAGGTGCCTGAGAAATATTTGCATTGGCACTTTTTGAAATTGGATTGGTTGGGTCGAAATAGAAACTTGTATTTTGTTGCTCAAACTCAATATTGTTGTATGATTTTTTGATTTTGAAAATTCTACTTCCTCTGTATGAACCTCTGTTATGTCCTGCTTCAATCACACCATTTTCGGTGTAAGTAAAATGGATATATTCTTGGTTAAACTGGGTTTTATTGATAGCCATGAAAACTTGGCCTGTATTTGTATCGCGATATAATGTAAAAATACCGGTTAACTTCTGACAGTTTTTGGTTTTGGAATCGATCGACTCTAATTTTCCTTTTTTATCGGCCTGCTCCACTGGTGCTGGGGGCTGTGGTTTCGCTTTTTTAAACCATTGGGCATTGATAGAATTTCCAATTGTTAAAATTGTTGCAATGAAAAGAATTCTTTGTTTCATAAAGGACGCAAAATAACGATAATCAAGTGAAATATAAAATCCAATCAATCAATTGCATGGACTGTTTGAAAGGTATTTTTTGCATTTAATCACAAAAAAATTAGCCACATTTAAGGAGAAATCATAAAATTTGTAACGAATATCACATGCAATCACTTGTGAAAATTTGTAACATTGCAATCAAATATCCCTCAAAATGAAAACACTTGGTAAAATATTGAATTTAAAATTTATACTTCTTGCCTCATTGGTCTTCAATTCCATACACGCTAAAACTATGAATTTCATAGATATTGACACGAATGAAATCAATCATTTAAAAAAAGAAATTCCAACAACGTTTATACCGGGAATCATCAACAAAGAATTTTTAGAAGCGGTTTATTTGAAAGCAAATCAATTGAATAGCGAGGGCAAAGGCGACATTATTTATGCCATTGCAGGTAAAATTGACAAAATTTATTTGAAGGATAAAAAACAGATTGCGATCAAAACGGTTTCACAGGAGACTTACAAAGGCAAATTGATTTGCGTGAGTAAGCACGGTGTTTATATTTACAACGAATATGATTTGGGATTGGTGTATTGCGATTTTAAATCCATCAAATGGATTCGCAGGGGCAGATCTTATGGCAATTGGCTATGGAAAGCAGCCATTGGATTGGGAACATTTTTTGCTTATCAATTCAATGAACAAAGCGCTGCCGCATATACGCAAGCTTATTTATCGGGTGCTGCTGGAACGGTTACACTTGGACAAATTGTGGTTGCTCCAATTTATTCATTGAGGCTACGCTACCCGACGATCAAATTTGAAATCAAGGGGAAAATTGACAAAGGGATTAACTATTACAAAATGGTCATTGAAGATCAAAAAAATTACAGCAACGCTGTTAATTTCAATACTTACCCGGGTTACGTACCTTCCGAAAATTAATTTTACGGATTTTCGCAAAACTCCGAAGCGCAATTACGGAAAATCCATAATCATTATGCCAAATTTTCAAATTTAGATTATGATTATTTCTTGTTAAAAATTATCATTGTAGGAACATTCAATTATGAAGAAACTATTCTGCAAAACTTTACTCTTGATGCTGTTTTTATTGGCTACAACGATTTCTTATGGCCAAATAGAAAAAAACGCGCTTACTATGGATAGTGATCTAATAAGGCGAGCTTATGACTCCACAAAAATCACATACATCAAAGGTTCTTTGCCACCAGAAGTAATCAAAAAGAAACCTTTTTTGAGAATAGAAATTTCAAAAGGAAAAATAATCCGTGGTTATTTACTAGCGCATTGTAAGGATGGACTTTTCATGATTGACAAAAACAATACCCAATTTTCATATTGCGATTACAAAAACATCAAAGCCATCTATTTTGGAAGATCATATGGTCATTGGGTAGCCATGACTACTGCAGGGGTTGCTGGAATCGCCACTATATTAACTTTAGGCTCTGACTATGCCCTACTTATTGGGTTTGCAGCTGGATTTTATACTTCCACTTTTGGCCAATTGGGCATTGGTTTAACTTATGGTGTTTACAAAGGAGTGAAACATTGTCATTGGAGAATCAAATTTAAAAGAAAAGCTGGTGAAAAAGTTACGGATCATATTTTAAAGAACAGAGATGTATTTAGTCAAATTCAAGAAGTAGATTCAATTACACAAAGTTCAAATGAAATAAAGAAAAATAACCAAATTAACATTCAAGATTCTAGCAAAATAGAAATTGTAAAATCTAAAGAACAAACTGAACTGCCAATCCAAGTTGAGCAACCCAAAGTGAAGGTGTCTTTTTTGGAGGGACTTAACTTTGAGAAGGAAAATGCAGTTTCCATTCAGTGGATGTTGAAAAACTTCGATTCTAAATCGGTGAATGAATCTGTATTGATGAAATCGTTTAAAAACATCAAAGGACTTCAAATCATGCCTGAACAATTGTATCAACTCAACAATAGTTCAATTCAATTTTTAGCCATTATCATTGGCGAATCTGCGGGGTATGATATTAAATCAATTGTAGAGTTAACTGACAAGCAAAAGAAAGAAATTATATTTTATGAGCCAAGTATTCTTGATGCGGTTCATGTACAATCGACCATTGATAAAACATATTTATCTGAAATCGATTTGCAAAATTTGCAAGTGCTATTTAACGAATTGAAAGGCAGATAAGCGAATTAACGAATTTTTCTAAGTATTTAATAAGCAAAATGCAATGCCAGATTTTGGAAAATTTTTCTTGGAATGATCAATCGTATTTTTCAGAATTTGATAAATATTTTGTTTGTTATTTTTGAGAAATTCATTCACAAATTTGTATATCAATTCAATATCTTCTGCATCATGAGATTGCCACTTTAGGTGGTCTTGTTCTAGATTGCACGATGATTCAAAAAGGTGAAAGATTTCATTGAGTGCATTCATTTGAATGATTTCAAAGTTTTCTGAAAATCCATTAAATTCACTATTCAATAAGCTAACTAAATAGTAAAATGGAGGGTGTATAAAATTTTGTTGAGTATTTGAAAATTGGTTAGAAATGAGCATACCGTTGAATTGACACAAATAAAAATAGAAAATAACGGAAAGTCAAACAAGTTAAATCTGTACAATACAAATCAATTATGTATTTTTAGATTGAAACAATTCAAGGATGTCAATCAGTAAATTTCCATACCAATAAATAAGAAAAACTCATTGATTATTGGGATATCCAATAGAATCATTAATTTTGTTCAAGGCGGCAATTTACGATTACAATTCAAAAAAATATATTTTATTTACAAGTAAAATATGTAAATACAATTTATATTTTTACAAACCCAACCCAACAGCAGTTGGATAATATTAATAAAATCATGAAAAACACAAAAAATCCAGACGCGGAACATGAGAATATTCTTGAATCTCGTGAAGAAGAGAATCAATTTTACCAAAACACACCATCCACCATTCGAATCATTCGAGAGAGCAATGGTTTGAGTCAAAAATATGTTGCCGACAAATTAGAAATCACGCAACAGCAATACAGTAACATAGAGAAACATCCCGACAATGCATCGTTAAAGCGGTTCAAAGAACTCAGCAATATTTTAAAGGTGCCAGTGACTACCTTAATTGGGGAGACAGAAAATTACATTCAGCAAAACTTCCAACAGCAAGGAGGACAAGCTGCAACGATTTTAAACAATACGGGCTTACCTGACAAGGAAAGGGAATTGTATGAGCGTATGATATTGGAATTAAAGGAACAAATTTCGATGCTCAAAATGATGGTTTCGCATAAAAACGAACTTTGATATTTGAAATTAGAACACAATAAAGGAAAGAAAAATACAATTTCTAAACAAACCTTTTGCAAAAGGCAAATTTTATTTGTACCTTTGCAGCCCTTTCGGGGTTGTTCCCAACCCTTGCAGCCCTGGAAGTAACCGCATGCGTAGCTCAATTGGATAGAGCATCTGACTACGGATCAGAAGGTTTGGGGTTCGAATCCCTACGCGTGCACGATCAAAAGCAAAGTCCTCAACGAAAGTTGAGGACTTTTTTTATGCGGTTTACCGAGTCTGCGTTTGTAAAACGCAAGCGAGGTAAGCGCATGAAAAAAGCCGACGCGCAGCGGAGGACTTTGCTTTTGCAGGACTAAACTGTAGGGATCAGCGCAGCTACTCCCTTCTTCTTGCAATCGCCGAGTCTGCGTTTGTAAAACGCAAGCGAGGTAAAAAATTCATTTTTCGATATACAGAGTCTTCACAATACCAATATCATTTTGAAAAATGAGCTATTCATACATGCTCAACATTATTTGTTTTAAAATAATAAATATTACATTTGAATTTGAAAATACAAAAAACCTCATTCATTTTCAAAAACTATCTGAAAGATTTTATTTTATGAAACATCTTCTTCCTGATTTTAAGAAAACTTTTTTAATTACCGGATACACATACCTAATCTTGGCCCTTGGGCTTTTTTACAAAGGATTGTTACGCAGCATGTCAGAATTCAATGTCCCACAAGAAGTTTTGAATTCAGCTCATTATTATGATGCCTTAATTTGGGTTTATGTTCACATGGCAGTAATCGGCATTCTCATCCTCATAATTGGATATTCTGTTTTTGAATTAAAAAACCAAAAAGTAATTTCATTATTGATTTTATTTATCACTTTATTCTACACCTATTTAGATTTCAGAACCGCTGATTGGGCCTTCGGCAATTC
>JACCDJ010695381.1_pt1 | contig 11522 bp, 5 predicted proteins | sample 7444481 | NCBI WGS metagenome assembly JACCDJ01 (sample SAMN15323435, study PRJNA562643) | freshwater metagenome | isolation source: river surface water | place: USA:Blue River Watershed | collected 2017-08-15 | reverse complement strand
CTTCGCTTATATGCGTGATGTTTTAGGAATCCAACGTAACAATGGTAATAAATACTATTTAGCAATTAAGGTCAAGCCAGCAGTCGTGACGCAGGAGGTCAAGCCAGTAGTCGTGACGCAAGAGGTCAAGCCAGCAGTCGTGACGCAGGAGGTCAAGCCAGCAGTCGTGACGCAGGAGGTCAAGCCAGCAGTCGTGACGCAAATGAGTTTATTTGAGCTTGAATCACTTAAACTTAAAAAATTAAAAATGGAACAGCTAGAGAAGCTTAAACAGATGGAATTAGAGAAACAAGAGAAGCTTAAACAGATGGAATTAGAGAAACAAGAGAAGCTTAAGCAGATGGAGATTGAACAACAAAATAAATTGCTGCTTCAGCAAGAGAAGCTTAAGCAGATGGAGCTTGAACAACAAGAGAGACTTAATATGATGGAACTAAAACATAAACAACATAGATTAGAAGTTGAGGTAGAAGAAAAGGATAAGGATCGTCAATTTATCCGTGAAGAGAATAATAAGAATAGATGTATGTATTCTAAGGTACGGTCTAATCAGTATCTAGATATGCAAGTTTACGGCACTCCTTCAAATCAATATATTAAATCAGATAATATGATTAAACTAATTAATTATAAAACGTATGATGCTATCAATTCATATCATCCAGTTGTTGATAACAACATTAAAGAATTGGTTAATGATTTTAGCAAGGATACAATTATCTATGAAGATACCAAATCTGAAACATTTAAAACGATTAATGTTTCAGATATCAATAAATTAGTTGAGAAGATTATTGAAACAAATAAACCAATTTTTGGTGAAGAAACAGTTTTAGTTAATAATACTTTGCAAAAAGTAGTTCATGAGTCTAAAGAGATTCCATTCATTGCTAGTCGTGATCAAAATAGATATTTAGACTCAACATATACTAAAAAGTTAAATAATCAAAATCATGTAAAGAATAAATCTAAGCAGCCTAAATATAATTATGTTAAACCAGTCAATAAGTTGAAGATGTTAAAGGATAATGAATTTAGTATTGAATGTTACTGCTGTTCTAATAAAATTAATTTGAATGATTCAGGATGTCACAGAAGTCATAATATTCCACAATCATCCTCAGGAGATTGGTCTAAAGATAATATTTATTTATGTTGCGCGACTTGTAATAGTAGTATGAGCGATCAATTAACTGTAGAAGAATATAAAGTTAACCTATTTGTAAAGATATACGAAAATTAATTATTCTATATTTTTTTTATCTATTCAAAATCTAAATTTGAATAATAATATAAGTATATATACACGATTGTAATATGAATTCTGTTATTGAGTATGATATTAAAATATCTAATATTAATCTTTTCTTCGATTTGATTAATTCATTGGGTTGCGATTACTATATCTCTTTTAATAAGAATTATAGCAATAATACCGGATTGATGAGTAATGACGATGGAGATGTTTACAAAAAAGATATTTTGAATGTAAAGAAAACTGTTATAGATGGGCTATTAAACTATTCACAGATAGAATATAAGATTTCAAACTACAATACAAAGAGAAATGCAAGTTTTAAACTCAATGAGGATATACTAGAGATGGCTTGTTCTCATAATGATAAGTTTATTGTAAAATTTCTTTTTATAAAAAATTCTCTTATTACAGACCCTTCAAAGTATGACACTTATGAAAAATTGATTTCCTTGAAGGATACTCTAAGATACAACTTTGATAATTATAAAATCATGATCGAGTCTATTGAAGGTGATAATATTGATCCAGTCATCAATCTCTTCAAAAAAAATATTGTAGAGGACAATTATAATGCACATGCATACCAGAGTTACATCTATATGATATCTAAATATATTTATGGAGAGTCTTCTAGTGGTAGATTCCAGAATAAATCAGGATTCAAGTCATTGGTAAATAATGTACATAACTTAGATAAACCAAAGTATTCTAGTAAGGTATTACCATATATCAACAACTACTATCTATGTGAGAAAACGGATGGTAAAAGAGTTCTAGCATTAATCTTTACTTTTGGTAAAGATGTATACTATGTTCTAATTTCTGATAAGATTTACTATGTCAATAAAAAATTTGATGAAGGACTTCTGACAGGTAAGTATAAACTCACTATTCTTGATTCAGAATTAGAATTTGAGGATGATTGTAAATGCGATGAATCTAATATGATTTATAAATCAGACTTTAAACTGAAAGTATTTGATATTTTAGTATTGAATAGTGAGAACGTAACAAAGTATCCATTTGAGAAAAGACTAGAACTTCTTAATAAAGTGAAATTAGGTCAACTTGGTAGTGTAAAAACTTTTATTAGACTGACTAATAAGAATTATAATAAAGAAATATTAGATTTCTATAACTCTGTAAAGGATACTAATATTGATGGATTAATATTTACTCCAACTTCAGATGTGCAATATAAAGTATTTAATCAGGGTTATCCAGTAAAGTATCTTAATAAGAATTATAAAAACATGTATTGCTATAAATGGAAACCTAGTAATATGATTACTATTGATTTCTATATTAGAAAGGCCGGGATCGAATCTAATAGATCTATTAAGTATATATTATTCAGTGGCATTAATAATAAAAGTTTTGAACGTAACAATTTAAGTTATATCGAAAATTATAAAGATTTAATCCCAGAAAAATATCACGATCTACAATATTTTCCTATCCAATTTAGTACAATAGATGCTCCAAAACTATATGAATTTTATAGTGATGAACTTGAATTAGATGGTAAAATAGGTGAGTTTAACTATATTAATAATGAATGGAATTTAGTTAAAATACGTACTGATCGTAATGTAGAATTAGAAAGAGGCGAATATTATGGTAATAATTATGATATTGCTTTAACAACATGGGAGATGATTAAGAATCCAATGAATATTGAAGATTTTAAAAATGATAGTTTGGTTCTAGACAATAGTTATTTCAAGACTAACGATAACTCAACTTACCAAGCTCAACGAAATTATAATTCATTCGTAAAAACATATCTATTGCAGATGATAACTGATAAGACATTTGAATACAAGGTTTATAAGAACTGGATTGTAGATTTGGCTTGCGGGAAAGGTCAAGATCTGTTCAGAATTGCGAACTTAGGATTTAAAAATGGATTATTTGTAGATGTCGACACTTCAGCATTATATGAACTTAATGAACGTAAACGTGGGTTATCAAATAAAATATCTATGCGTATCCATACTAAGTTAATAGATTTATCCAATACTAGTTATAATGACATTTTAGATAATTTGAATATGATTCGTTTAAACCAAGCAAATCTAGTTATATGTAATTTTGCTATTCACTATTTTACTGAAAATAGTGATATGATTACTAATGTAGTTAAACTTATCAGTGAGTTAATTAATAAAAATGGTGTTGTCATCATCACATGCTTTGATGGACAAAAAATATTCGATTTGTTGAATGATGTTGAAGAATATTCTATCGAGGAGAATGGAGTAAAGAAATACTCTATTATTAAAGATTATAAAGGTGAGTATTTGCAAGATTTCGGTCAAAAAATAAAGGTTCTTCTTCCATTTAGTGGAAAAGGAGAATATTATGGAGAGTATCTAGTTAACACAACCGCATTAACTAATATATTCAATGACAATGGATTCATTGAATACAATACTAATAATTTTGATTATTTATTTGATAGATATAACAATTTAAGCTTATTGAGTGATAAGGATAAAGAATACGTATCATTGTACAAATATATCATCTATATTAAAAAATAGATATCGTCTAGGACGTTAGTATTTTTTTTAAAAATTCATTATCGAGTTCAATATCTTCTTCTTCATCTTTGTACATCTTATTCAAAAGTTCATTATATACAAAATCCTCTCTCTTAGTCGCTCTAACAAATTTAAATTTTTCATCTGCCTCCTTTAGGTAACATAATTTTTTAAATGATTTTTTTGAATTCGGACCAAATAATGCATTTATAAATGCATTAGCTTCTCTTTCTTCTCCTTTCGTCCAATTATTACTTGTTCCAGCTTTGAAGAATCCTCTAGCAGGTTGTGCTTCAGTGAATATATTAATGAATGCATTTTTTCGAATACCTGGTGGAAGTGCTGTATCATTATGTAAAGATATAATAGTAGTTATATTGTAGTGTCTTCCCTGATAAAATAATTCATTCAATACTGTACTCTTACCCCAGTGTTTTGAATCAGATGTACAATCATCCATTACTATAACCATTTTTGGATTAAAATTTAAATATTTAACTGTATTCTGTTCGGCTTCAGTGAAAGATACTGAATTTTTATTTTGATCGTATAGTCTAGTAATTTCTTCTTTAAAGAATTTGATAGTACCTTCTTCATGCATCTTTTTTAATTGGTCTGAATATTTTTTGTCTTTGTCGTTCTCCAACAGTTTTTCGTAATAGTTCTCCATGATGAAATATTTTTTCTTGAGCTTGTGATCTAGATCTAGTTTGAATGCTATTGATTTTAGAATTAATACGTTGTTAACCTTTTTGAATAATTCGGATCTTTTACGTTGTTTCAACACAATCTCTTCTAACTCTTGTACGTTTAATTCTGGTTTTATTAGTGTCTTAGGAATCATATTAGTATATGAACCATTATAATCATTAGTCGGACAGAAAACATGACACATCGGTACATGTTGTCTTAAATTAAATAATATATCTCTTATAAGAACAGTTTTACCACTATTACTCCCGCCAAATAATAGAACAGATCTATTAATGAGCGAGTCGTGGTTCAATTCTAATTTGTTTAATCTATTAGTCATTTTAATAAATCTTTATATAAATCTATTTATTCTATATTAAATATATTTCTTGTTTCATCTGTGCCAAATTCTGAGGATTTTATAATATTAGGATTCATCACATCTTGATAGTATGACGGTTTATTAGATGTTTCGTATAATGATTTAGCATTTTTATTTATGATTGTATTATTAATCGACAGTATTATCAATGTGGAGAAAAACGAGTATATCCCGACCTTGATATTTTTTTGGTTTATATCAACCGTACTGTTATAGATCCATGCAAAAATTATTAATATAGATATCAATATCAATAGAACTACGTAGAATATATTTGAAAATAATTTAGTTAATGTTTTATTTTCAGCTATTACAGTTTCATTATAATGGTGTATATCGGTTGAAATCGTCATGTTTATATACAAGTATATATATTATGTAATCGATTTAGTATATTAATATATACTAATCTAACATACTATATTTTATAATATATTTATTAATAGACTATATAACTATTAATATAAGTTGTTATAGTTAATATATAGAAGATAATATAATTATCTAATTTTTAAAATGGAGACAGATGGATTTGAGTTAATAGACAAAAAATACTATATAAAGCTGATTGAGGAGATTAAATATATCGAAAATAAAATTAACAGTATCCTATCTACCCAAAAAATATATCTCAATAAGTCGCACATAATAAATTCATTGAATACGATAACTTTAAATTTATCATTATTTGTGGATAAAGAGTTTTTGATATTTAATAGATTTAAATTGAATAAGAAGAATCTTCTCCTTATTAATAAATATGAACTAGAGAATATAGTTATTTATTTAGAAAAATCTGATATAAATTATCAAATAATAACTAACTATACCGATTCATTGAATTTTATTAAAAATTATGTAAATATATTGTCGCAATATGATGTCATCATAGTTTTAGATAATAAGATTAAGAAGAAGGAATTGATAGATGAACAAAGAGAGTTCATTATGTTTATCCATGAAAATAATAAATATTATTACAGTTTAATAGATTTATTCCAATTTTTGACTAGATACATAGTTTGGAACGAAATAATAATTTACAACATCTCGTACAAAATTTCATATCTAAAATCTCCCATCGATGATAAAATATTTATGGTATATCCAACTTTTCTGTTTAAAGCTAAGATGAAGATATTTCTTATGGAATTAAAAAACTACAACTCTAATAAAATATATTTTAATTTGGTTAAAAGTTCTATATTAGAATTGCTAAATAATATTATTTATGATAGAATATATAAATATAACATTAAATGCATTGATAATCCTAATATAAACGAAAAGGATTTTTACGAACTCAACAAAAAAAATTTAAAGATTAAATCTTTAATAACATCAATAGATGATTATGCCGATATAGATATAAATAAAATTATTGAAATTGTGAATATTAATAATGTTCCAGCTCTTTTCAATTTTATAATTCCACAATACTTGTTGAATGAATATAATAATTTTAACATCATGATCGAATTTTTGATGGATGATAATGTTATGAAGGATAAAAACAATCAAAATTATTTATCTATACTCAAAGTATTTAATCTCAATGAACAGAAGGAATATGAATTACAAGAACTAATTTCTTATATAAAAAATCAAAAAAAACTAATAGATCCAATATTTGAACGTATGATAGAAAATATAAACGTTATAGAATGTAACATATGTTACGAACCAATACATATCAATAAAAGAATAATTTTAAAATGTTGTATGAAGGCAATATGTGAAACATGTGTCATTAGAAGTACATATAAAGAATCTTATAATATGGTATTTCCGATTGAAACTAAACTAATAAAAGGTAAATGTCCATTTTGTAATAAATTGATCCAATTGGAAAGAACATTAATTAAATTTAAAAAAACCTTAACTTACAACACTAATTCTTTTCACAAATTTTCATTGATCGATATAATTGAAAACATTATTAATAATATATCTCCTAAGTATGAAAAATTGATAAAGAAACAATTGAAAAATACAGAAATTGAAATTACAAGAACTTCTATAACAAAAAAAAATAATCTATGTATGATAATATCTTATAATTATAAAGTTTTAGATTATATTCACAACAATACTAGTATTGATTCCTGTATTATAAATATTACAGATCTAGAAAAAATACCTACCAATAAAATTATTTATAAACTCAAATCGACATTGATACTTGTATTTATAAACCAAAACAAAAAAATATTCTATGAAAAACTTAAACTCATATCATCGCATAGTAGAGCACCGAATGATTACATATTATTAAACTTTCCAAATATTGATAATATACACACTATAAATATGGTTTTATCACTATGTTCATTATCCAATATTCATATTATAAATATTAATTAAATAGTAGTGTTTCATTTATTTTATTTGTCTTTAGTTTATCCAAATGTTCGTTTATCTTTAAGCAATCATCATCATTTTTGTTTATAATTACAGATTTATCGAAACTAATAGTATCTAATAGACTATTGTTTTTTTTAAGAATTTTATTCATATCGATGTCCTCCTCATCTATAGACTCGAAAATATTATCTTCATAAGTATTGGTCTCACCATACTCCTCATGGTCATCTTCTAAATGTTCATCTTCTTCTAATTGTTCATCCTCATCTACTATAACAACCTCTTCCTCCTCCTCCTCCTCCTCTTCTTCTACTATAATTTGTGTTGGTTGTGGTATCGATTTATTTTTTGTTATTCTCTTTATATGTGAGTTTAATTTTTCTATCTCCTTCAAGGATTCGTATAATTTTGTTTGTGTGGTCTTATTATTTTCTAAACATAATGCATAATCTGATTTTAGTTTGTTGTAGTTATTAGAGGATTCTTTTAGTTCAACCAAAAGTTTATCATTTTTACCTTTTAAGTTAGAAACTTCCTGTTTGAATTTCTCTAATAAATCATAAATTTTCAACTTATCAACATCCTCACTTTTTTGTGATGGATCTGCAAATTGACTTAATAGAATATTTTTTTCATACAAGAGATTTTTAAGATAGATATCTTGCAATTTTACTAAATTATTATAATCTTGATGGTTATCAATAATAATATCTACATATTCTTTAATAACAACACTGATAACTCTTTTCAATGTATTATGTAGAACACCATGTAATATTTTAGACTTCTGTTGCTTATTTAGTTGATTTAAATAATTAGATGGAACAAATTCAATGATAAGCAATTCTATGCAGTCCTTAAAACTTAAATCGGTAAACTTGGTCGACGATTTAAAATATGCACAAATACAGTTTACCGATTGAATAAAGAATTCATCCTCTTTGGAAGAGTTTAAATATTCTAAAAGACTAGCAACATATACATTTTTTATATTAGAATTGGATAATATTGCATTGTTATAAATATTATTATAAATGATATTTATATATGAAGAACCTATAATTTCGAACTTGCTTATAGTTTGTTTATTTTGCTGATCCATTATAAGAGAATTACTTTTGAAATTATAATTTATTTGACTATAATAAATGTAAGTATAATTTCAAATAATAATTGTTTACTTATATATACACAATAATTGAATAAAAATGGATTCAAATGACTATTTTGAAAAGACATATCTAGAATATTACTTTCTCAAAGACATTCTAGATAGAGACAAACAATACCATATAGATGGGTTTGTCAAAAATGACTTAGATGATATAAATACAAAGGTAGATGATGTCAATATCCTGACACTACTTATTAAATATATTTTAGAATCGATAGAGTCTTCTAAAGTAATAAAATCAGTAGTAATACATAATGATGTAGATATTTATAAAATAAAGGGATATACATCTATAAAAACTAATAAGCAATACGATTTTATTTCATACCAAACAAATAACTTGTATAAAAATGATTTAAATGATGAGTTGATAGTGTATGGGTTTTTTACTAAGATGCCATCCATTTTTGAAAACATACAATCCTTTATAAAGAAAAAAAATTACCATGAAATAAATTATAGTTCCAAAACCCTGCTTGAAGATTTTAAAAAATTATTCCACAATATACAATTGTACAATATTAACCATATCATACACAAAGCAAAATTAGAACACACAAAACTGTTTTTCAAAAATGAGAAATATAATGATAAAAACAACAAATCATTTAAAATATTAAAAGATTTCAATGATGTGTTGAAGTACAAGTTTACCGAGGAGTACGACAGCTCAACATATGCTGCTTTCTTCAATTCCCATCAGGAGTATCTTTATGAAACAATTATAAATTTAAACAAACCAGATCTTATAAATGGATATTTGAACGATATAAAGATTAAAAATTCTATCATACATCAAAAAATAGAAAATGAAAATTCTATAATATCGAATACATTGAACAATATAGTTATAAGAAATCTGACCAAACTAAGATTCCCAAATCTATTCAATACCAATCATAATGATTGTTTGTTTAGAAACAACAAAGAGTTCTCTGTTGAAAAATTACCCGACAAATATAAAAATGTGATTTTATTGGAACACAAAAAAAATCAAGAATATATCAAACAGGTGCTAAACAACAAGTGCGACCACAAAAAAATAAAACTTTACAACAACAACAATATAGACTTTCAAGAATTTACAATTTTAAATGAGTATATTGACAATGAACAATCAGAGTCAAATGATTCTATGATAGTTTGTAAATTATGTAATCTAGATCTTATATGTCCACATGAGTATTTATATATCCAATTACTTAAGGAAAAGGTTGATGATAATTCAAATGACAAATCAATATTCAATTATGATAAGTATATAAATCAAGTCAACCAAATTATTACGAATAAGTATTCTAGTGATGCTAGCTTGCAATATAAATTTTACTGTAAGATATGTGGAGGTTTCCTAAGTGATGATCACAATGCTCTCGATATGTTTAAATCTATCAATATGATTAAATCTACAACAATAAAGTCTGTAGACGAGGAGTTGAAAAAATATATTATAAGAGAATCCTTCTACATTACTAGTAGTTATATAGATATAGAAACCGATGATATAGAACAAAAGACTATGGTTTGGGCTATAACAGATATTGTTATTGGGCATTTGTCTGAAATAAATCAAAAGATAACCAAGAAGAAGAATAATAGTGAACAACAAGATATTTTGTTAAAATTTCATATAAAGATAATAATATTCACTATAATCATATTATTAATAAACCAAACCAAAAAGATTGGGTTTAAGGGATTTACAAAATCACCCAACTTGAAGGATTTGTTGAACCAATGTTTTACAATATTTATTAAGTATGCTTCAACCACTATTACTAAACTCTCAATTCAATATATTGATATTAAAAGTTTATTAATCGAATACTATAAACTAATAGTAACCAATACTATAACCTTTAAAAATGAAAAGAATGTGGACGAAGATGTTAGAAGTGTAGAAAATAGTATTAATTATAAAATACTCAAATCATATTTGAATACTTATTTGAACATAAAAACGAACGATATAGAGGTTATATTGAATAAAAATATCATACAACCAAATAAAAATAAACAACAACCCAAAGACGAAAATCTGTATGACTCTATAAAAATAGATAAGTATGATAATAAATTGGTCAATAATAATAGATTCAACTCATATCTAACATTTGTTAAAAATTTAAAATATGAGACAAATGAATCTGAACCAAAGGAAAAGGTCTTTGAATCTAAAAAGGTTAAATATGAAAATATATTAAAACTACCATTCTCATCAATTAAGTTCGGATTGAATGATAAAAAATTAATAAATTACAAATTGGACAATATAGAAAAAATAGATATAAATAGATTTTATATAAATTATACTTATAAGTGTCCAGAAGGTGAATTTCATAATCTAGTTGATGAATCATGTACTAAGTGTAAAATTAACTCATCATTGACCAATACGCGAGATTCAGATTATTTTCAAAAATATAAGAATAAGTATAAGATAGAAATAGATAAGGAGAAATCTTTAAAGCAGAATAAAATAGATTTTATTATAGATAATTACAAGAAGCCTGTATCTAAGAAGGTCAAATTGGATACTAGCCTAAACAATGAGTCTATCAATATAATATCTAATCTATATAATATCGATATCGATTATTTATTAAATTTGGGGTCTATTGAAGGAATAGACTATAATAAAAAATATTTTACTAGTATCGTAGTTGATCCAAATGAAAGAATACTAAAGTTGACAAATTATTTATTATACCTAACCGTCGAGTATAATAAATTCAGACACAACAATAAATCGTATCCGAAGATATCTATAAATCTTATAGATATGATAGAATCTTATAAGAATATATTGACTGAAGATGAACTAATAAATTTATTATTGAATACTATATACAATAACATTATCAATATTTATAACATAAATAATAAGGACAATGATTTATTTCTGTTCACTGACACATTGACACATAGTATTATTAAATTTGACGAGATCTATTCATTATACGATTATTCTACTATTAAATATCTTTTACGTAAATCTAAAAATGAGGATGAAGTTGTGATAGACACAGACCAGTACGATACTAATGATGTTAACGAATACGACGATCTTTTTGGAAACGATTTATTTGATGAATCATTTGATGG
>JACCDJ010439732.1_pt1 | contig 11522 bp, 12 predicted proteins | sample 7444481 | NCBI WGS metagenome assembly JACCDJ01 (sample SAMN15323435, study PRJNA562643) | freshwater metagenome | isolation source: river surface water | place: USA:Blue River Watershed | collected 2017-08-15 | reverse complement strand
GATCGACCTTGGCGTGATGGTTCCGTGGTCCAAGATCATCGAAACCGCTATTGCCGAGAAGGACGACATGATGGGCCTTTCCGGCCTGATCACCCCCAGTCTCGATGAGATGGTCACCGTGGCCGAGGAAATGGAACGCGCGGGCCTGAAAATCCCGCTGCTGATCGGCGGGGCGACCACCAGCAAGCTCCACACCGCGCTCAAGATCGATCCGGCCTATACCGGCCCGGTGATCCACGTGCTTGATGCCAGCCGCGCGGTCGGTGTCGCCAGCCAGCTGCTGTCCGATACCCAGCGCGATGGCTTTGTCGAAGCGACCGCCGATGAATACCAGCACATGCGCGACCTGCGTGAGGGCAAGGAAGCATCGGCGCTGCTCAGCCTGGAAGAGGCCCGCGCCAATGGCTTTCAGGCCGATTTCTCGGACAAGCCGGCTCCGCCCGCGCAGCCCGGCCTGCATCTGTTCGCGGATTGGGACCTGGCCGACCTGGTCACCTGCTTTGACTGGACCCCGTTCTTCCGTGCCTGGGAACTGGCCGGCAATTTCCCCGCGATCCTGAAGGACGAGGTCGTCGGCGAAAGCGCGACCGCGCTCTACAACGATGCGATCGCCATGCTGGAGAAGATCGTCAGCGAGAAATGGCTGACCGCCAAGGGTGTCTGCGGCTTTTGGCCCTGCACGCGAGATGGCGATGATGTCGACCTCTACCTCACCGAGGAAGAGCGCCACGTCCGCCTGCCCTTCCTGCGCCAGCAGATCCGCAAGAGCCGCGACCGGGCGAACTATTGCCTGGCCGACTTCATCGATCCCGCTGGCGACTGGATCGGTGGCTTTGCCGTGGGCATCCACGGAATTGAACCGCACCTCGAACGGTTCCGGGCCGCCCACGACGACTATTCGGACATCCTGCTGAAGGCGCTGGCCGATCGCTTTGCCGAGGCCTTTGCCGAGCGGCTGCACCAGCATGTCCGCACCACGCTGTGGGGCTATGCGCCGGGTGAGCAGCTGACCAACGAAGCGCTGATCCGTGAGGAATACCGCGGCATCCGCCCGGCCCCCGGTTATCCGGCCTGCCCCGATCACAGCCTCAAGCCGATCCTGTTCGAACTGCTCGATGCCCCCGCAAAGACCGGGATCACTCTGACCGAGAGCTATGCCATGCTGCCGACTTCGGCGGTGTCCGGGTTCTATTTCGGGCACCCGCAGTCGGAATATTTCGGCGTGGCCCGGATCGGGCGCGATCAGGTGGAAGACTATGCCGCGCGGCGCGGGGTCGACCTGGCCACCGCCGAGCGCTGGCTGCGGCCCAACCTGGACTGACCCTCGACAAGCGATTCTGGCGCATTAGGTTGCAGGCCATGCGCCTGCCCATCCTGCTTGCCAGCCTGATCCTCGCCGCGCCGCTTGCCGCGCAAGCCCTACCCGCCACGGTCGCGGTAGAATTCGACCGCCACAGCATCCGCCCGGTCCTGGCCGAAGGGCTCGCCGACCGGACGAGCGGCCGGGCCGCGACCGCCGACAGCCCAGTGCGGATCGCCTCAATCTCCAAGCTGGTCACCACGCTCGGCGTGCTGCGGCTGGTCGATCAGGGCAGGCTGAACCTTGACCGCGACGTCTCGGACTATCTTGGCTGGCCCCTGCGCAACCCGGCCTATCCGGACCAGCCGATCACCCTGCGCCTGCTGCTAAGCCACCAGTCGAGCCTGCGCGACGGGGGCGAGCGCTATATCATTCCGCTGGATGTAACCCTGCGCGAACGGCTGGCCGAACCCGCGATGTGGGATGCGCAGCACGGTCCCAAGGCGGGCTGGTTCGCCTATAGCAATATCAACTTCCCGATCGCCGCGAGCGTGATCGAGCGGGTGACGGGCGAACGGTTTGACGTGGCAATCAGCCGGCTGGTGCTGAGGCCGCTGAAGCTGGATGCTTGTTACAATTGGGGTGCGGGCTGTTCCGCCACAGCGTTCCGCAATGCCGCGATCCTTTATCGTTCCAACGGCGATGTTGCGCGCGATGACCTGAAGGGCCAACCGCCGCTCTGCCCGGTCGTGGCAGCGCAAGATGGTTCTTGTGACCTGACGCGTTATCAGCCCGGCCAGAACGGCGCGCTGTTCGGGCCGCAGGGCGGCTTGCGCATCTCCATGAGCGACCTTGCCAAGATCGGGCAGATGCTGGCGCGCGGCGGCAAAGGGTTCCTCTCCGTCCGCAGCTATCGGGAAATGACCCGCCCGCAGTGGCAGGCCGGACCGGGCCGCGGCGGGGTCAGCGAATATGGCGAGGACAACGGTTTCTTCTGCACTTATGGCCTGGGGCTGCACCGGATCGGAAGCGGCGGCACGGGCTGCAAGGATGACCTGTTCGGCGATGGCACGCCGCGGATTGGCCATTCGGGCGAGGCCTATGGCCTGCGATCGGGCCTGTGGCTGGATCCGAAAACCGGCAAGGGCCTGGCCTTCTTCACCAGCGCCGTGGCGGATGACGCGCCCAAGGGCCGCTCCGCCTTTACCGCCATCGAAGAGTCCGTTGTGGAGAGAGCAGGCCGCTAGCCCTTCCGCTGCCTGCCCCACCCGGCTAGGCGCTGATGGGTGACGCGCGACGCCATCCTTGACCAGCTCCACACCACTTTCGGGTTCAGCGCCTTTCGCGGGGTGCAGGAACAGGTCATCGCGCGCGTGCTGGGCGGGCAATCGACGCTGGCGATCATGCCGACCGGCGCGGGCAAATCGCTCACCTACCAATTGCCCGCGGTGATGCTGGCGGGGACCTGCGTGGTCGTCTCGCCGCTGATCGCGCTGATGCATGACCAGCTGCGCGCCGCCACCGCCAATGGCATCCGCGCCGCCACCCTGACCAGCGCCGATCTTGATCGGGCGGAGACGATCGAGCGGTTCCGCTCGGGCGCGCTCGATCTGCTCTATGTCGCGCCCGAACGCGCGAGCCAGCCGCATTTCCGCGAAATGCTCGGCTCCGCTCCGCTCAGCCTGTTTGCGATCGACGAGGCGCATTGCGTCTCCGAATGGGGCCATGATTTCCGGCCCGATTACCGCCTACTGCGCCCGCTGATGGATGCCTTCCCCGCGGTGCCGCGCCTCGCGCTAACCGCTACGGCGGACCGGCATACCCGCGCCGACATCCTGACCCAGCTGGGCATTGGTGAGGACGGGCTGATCGTCGCAGGGTTCGACCGGCCCAATATCCGTTATGCCATCCGCCATCGCGACAGCCTGTTGCAGCAGCTCAAGACGCTGATGGCCGAACAGCCCGGGCCAGGCATTGTCTACGCCCCGACCCGCAAGAAGGTGGAGGAGCTGGCCGAGAAGCTCGGCGCTGCTACCGGCCGGCCGGTCCTGCCCTATCATGCAGGACTCGATCCGCAGGTCCGCAGCGCCAACCAGGCCGCCTTTGTCGCCAGCGAGGACATGGTGATGGTGGCAACGGTCGCCTTTGGCATGGGGATCGACAAGCCCGACGTGCGCTTTGTCGCCCATGCTGGGATCCCCAAGTCGATCGAGGGCTATTACCAGGAGACCGGGCGCGCCGGGCGCGACGGGGATCAGGCCGTGGCGCTGATGCTATGGGCGGCGGAAGATTTTGCCCGGGCGCGAATGCGCCTTGCCGAAGTAGAGGAACACCGCCAGCCGGGCGAACGTGCGCGGCTTGATGCGCTGGCTGCGCTGGTTGAAACCGGTGCATGCCGCCGTGCCATCCTGTTGCGCCACTTCGGCGAGGACCCGCCGCAGACCTGCGGCAATTGCGACAACTGTCTCGATGCGCCGGGGATCGTCGATGCCACCGAACTCGCCCGCAAGCTGCTTTCCGCAGTCTACCGCACCGGGCAGACCTATGGCTTCGGCCATGTCGAGAAGGTGCTGCTGGGGCAAGAGGACGAGCGCGTGCTGGCCCGCGGGCATGACCGGCTTTCGGTCTTCGGGATTGTCGGGGCGGACGAAGCGCCGCTGCTTAAACCGCTGATGCGCGCGCTACAGGCTCGGGGCAGCCTGGTGCCGACCGAGCATGGCGGGCTGGCGCTGGGCGGCGATGCCCGCGATGTGCTGAAGGGCGAAGCTGCGGTGCTGATCGCGCTGCAACCGCGCCGCGAGCGCGCGGGGCGTGGCGGTCGACGCGATCGCGGGGCGATCAATCCGGTCGGCAATCCGCTGTTCGATGCGCTGCGCGAACTGCGCCGGTCACTCGCCGCCGAAGCGGGGGTGCCGCCCTATGTCATCTTTCACGATGCCACCTTGCGCGAAATGGCCGAAACCCGACCCGCCTCCCTGACCCAGTTGGGCGAAGTCGGCGGCGTCGGGTCCCGGAAATTGGCGGCCTATGGCGAGGCATTCCTCGCCACGATCAGGCAGTACTGATCAGGGCCTGATTTCATCATGCGGCAGCTGCGGCGCGGCGTCCTCGCCGTGGCGGGTCGCCCACAGCGAATAGAACACCCCTGCCGCAATCAGCGCCGCGGTTACGCCCAGGCTCAGCACCGGGGGGAACTTGGCCCCGCCCATCACGAAATCGGAGATGAAGATCTTCGATCCGATGAACACCAGCACGGCAGCAAGCGCGTACTTAAGGTAGTAGAAGCGGTGCACCATGGCCGAAAGCGCGAAGTAGAGCGCGCGCAGGCCCAGGATCGCCATGATGTTGCTGGTATAGACGATGAAGGTGTCGGTCGTGATCGCGAAGATCGCCGGAACCGAGTCTACCGCAAAGACCAGGTCAGCCAGGTTGATCACCACCAGCGCGACGAACAGCGGGGTGACTGCCGTGACCAGCTTGCCGGTCTTGTCATCCGGCACCTTCACGAAGAAGTGCTGGTCATGCAGCTGCGGCGTGACGCGCATGTGCGAGGAAATCCAGCGCACCACCGGGTTCTTTGAAACGTCGGGATCGTGATCGCCCGCAAAGAACATTTTCACGCCGGTGAAGATCAGGAAGGCGGCGAAGATGTAGAGCACCCAATAGGCCTGCTCGACCAGTGCGGCGCCCGCTGCGATCATCAGCCCGCGCAGCACGATTACCGCCAGGATGCCCCACAGCAGGGCGCGGTACTGGTACTTCGGCGGGATCGCGAAAAAGGTGAAGATCAGGCTGATCACGAAGACATTGTCGATCGAGAGCGCCTTTTCGATGAAGTACCCGGTATAGTACTTCATGCCCAGGTCACCGCCCTTCTCGATCCAGACCCAGGCCCCGAAAGCCATGGCGATGGCGATGTAGAAGACCGAGAGCTTGAGCGATTCGGCGATGCCCATTTCGCGGTCTTCCTTGTGCAGGATGCCGAGGTCGAAAACGGTCAGCGCGATGACGATGCCGATGAAGGCGAGCCAGAACCAGAGCGGCGTGCCGAGCCAGTCGGCGGTCAGAAATTCCATGTGTCAGTGCCCCTGCAAATAAACAAAAGCGCGCCGGAACGGGCAAATCCTGCCCTGCTCCGGCGCGGAGGTAATCGGTCTGCTCGCTGTTACGTTGGTCGCGGTCGGCGCATCAGGCGCGCAATCCGGTCCTTGATCGCCAATTTCAGCTTCTTCAGCCGGACGACCTCAAACGGATCGGCCAACCGCCGCCGCTGCGCCAGGCGCAGGGCCTCATCAAGCTTCTGGTGGCGCTCCATCAGACGGAACACACGATCGGACATGGTATAAGCTCCCTAATCGAACAGTTGTGGTTCGATCGGATGCGCCGAGCCTTGGGCCTGGATCCTTGGGATGGGGGGACAAGTGTCCGGACCCTAGGCATCGGCGTCATCCGATGCGGTCCGACATCACGCTGCGCCCTGGCTGGGAAGGGGGGATGGTGCCAGTGCGCCGCGCCAGAGGGGCCCGGTCCCGCAGAACTGTTTTTAAGACCGATTCGCTCGCATTTCAAGCCCCCGGCACAAAGGCTGTATCCAGTGTCTTGACCGAACGACGAATCACGATATTAATATGATATCAAATTTAAGAGGGTCAAAACAATGTCTGACACCCATGCTCCGATGACTGCCAGCCACGAAACCCGCGCCTGGAGCACCAGCGGCTACCTTATCCTGATCGCCTTCCTCGCCCTGCTCAGCCTAACGGTCTGGCGGGTGGTGAACTTTGCGGGCAGCCAGCCCGATGATGCTGAAGTCTTCGGCTTCGTTGTCTCGACCGGCCTGGCCGCGATCATGCTGGTGATCTTGGCCAGCGGCTTTTACATGATCCAGCCCAACCAGGCCGCGGCGATCACGCTGTTTGGCGCCTATCGCGGAACGGACCGCCAGCATGGCTTGCGCTGGGTCTGGCCGTGGATGGGCAAGAGCAAGATTTCGGTCCGGGCGAACAACCTGGTTTCCGACAAGATCAAGGTCAACGACCTGCGCGGCAACCCGATCGAGATGGCCGCCCAGGTGGTCTGGCGGGTGGTCGATACCGCGCAGGCGCTCTATGATGTCGATGATTACAAGGCTTTCGTGATGGTCCAGATCGAGGCGGCAGTCCGCACGATCGGCTCGCGCTATCCCTATGACGATTTTGCCCATGCCGAGATCACCCTGCGCGGCAACCATGACCAGGTCGGCGCCGAACTGCGCAAAGAGCTGATCGCGCGGCTGACCATGGCCGGGATCACGGTGGACGAATGCGGCTTTACCCACCTGGCCTATGCCCAGGAAATCGCCGGGGCGATGCTGCGCCGCCAACAGGCCGAAGCGGTGATCGCGGCGCGGACCAAGCTGGTCGAAGGGGCGGTGACCATGGTCGAAATGGCCTTGCAGCAGCTGAGCGACAAGGACGTTGTCCACTTGGATGACGAGCGCAAGGCGGCGATGGTCTCCAACCTGATGGTCGTGCTGTGCGGCGAACGCGATACCCAACCGGTGGTCAACGCGGGTAGCCTGTACTGACGCAAGACCATGGCTGGCCCGGCAAAGAAATCCTTCCCGCTGCGGCTCGATCCGGCGCTCTATGCGGCGCTGGAACGGACCGCCGCGGCCGATTTCCGCTCGGTCAATGCCCAAGTCGAAGTCCTGCTGCGCGAGGCGCTGGCGCGGCGCGGGATCAAGCTAGGCCCCAGCGAGCCGCCCCGGCGCGGCCGCCCTCCCAAGGAGAAGCAAGATGGATAGTCCCGAACCGTGGTTTGCAGCCAAGCGATATGGCTATGGCGCCGGCCTGCCAATCACCTGGCAGGGCTGGGCTGTTATGGCCGGCTATCTGGCGATTATGGCCGTCGTGGTCTGGCTCGATAGCCAGAGCGATGGACGCGTGAAGGCGATCGGCTTTGGCCTGTTTCTGGGCGCCACTGCGATCTTCGTTTCGCTGGTCCGGAAACGTACCGAAGGTGGGTGGAAATGGCGCTGGGGTAATCGCGATTAAGCGTTCCTTTGCCGCATGTTAACCCGCATCGGCCTATAGTGGCGGGATGGACAAGAACGCTCGCCTGATCATCGCCCTCTCGGCCTGCGCCAGCCTGGCCCTGCCGCTCTCCATCGCCAGCGCGCAGGACAATGCGCCCTATACCGTGCTCGAAACCGGGCAACGTTTCGGCCGGTTGCAGGAAGCGGTTCAGGCGATCGGCAACACCACCGGCACGATCCTGATTGCCAACGGCCGCCACGCCGATTGCGCGGTGCAGACCGCCGGATCGGTGACCTATCGGGCCGAAACCCCCGGCCAGGCCATCTTCGATGGCGTCGCCTGCGAAGGCAAAGGTGCTTTGGTGCTGCGCGGCACCAATGCCCGGGTCGAAGGGCTGGTCTTCACCAATATCAAGGTGCCCGATTTCAACGGGGTGGGCATCCGGATCGAGCTGGGCAATCTAGACGTGTCGCAATCCTGGTTCCGCGACAGCCAACAGGGCATCCTTGGCGGAATCGACACCAAGAGCCGGATCCGCATCGACAAGTCGACCTTTACCCGGCTTGGCACTTGCGAAGGCCCGGGTGGCTGCGCCCACTCGGTCTATATTGGCGATTACGGATCGGTCTCCATCACCAACAGCCGGTTCGAACAGGGGCGCGGCGGGCACTATGCCAAGAGCCGCAGCCGCTCGGTCGAAATCGTCGGCAACAGCTTTGACGATTCAGGGGGCCGCGCCACCAATTACATGATCGACCTGCCGGGCGGTGCCTCGGGCCGGATCGCCAATAACTGGTTCGTTCAGGGCGCGAACAAGGAAAACTGGTCCGCCTTCATCACCGTCGCGGCGGAAGGCAAACAATACAGTTCGGCCGGGCTGGTGGTTGAGGGCAACGATGCCCGCTTCGCACCCGGTGTCAGCCGGACCACCACCTTCGTTGCCATGTGGACCGACGATCCCGTGCGGATCGGCGCAAACCGCCTCGCCCCCGGGATCAGGCGGACCGACCGCCGCTAGAGCAGGTGCCCGGTCCGGTCGCGCTTGGTATCAAGATAGCGGGCATTGTGCGGATTGGGCGGCAGCTGATGCGGCACGCGCTCCGCCACCGTCACCCCAGCGGTCGATAGCGCCGCCACCTTGGCCGGGTTGTTGGTCATCAGCCGGATCGGACCGACGCCCAGCAGCTGGAGCATCCGCGCCGCGACCGGAAAGTCGCGCGCCTCGGTCGGCAGGCCCAAGCGGTTGTTGGCATCGACCGTATCAAAACCCTGGTCCTGCAGCTGATAGGCGCGCAGCTTGTTGACGAGGCCGATCCCGCGCCCTTCCTGCCGCAGGTACAGCAGCACGCCCCAGCCGCCACTCTGAGCCTCGTCCGCCATGGCCCGCAGCGCGGCATCAAGCTGCGGCCCGCAATCGCATTTGAGGCTGCCCAGGATATCGCCGGTCAGGCATTCCGAATGGAGCCGGACCAGCGGGGCCCGGTCGGCGCTCTGCTGCCCGATCACCAGCGCGACATGTTCGCGCCGGTCATCGGCCGAGCGGAAGGCCACGATCTCGGCATCCTCGGCTGCGGCGACCGGCAGCCGGGCGCGGGTGGCAATGGCGAGGTGGCGGGGATCGGTGAATTCGGCCAGGTCACCCGAGGATACCGCCTGCGCTTCACCCACCCCGTCCGGATCGACCAGGAAAGCCGGCAGGATCCCGGCCAGCCGCGCCAGCGACAGCGCAGTTTCGGCCGCCTGCGGGTGATCGATCGGGTCCGCCACGAACGGACCCTTCATCGGCCAGTTAAGGTCTTCCCCCGGATCCGCCAGCACCCGCGCGGCGGGCAGGGTGAAGGGTTCGGCGCCGCGGATCAGCACCGGGGCTTCGGGCACCGCGGCCTCACGCTGGTTCGCGAGCTTCAGGGTGACGGCCCGCGCGGCAGAGATCAGCAGGCGCGGCGCGCTGGCATCGGGGCCGAAGCCGGTTTCCGCAGGAAGCAGGCGCAGCACGCCATCAACCTCGACCGGCCAGCCGTGGCGCAAGGCATCAAGGGCCAGAGCAACACGGCGGGTCGCTCTCAAAGGGCGAACTCCGTAATCAGCGGCACGTGGTCGCTCGGCTGATCCCAGCGCCGGGTTTCCTCGACAAAGCGGTGGCTGACCGACTGGGCCGCCAGTTCCGGAGAGGCCCACATGTGATCAAGTCGGCGGCCGCGATCCTTGTCCTGCCAATAGGTGCGATAGGACCACCAGGTCCAGTTCCGCTCTGGCGCAGGGATATGCTTGCGGCCCAGGTCAACCCAGCCATGGGCATCGCGGAACCGATAGAGCGCCTCGATCTCTATCGCCGTGTGGCTGACGACCTTGAGCAGCGCCTTGTGATCGTAAACATCGCAGTCCAGCGGCGCGATGTTGAAATCGCCGACGATCAGCGTTGGCCGGTCAAGCTTGTCCGCCCAGACCGCCATGCGTTCGAGGAAATCGAGCTTCTGGCCGAACTTGGCATTCGCCTCGCGGTCCGGAATATCGCCACCGGCAGGGATATAGACGTTTTCCAGCACCAGCCCCTGTCCGGGGCCGAGCAGTTCAACGCCGATATGCCGCGCCTCGCCATTGGCCTGCCAATCGTGCCGATCCACCTCACGCAGCGGAATGCGGCTGACCGTGGCGACGCCGTGATAGCCCTTTTGCCCGTGAACCACCCGGTGGGTGTAACCCGCCGCCTCGAACACCTCGTGCGGGAACAGGTGCTCGGCGCACTTGATCTCTTGCAGGCAGAGCACGTCCGGCCCCTGCTCGCTGAGGAACCGCACCACCTGATCGGCGCGCAGGCGGACGGAATTGATGTTCCAGGTGGCAATCGAAACCATGCCACGGGCTTTAGTGCCGAATCCGCCCGCCGCAACACCCCTTGAAGCTTGCGCGACCTGGCTCGGGATCGGATTGGCTCAAGCCGGAGCGAGAATGGCGCTGGACGAGAACCGGCGCGCAGCGACCTTGAAGGTCGTGAGCACCGGAAGCGCAGGCCAGTGCCGTTCGCAGCCCGGCTTCAGCCAATCCGGCCCGAGCCAAAGGAAAACCCTCGGTCCGGGGGCATTGGACCGAGGGTTCCTTGGTGCGTTCGTCACGCTTTGGCGGCGCAGACTACAGGAGACTTGGGCAACAGGGGGGAAACCCGTCTCAAACCGCGCCGTCGAAAACTGTTCTAAGCGGTTTTGACTTGCTGGCCCATGAACAATCGTCAGCAACTGGTCGCAATTTGTCGCACCAGCCGCACGGTCTGCGACAGGCCGTTGACTGTCATCGACGAACGGGCGCGCGCGGATCGTTATAGCGGAAGGTGTTGTCCGGCACGTCCACGCCATATTGCTGATTCGACAAGGTGACGATCGTGCGCCGTTTTTGCGAATCCAGGGCTGCCCAGCTCGACAGTTCCAGTCCGCCCGGCGCACTGGCCTTGCGGGTGAAGACAAGGGTAATCACGCCATATTCGGGCCGGGCCCGATCGCGCACTTCGATGCTGACAATCCGGTCGCTGCCGGTGGGCATGACGCGGCCATATTTGCCGACGTCGCGGTTGGGATCGAGCAGGGCACCCAGGGGGCTGTTTTTGATCGGCCAGCGCTGAACCTGACGGACCTCGTAATCGACAAAGGTCAGCGCGCTGCCGTCAGAGACGATCAGGATCGGCACGCCCTTTTCATACTGGAAACGGATCTTGCCAGGGCGCTTCAGCGTCAGCACGCCGCCGACCCGCTGGCCCTGGGTATCAGCCTGGACGAAATCGGCACGCATGGTGGTGATGGCGCGCAGCGCGGTGACCGCGCTCGCCAAATCAGCCGCATCATCGGCCTGGGCTGGGGCAGAAACGACAAGCGCCGCCGAAACGGCGGCACTTGCAAGCGATCCGAAGGTCATTCTGAAAGTCATGGCCGGGCTTTTACCAGCGCAGCCTTGAACCGCCAGTGAACCTTACTTGATCTTGGCTTCCTTGAACTCGACGTGCTTGCGCACGACCGGGTCATACTTGTTGAACACCATCTTTTCGGTGGTGTTGCGCGGGTTCTTCTTCGTTACGTAGAAGAAGCCGGTATCGGCGGTGGAAACCAGCCGGATCTTGACGGTTGCGGGCTTCGCCATGGCGTAGGTCCTGTCTAATCGATTCGGCCCGAAAGCCGCAAAAACCAAGCGGGCGACCGCGCGGGCCGCCCTTCACGGAG
>JACCDJ010868351.1_pt1 | contig 11525 bp, 10 predicted proteins | sample 7444481 | NCBI WGS metagenome assembly JACCDJ01 (sample SAMN15323435, study PRJNA562643) | freshwater metagenome | isolation source: river surface water | place: USA:Blue River Watershed | collected 2017-08-15 | reverse complement strand
TCATGTTACATAGATATAAGTATTTGGACGGTGTGAAACATTTAATTCACATGATGACGTCCCGAACACACTATCATATTGCCATCGATCGGTTATTGAAACATACAGAGCATTACGATAGACGCGACGAATTTAAAAAAGTCTACGATGAATTGGGTCAGGATTCTGATTCTGGTAGTTTCTACGGCTTTATCGCAATGTGCATTAAATACTTGCTGTGTGATTATTTCGATGATCTGGATGTAGTTATTGAGCGATACTTCAACGATCGTTATGATGAAAAAAATCATGTATATGTGGAAAAGATTAAAGCGGTTCTCCCATTAATTAGAATTTTAATTAATGAACTTCATGATCAGCATATTTCATATATTCTTACTAGAGAATTTGAGTTGAGATATATTTGTCATCAGGATTAGACAAGGATCTTTTTTTTTAGAATTTGATAAAATTGAATATTTTTTCATAATATTGCAACAAACATGGAAGCGATTATGGCCGAGCATGTAAAAGTTAATGCTAAGTTAAGGAAAGCCAAAGATGAATATAGAATAGTCCGTTCGCAATATACTAATGCCGAAAAGAAGTTAGAGTCAACCATGGATGAGTTTGAAAAGAACGTTATTCGAGTAGATGTCTCAAACCAAATGATTAGAAAACAAATGGATAGTATCAGACTATCCATAAAAGCGAAACACGATAGATGGCGAAAAGTATCTGACAAACTTATCCAAATATATCATGAATGTGAGAATGTAAGAGATGAATTTATGAGAGTGAGCGACGAATTTATAAAAGATAAAGTTAAATACGAGGAAAGTAAAACTAAATGCGGCAAAATTATAGATGACTATAGAAAGACTTCAGCTAATCTCATTGAGTTTGATGGTAATGTCGATGCATTATATGAAATAGTAGGTGGCAAAACATTTGCTGAGTATTGTAAAACTGAAGAGAAAATATATTATACTTCAATAAATTATGAGATAGTCCGTTTGGAACATAAAACAACTATACAGAAGGAATTTGTAAGAAACAGAGGAAACTATGGTGTAGATTCAATTGGGTTGTGTAATAATGAAAGTTTAAAAAAAGAAATACTTTATAATGAAACATTAATCAAGCAAATGATGATAATGATTGGATACTGTAAAATACTAATCGCATCCTGGAAAATATTACCTGGACACTTAAAAGACATAACCATATCCCTAGAAAGTGCTATGGACGCCCTAAAAAAAATTGATATTAATATTGAGCATATCATTACAATGACTAACGCATTCGAAGAAGCAATTGAATGCATGGAACTCGATATTGAAAATGCTAGGACTGAAGAAAATCTTAAGGCCGCGCGGGAAGAACGCCGATTGCGTATCGCGCGAGCATGTCCGTCAAAAGCGGAATTATTAAGCGCCACAGCAAATATCGAAAAATTGTATCTAACGAGTAAAATTTGTGACGTAATGGAAATCTTACAAAATTCGAGTGGCAGAAATGTAATTGAAGAATTACTGCGTCATACACAATATGATTACATTAGAGATGATATCGTGGAATTCTATGGTTGGATGGATAGTCAAATTCCCGATATTCGATCACGCTTTATGAAATCCTGTCATGGTTTCATTGTTCAGCATGGAATTGAATTTTTCGGTTGGTTTGTGGATTATATGATATGGGACTCTAAAAATGATTGGTTTAAATCATCAAAATTAACCTTCAAATATTTTACCTCTGGATTACCATTAATAAAATTGGTTATGTATGAATTTTACATGCAATATTTATCGCGGACCGAAACAAATCAAGAATTAAAAGACGATTTAATAGAATTTTGCGAACAAAATGATTGTTATTTTCATCAAATAACTATTGACTCTTTAAAGAAGTGGCATGAAAAAACGACCCAAATCAGATCGATTAATGAATTAAATAATTAATTAACAAGAAATATCAGTTGTTATTTTTTGTTATATAATTAATTACACTAATGAAGGCAATATTGGCCATTTCCATTTCATTCATGAGGGCATCACTGCATAAAATTGATTTTTTATTGTTGAATTGCTAGCAAGTTCTGTTTCACTGAGATTGCACAATGGGCGATAGCGTTGAACGGTTACGTCCTTCCGAACAGGATCTCAACATGGCTACTGGTATGTTGCCCGATGACACGTTCATGGATAAAGTAGTCCGTCTAATGATTGACTTAGAGAGTCCCTCATACGAGAGAGCATTAAATCAGTTATTAGCGCATACAAAATACGATAAGCATCGGGAATCATTTCACGAATTCTTTAAGAAAGTATTTCTGGGGGATTATGATTGTTTACCCGGAATAATTTCCGAGAGTAATTATTTTCTACTAAAATTCGGCGCTGAATATTTATGTATGGTATTAGAAGAAAACATATTGTGGAATTACGTATATTCAAGATGTTTCTGTGTGTATATTGGTGAACTTAGATGTGAGTTGTCATTTATTAAAATAATTATGTATGAATTATATACACAATATATTTCTCGCATTTGTTATGACAGCGATGAGTTGCAAAAAATGCTGAACAAATATGATCATATGAGTAATTATGATCATACCGAGCCCTCGTTTGGCGCAGTGTTAGAAATACTTAAAGAGCGGGAACATAAAGCCCATAGTCACACAGAGTGCGATTATCGCTGCATCCATTATGACAAAAGTGGTTCAGAGTCGCAAACAGTGCGTTTGCGCATATATATGCTGATGTGCTCAAGTAGCGACCTTGATGCTGCAGTAATTGCATTTACAAAACATAAACATTTAATAAAAACGAGAGACGTGATTGAAAACTTAAATTCATTTACGGAATATGCTGCAGCAATTGATATGCTAATTAGTTGCAAGAATGCTCATTATAAGGCGCCAATTAAACGATTCTATGAATTTATGAAGGATACGGATAACAACGAAATGTTTAGGTATTATATCTTATTATGTATTGGTTTCATTTTGGAACATGGTGTTGATGATTTAATTCCGTTCATGGAGCTTGTTATAAAATCCAAAAAATTTTGTAATTATGCTGCCGTGACAAAGAAGATATTAGATGGAATGGCATTTATCAAATTACTGTTGTTTGAATTATATACACAATACTTTTCCACCCTTTTACAGGATGAAAGGATGGCATATGCTTTATCACGGGTTTATGAAGAAGAATCATCGACAGATTTTGAGTATTCGTATGTTGCGAAAGATTGTTTTAGCTTATGGAGTTCCCATCAAAAAAGAATAAGAATAACGAGAAGTTAGACAAGGTCGCGGACTAATTTTTTTGAAAAAAAAATTGATTTTTTTTAGCAATATGCAGACAAGAGAATGCAGTGCGAAAACGGTGTCAAGCGTCAGTGTGATGGTAGTTCCTCTGAACGTGTCAAGCGTCAGTGTGATGGTAGTTCCTCTGAACGTGTCAAGCGTCAGTGTGATGATAGTTCCTCTGAACGTGTCAAGCGTCAGTGTGATGATAGTTCCTCTGAACGTGTCAAGCGTCAACAGGATTTGAAAGAATTCATTAACCGCAAGGATCATCTACAATGCTGCGAGAAGGAAGATTTCATGCGCAGACTCGATACCATTAAGCAAATATTGTGTAACCAAATGTGTGAAGTGTTACTACTACAACATAGACAAGAGAATGATATGCCGTGGGAAAAATCGGAAGAAGAGAACATCAATTCAAATTTCAATGCATTGTTAGAAATAGAAAAATCACTGAAAGATAAGATGGATAGATTATATCCATCACAGTAGATCTGAAGCGATTGAAGTCAGAATGTAAAAGTTGATACAGAGACCATTTTTTTTGGTCATATGGCCAATAAAAATTGAATATTATTGGCCATATGACCAAAACACAAACATGTCAGAGGTTGTGGATTACCGGAAAATCATCGATGACATCATCGCATCCAGCAAACCACGCGCTATTGTCTGCGACTTGATTAGTATGTTTGATAAACGTTTGATGAATCCAGAGATATATAAACCAATTAAGAGCAAATATGAAGATGAGCTCGTCGCATTGCTTAACAAATATTCTGGTGATGTTCAACTAATGGTGGCAATGTTGTTTCTAAACCTGTTCGTCCGTTCAGCTGATTTTGTTAACACATATTGGTTGAATTCGATGGAAAGAACAAAGTTATCTGATTACGAATCCAACAAGTGGATGATCGATGTGATTGAACAATTAGAAGTGAATGTCATTATTGAGATACTGAATATTTTCGAATCGATCCGTTGGGAATTATTCATTGCAAAAAACAGCAATGTATACCATTTGCGTTCTGGAATCGAACAAGAATTGATACATAAGCTTGTGTTAAATAACATTAAAACAAAACAAACGTTTACTGCAATGAATAAAGATGAACAGTTGTTATTTAAGCGTAAACAGATTGGGTTGTGTAAATATCCTATTGCGGATTTGAAATCAGCATTAGCTAATGCTACTCGACAGAGAATGATTAATTCATTAATTGACAAATTAAAATCTTTTACAAAGAACGATTCACTACTCGAAACATATATGGATTTGTTTAACCATAAAGATTATCAACCAATTTCTGATTCTATTAAAGATTTTGTTGAATTACTAATCGACAGCGAATTGTTACGTTGTGTAATCAATCGGTCGATTTATTATATGTTACTATTTGATATGGACAATTTAGAATTATATGTATCTAGATGTATCTCGCATCACAATTCAGGAAAGGCATGTACTTATAATTATCACAAATTTATGCCATTCCTTATGACGATAATGTATGAAATATACATACAATATATTTCGAGAATCAAAACATTTACTGAATCCGAGCAAGTGTATATTCAAGAGATGTACCGTAATTCAAGGATATGTTGTGTGATATTCGAGATTACGAGCGACATAAGAAGTTGGAAATTATTTTGAGCACATGCTGTGGGCCATTGTTAGGATAGCATTTTTTTATATAATCTCACAATATCAAAAGTATAATGTATCCAAAATATTCTGCTCGTAATTACTTAATGGATGATCGCGTAACTCACAAATTGGCAAATAATTGGATGGATGACGGCGTGGATTGCATACAACGGATATTAGTTCAGCAAATATGATTTCGGCTAACTGATTAGCCAATCGCTTTTTATGGTATTGTGAACTATAATACGGTTGATCCATTTTGTTCTGTGATAAGCCGTGCCAGTTCCATGGTTTATCTGGGTTATCCTTTACTATGCATGGTGTAATGTTTGGGTTTATTGAAACAGAAAGCCAACTCCATGGTTTGTCTAGATTGTTTTGAATGATGTCCCATGTGATATTTGGGCTTTCTGAAATCCACTCCCACTCCCATGGTTTATCTGGATTGGCTTGTATATTTTCCCACGTGACATTTGGATTACTCGAAATACTTTCCCAAAACCATGGCTCATTTGGATTGTTTTGAATAATTTTCCATGTAATCTTTGGGTTAAACGAAATAGAATCCCACCCCCATGGTTTATCTGGATTATTTTGAATAATATCCCATGTGATGTTTGGGTTATTTGGAATATCAGCCCAAAACCATGATTTATCTGGATTATTTTGAATAATATCCCATGTGGTGTTTGGATTTATTGAAATCCCATACCGATCCCATGGTTTATCCGGATTATCCTGGATAATGTCCCATGTGATATTTGGGTTTTGTGAAATCCCATACCAATTCCATGGTTTATCTGGATTGTTCTTGATGATATCCCATGTGATATTTGGATGGCATGAAATATAATACCAATACCATGGTTTATCTGGGTTATTTTTAATAATATCCCACGTAATATGTGAATCTAGTGAAATATTTTTCCGATTCCATGGTTTATCTAGATTATCATGTAGAAGATCCCGTGTGATATTTGAACTTTGTGAAAAATATTCCCAATCCCATGGTTTATCTGGATTATTTTGAATAATATTCCATGTGATGTTTGGATTTTTTGAAATGCATTCCCAACACCATGGTTTATCTGAATTGGCTTGTATAATTTCCCATGTGATATTTGGGTTTTGTGAAATCCAATGCCATTCCCATGGTTTATTTGGGTTATCACACACAAGATCCCAAAATGCATACATTAGTAATCCAGTTAACTGGATTCATTTTTTTTTTAAAAAAAACAGAGTTCTGTGGTGGTGTATTCTAAAACATATTACAGTGTATCCAAAATATTCTGCTCGTAATTACTTAATGGATGATCGCGTAACTCACAAATTGGCAAATAATTGGATGGATGATGGCGTGGATTGCATACAACGGATATTAGTTCAGTGAATATGATTTCGGCCAACTGATTAGCCAATTGTTTTTTATGGTGTTGTGAGCTATAATATGGTTGATCCATTTTGTTATATGATAAGTTATGCCAATTCCATGGTTTATCTAGGTTATCCTTTACTATGCATGGTGTAATATTTGGGTTACATGAAACACAACGCCAATTCCATGGTTTATCTGGATTGGTTTGAATAATATCCCATGTGATATTCGGGTTTTGTGAAATATTATCCCAACACCATGGTTTATCTGGGTTAGTCTGAATAATATCCCACGTGATACTTGGATGTCGTGAAATATGCCACCAATCACTTGGTTTATCCGGGTTACATTCAATAATATCCCGCATAATATGTAAATCTAATGAAATATCTTTCCGATTCCATGGTTTATCTGGATTATCCCGTAGAAGATTCCGCGTGATATTTGGGTTTTGTGAAAAACCATTCCACTTCCATGGTTTGTCTGGATTGTTCAGAATAATATCCCATGTGATATTCGGGTTTTGTGAAATATAAGACCATTCCCATGGTTTATATGGATTGTCTCGAATAATATCCCATGTGATATTTGGATTTCGTGAAATACCGTTCCAACTCCATGATTTATTTGGATTGTCGCACACAAGATCCCAAAATGCATACATTAGTAATTTAATTAATGAATTCAATTTTTTAGTAAAAAAAATACTTGGCTATAACGAATTTAAAATATTTTGACTATAATTATTTAATGCATGATATGAATGGATAAAATTTTGCGTATTTATGGATTGCTTAACATTATTCGAGAATGAAATTTACATACAACCATATTTCGAAATTGAAAATATTTAATGAAGCAAAATAACTGCATATATCCATGGAAAATGGAATAAGAAAATTGGAATTTGTTGAATAAAAAATCGTAAAATAGACCGCAATTATAAACAAACAAATTTGTACCCATAAAAAAATGATTTTTTTATATCGAAACGCATCCTCATCGGCAACCAAGTATGTCTAGTAATTCTGAGCAAGAGTCTGGTTCAGTTGCTGGTTCAGTTGCTGGTTCAGTTGCTGGTTCAGTTGCTGGTTCAGTTGCTGGTTCAGTTGCTGGTTCAGTTGCTGGTTCAGATGATACCAGATGTCTCGATCCAGATGACGCTAAGCGTCCCTCGAATAGTAATGTGGTTGATCCTAGAAAAATAGCAGCTCTGAGACCACAACCAGAAGAACTTAAACGCGAAAACGATAAGATAAATAAGCTTGCCAGTGTGCTAAACATGATTGAACGGCTGAAGAAATTAACAACAGACCAATTTATCAATGCGCTCGAAGAGATACTGCGTTCTACAAGTCCAACCATTCGCGAACATGCCATATCCTTATTTGAGATCGCAATGAAAACACCCAACAGTAGGCGTGATTTTGAGAGATTCATAACTAATTGCATTTACTTCATGCTTGTAAATAAGACTGATGAAATTGGCGATTTCATAAGTTGTTACATAGAACAAAGAAAGGGTCGCAGTGATGAAAACATATATTTTAGCACAGTGGTTCAGAGCGGTGTTGCATACATCCGCCTAATCATGTATGAAGTATACACGCAGTATATTTCACTCATTGTGTCGGATAAGGATATGCGCGATTTCGTGGTGATGTATTACAAAGATACTCACGATGTAAACAACTACTGTCAGGAGAGCATAACCTACCCAGAGACGAAACCACGTAGGCTTGAATTTTCCTTGAGGTGGTGTCAAGAAAACCCTAATAGCCGTTTAGAATGGTTTTAATGGTGATTAGTTGAATCGTTTTTTTATATATGTTTTATAGGGTTAATTATATCATGTCATATTCAGCTCTACATTCATATTCAGCTCTACATTCATATTCAGCTGAATATGAGCCTAAATATAACATACTATTCTTTACCTAACGGTCATAAAAAAATGATTTTTTTATGTCGAAATGTAGCTTCACCGTCAACCAAGCATGTCGAGCGACACCAAGCAAGAGAGTGAGGTTGATTCTGACGTTGGTTCAGTTACTGGCTCAGATGCTGGTTCAGTTGATGATTCAGATGCTGGTTCAGTTACTGGTTCAGTTGATGATTCAGATGCTGGTTCAGATGCTGGTTCAGTTACTGGTTCAGATGCTGGGTCGCGTGTAGATCCGGATATTGAAAAGGTTAACGAACCAGCTAAGACTGAAAACGTTCCTTTAAAAATGTCAAAACCATCGGTGGGTGAGCTTAATGATGCAGTGAGTGGAATAAATCAGGTAGACGGTGTCATGAATATGCTTCTATTGGTCTGGGGCCTGACCTCAAAGAAATATCTTAAAGCAATTCGTACAATACTAAGAAGTTCCGAATACGATAAGGTTCGTAAAGCAATCGAGAAATTCTTTCATATCATGAACGGGTTTTCTGACAATGAATACCACTTTGCAAAATTTTTGCATAACTGCATTTATTTCATGTTGGTAGGTAAGGTAGACCAAATTAAAGAGTTCATGACATTTTACATGAACTCTATACATGATGGGTTCCGTGCCACATACTTCGAATTTATGATTGTGAAGGGCTTGGCTTTCATCCATCTAATTATGTATGAAGTATATACACAATACATTTCGCGCATTGTACGAAACAATGATATGCGCGATTTTGCATTATTATACTACTCTGAAATGCATGATGAGCGGGATTACTTTCAAGTAAGTATAGCGTACCCAAACCCGGTAAAATACCAATCGACGACATATGTGCCAACATATGATGATTGGCGTAGCAGTGATAACGAGTAATCGGACCACTGTTTTTTTATATGTCATATAAGGTTAATTATATCATGACATATCAATCAGTAGTTGTTTTGGATTAATTAAAAAAAAATGATTTTTTATTTCTAAGATGCAAGCAAACTTGGTTGCAAGAATGGGTCAGAATTTATCGAACAACCATCCAGTTGAGACCGTTCACGACGTGGAACTTGATCCCAACGACGTTGGACCACTGACAAGACTATTGGCGTTTTCATATAACTCGGGTAAGCAGGCGTTTCTGGACCAGGTATTGATCCCAGGAAAAAACCATGAAGGGTTATGTAAGTTTGCAGATAATTTAGAGTTAGTGATTCAATTGCGCGTGATGTTACAACGTGCGATTGAACGTAAGTTGATGGATGAATCAATGTCAGATGAAGAAATACAAATACAACTTGTGTGTGAATTACCGAAAAATTTTAGAGATATTAAACATGTTAAATTTTACACAACATATATCGGCACAGTTCTAACAATTTTAGAAAACCGATTTAATTTATCTAATTATAGTCGTGAGCAACGTATTGCATTGCTTAGTCTCTATCGACAGTACAAATCACGTAATTTTATTAGTGCGTAGAGAGTTTGTTTTTGCTGATTTTTTTTCATTATGAAAATGTTATATACGGCATCGTGAAAAATATATATTACGCCTATATATTATTTATATTTCGTATGCCTTATCCATATGTTTCATCCATATGTCTTATACCTATGAAATATTTATACAAAATGGATCAACCATCCCACATAACTTCGACAATTTGTATGTATAACTCTTTGTCGTATATTCGCTATCTTTTGTCTTATATGTTATGTTTGCCATTATATGTTCTCTATCTATCCTAATAATATTAACGTGTTTAACAATAATATCATTCGAATCATATTTTTGCAATTCTGCGGAACCGTCGCGGAACGCTTTGAATCGTTCTTTAACTAAATATTCCAGTCGCCGCGTGGATGTTATGTTAACGTTTGCACGAAGCCAATAAATGAATATAATCGCGAACACAATAACAATGGACCAATAAAATTGTTCGACAAATCCCATGATGGTTACTGAATGATAATTTAAGTTTGTTGCGGATTGATATTGTGTAATATATTAGGATGGAGAAAAAAATATATTTTTCTAATTTAGCGATTCGTAATACGATACCAAACTACAAAGAATCTTATGATTGATATGATAACTGTTTGTAAAAGTTCACAGCTTCTGGATGTGCTTTGATTTTATCAAAATTTATTTTTTCGATATATAAATTTTCAAGCGTGCGAACCCTACTAAGTGCGACGTAAACCATACCGTATTCAAAACATTCGCTTAAATCCATTTGCACACAATCTAATGTCATGCCTTGACATTTATGTATAGTGCTTGCGTATGCTAATAATAGCGGAAATTGTTTAACAACGAGGGTTTTTTTCGGGGATACTTTAACCACTAAAAATTCGGGGACAACGGAATGTATGTTTTCATTGCCATTTACAGACATGAATTTAACGGTGATGTAATCTTTTGTTTGCGCCAATACAACTCCGCGGCTGCCATTTACCAAATTATTTAAACAATTTAAATTTTTAGTTAGCATCACTTGCGCGCCAACCGCAATTGGTAATTGATACATAATCTGTAAATTAGCCCAAAGTAATTTATCATCGTCTGTCAGCGGACAAATTTGTAAATCCAATTCATTGAAATCGAAGTTGTCGAAATTATATAACATCGGATTAAAATATCCCCACAGCGCTGTGTGGATGGCAATATTCGGTAATTTACGCAATTCTGCTATATTAATATCATTAACTGATTTACGCTTTGGATATAGTTTAGTTGGTTTAATTTCCAATGTCTTATTCGGAAGTCTTACGTAATCGCTAATGATATTTCTTAATTCACCTGTGCATTTCCCGACGCGAATATTTCGCAAAATTTCGTAGAAATCCTCGTCACTTTGTCGCATATTTTTACGTAAGTAAATTATTTTCAGCTTACATTCGTCCCAAGCTGAAGAATGAAATATAAAGTTTCCATTGATCGGCGGAAGTTGTAAGAAATCACCAAGTAAAACTACTTGAATACCACCAAATGGCTTGTTGTTGTTTCGGACTCTTTTGCCAACATTATTTGCCAAGTCGAAAAATTTGGCTGTTAGCATCGATACTTCGTCAATAATTAATATAGATGTTTCATTCCATCTTATTTGCGCAGGTTTGTTGACTTTTTTAATATCTGCTTCTTCGCTCAGTCCTACTCCGACGAAAGAATGAAATGTGATTCCATTAATTAGTGATGCTGAAATACCAGTGCTCGAAGTAATAACCATTTTTTTTCCATATGTGTGTTCGCTACACTGGTTA
>JACCDJ010768212.1_pt1 | contig 11526 bp, 7 predicted proteins | sample 7444481 | NCBI WGS metagenome assembly JACCDJ01 (sample SAMN15323435, study PRJNA562643) | freshwater metagenome | isolation source: river surface water | place: USA:Blue River Watershed | collected 2017-08-15 | reverse complement strand
CCGCGGCCAAAATAGGTCCGCCTGATTGTAGAGAGTTTTCTTTGCCCGTCAAGATGCCTGCGCTTGCTAACTCATTTGCTGATTTTGTAACTACTGTTTGAACAATGCTTACTTGCTTTGTAGTGTTGCCTACTAAATTTGATGCTGATGTTACGCCTGCTTCGCCCGTTGTAGTTGCGCCGATAGCATCACTTGCGCTCATGCCCTTGCTGATTAGGGCAGATATGTGACTGCCGGCACCAGGAGGAAGCACACCGCCAAATTCAAGTTGCTTAGCAGTTAGACCGGTAGCGCCGCCGATAACACCGGCTGCTTTCTTTGCCGCATCTGTTAGTGATTGAGCATTTACTGCCATCTGAGCAGAGATAGCTTTTACTGCTGTTGGACTAACAACATTACTTGATGTTGTAGGGTTAGGCATTGTATTGACTTCAGCATCGGACGCAGGGTTAGCTGGTGCCGCTGGCGTGTTTGTGTTTAGCGCATCTAAGGCTGACTTAGTATTTGTCCACAATGAAGAAATAATCATGCTCATTTAGGAATTCCTTTACCTGCCATAGGCCATGGGTGATGTGTTGGTGCTCTGCTTACTACACTTTCAAAACCTTCAGGTGCTGGGCAAATCCAACCTACCTTTGGTGATTTTGCTACATCTGTGTATGCTGTTTGCGTGATAGGATCAACTTCAGGAGCAGTTAGACCACTACCGCCGGAGTTCAAGTTGACTTTGGTGCCTACGATAGCAGTAGTACCACCAGCTTCAAAGCCTGCTTTGCCATCCGCTCTCATAATCATTGAGCCTGCGATGTTGAAAGAATAGTTGGCTGCCGCGTAACCTTGAAACGAGCCACCAGATTTGAATGTCATATCTCGTTTGCTTTCAACCTTCATCTTGCCGCCGGCATACATTTGTAGGTCTTTGCCTGCGTGAATGTTTACATTTTTATCTGCGTGCAAGTTGATATCGCCTTCTGTTCGCACATTGAATGAGTTCATTGAAAAGATATCAATAGTGCCTTCTTTGCCTAACTCGATCCAAGAATCGCCGTTTGAGTGAATGATGAATAAGGTTTGATCCGTGTCGTGCATCATGATTTGATGACCAGCACTTGTGCGTAAGCGAACTAATTGCGATTCGCCATACAAGTCACCATCGTCCATAACAAATGAGTGTCCGCCAACTCTGCCCACTACTTTTAGTTTTTCAGGGTCTGCTGATGATGCTGCAAATACTAAGTCTCTGGCAGTGTATCCGCCCTCATAAATTGCGCTGCCTGGTGTTGACATGCCAAATACTTTACTTGGACTCTCACGCTGAGCACTTGAAGTAATTGTGCCGCGAACAGGATCTCTGATAAGACCTTGACGCTCAATGATTGATGCTTGATAACTGTGAACAGGTTTTGCTTCGTCGTAAATCGTGCCGCTTTGCTCTACGCTTGGGTTATTTGCGTTGACTTCTGTTGTTGGTAGTCTATCTACGCCGCCGTATGTTGTTGCTTCAGTTGAGTTTGGTACTACTTTACTTGATGCGCCGATAGCGGGAACCATTGAGATTTGACCTACTTTAGGTACGCAACCTATGTAGAAGCCGTTGCCGTCTTTGTCAATGCCATCAATAAAAATACAAACAACTTCTGTGCCGATGTCGGGCGCAGTTGCCCAGAAACCATAGCTGTTTGGGTTACCAATGAAGCCACCGTCGCCTGTTGCTTTGCCGTTTCCAGAGAATAACCCAATGAACGGACTCAAGTAACGAACTTTCTTCCATGATGAAGGATCATCTGGATCAGTAGAACCAAACGCTGCCACATACACTTGAAGAACGCCGCTCTTAGTGTCATCAATATTATTTTTCACAATACCGATAACTGGAGAAGTCATTGACGATGAACTTCTCTTAGGGTTATCTATATAGTTTGGGTTATTATTCAGTGATGGGCTATCGTTTGCCATTTATTTTCCTTATGGTTCTTGTGCTTGTTGATCTAAGCGTCTAGGGTCATTAGCACTACCTCGACCGGCGTTGCCTTCATAACCAGGCACATAAGCGTCACCCGTTTGAGTTTCTTCGTCATTCTCTAGTCTGCCCTCATCACCAGAGCTTTCGCCCGTCACTAGTAATTCTTCATCAACAATAATACATTCTAATGTCTGATGAAAGACTCCCTTGCTTAGAGTTGATTCAACTTGCTGAACTGCGAATACCATGCCTTTGATTCCAGCATCACGAGCTTTTGTAGTTTGATAAAATTGTAGTCTATCAGTAACATCAAGTAAACCATTATTGAACGGTGAGCCATCTTTCATACTGTAATCAGTTGCCATGTTGAAAATCATTTGAATTGTTACTTGACCGCCGAATGGGTTGATTGAACCGTCGATACTTTGAAACTTGTCTACACTTGTTGATTGACTTACACCGCTTGATGTTACCAAGAAATCAGGGTCGCCCATGATTTTTATTTTTGCTATGCCCTGATCAGAGGGGCTATAAAGTTGACCGCGAACGCTTTCATTTATTTCAGCACCTTTGTTCAAGCCTGGTCCGCCTTTATCGCCGGCAACAGTGTTTTCATGCGCTACTGGTGCGCTACCTGTTCTGTTAGGCAAGTCTTCAGCGTTTGTGCTAATTGCCGCAGTCACATAGTACAAGCTGTTGTATTCCTGAACATAAGATATCACTTCTGTGTTTTTGCCCGTGAACCAGTAGTTGTATTCTTTGAATGGGCCTGGCCAGATTCTAGTATTATCAATATAGTTTGTTCTAATGTAGTAAACATCATACGGACGAATTTGAAACTTGATATCATAAGTCCATGCTTTGTTCTTATTGATGCCCTTAGCAGTGACTACAGGATTCACTGAATACCACTCTAGTGCTTTTAGAGCAGTGCGTGAAATGCTTTCTGCTTCAATGTCTTGTGTCTTTACTGTATTGAGAGCATCTGTAATAAACTTACTCTTAGTAATAATGCTATCAATAACTGATGTAATCTTTTGACCACTTTTTACGCTGACTGCTGATTTAGTAGTATCAAAACTTGTAGCGCCAAAACTATCAGAAATGTCTACTTGATCTGAAGACTTTGACTGATCGGGCGCTACCGTCACATTACTAAATGTAGTATCGTCAACTAATCTTGCTTTAGCGATTGCGCTGTTTGCGTCAGGTTTGCCGTTTTTATCTAAGAATTCAAAATCAATTTCGTAAGTTAGGTCTGTTAGTTTCTTGTCTGCTTTATCTTCAATAGAATTGTTGATAACTTGTGCTAAGCCCTTTGACGAGCGACTAGAGCCGCCAACTAAGATTTCTTCTACAGTTGAGCCGCTGATTGTAAAGTTTTGTGTGATTGTGCCGTTCATGTTGCCGTATGCGACTTTCTCGCCTACGATTGTTGCTGCACAATCATATGTGACCATCTTGCCGTCGAGTTTGAACTTCATTTCGCTAATCTGTAGCGGGAAGTAGCGTTGTAATACTGCGTTTTCATCTCCGTCGCCGCCGCCGTTTTCGTAGCCTTCGACTTCCGGGCTGCCGCTTGTGATAATCTTACCGTTGATATCATAGCCATAGAACTTGATGCCCATGATGTAGTGCTGTGTAAAGCCATTTGCTTCAAAGTCAGGCGGCTGAGATTGCATGATAGGGCTAGTTTTGTTTAGTTCTCGACTAGCTCGGGAAACATCTCTAAGGAATGTAAATCCCATAGGTTCATGAATTTTGAATGATACTTCTGTTAGTAACGATGCTTGGTTCTTGCCGCCTGGTAGAATAGACTTGATTGTTACATCGTCAATGAAATAGTCAAGACCTTCTTTGCCTGGACCTAGTGTTCCGTCAAGTGTAATCAGTCTGTCTTCCATCTTGTTGTTGATGCCGCCGCTTTGAGCGATAACATAAACACCTTTGCCGCTGCCTTTTAGTTGACTCATCTCACCTGTTTCAGTGAATGTGTTGAACGCTTCAGGCGTGACCATGTAAAGAGCAACACTGTATGCCCAGCTACTAAACTTGCTTAGTGGGTTAGGTTTTCCAGGATTAGGTCCGTCTTTTTTATTTCGCTTAGCAGTTATTACCACCGCAGGCAAAACTGTTGCGCCGCCGCTAGTTGCGCTTGTGCTACTCTCGCCAGCATCCTCTCTCTTTTCGTTTTCTGCTTCTGTATTGACATTTGAGGCAGCAGGAACGCCTGTTTGTGAATCAGATGTTGATGCGGTGTCTTGCCCGTTATCGTCTAGGGCTGTTTTTAGTCTTTCTCTAGCTTGCGCTAAATCGTCGTTTGCTTCAGCAAGACTTGCTTCAGCTTTAGCTAACTTGCTTTTGATTTTTTCTAAGATAGCAGGCTGCGCTTCAGGATCACCAGCATCAATCGCGGCTTGATAAATCTTCAAATCGTTTTGAATAGTCAAGACTTTGATTTGATAAGATGTGACTCTGCTCTGATACAGATTCACATCTTGTTGCGCTTGATTGTATTCAGCCATTCCCATAAATTATTTTCCAATCCAATGATTTGATTTGTTATTCAATTTATAGTCCTAACGAATTCACAACGCTATCTTTTGATGGTAGATAGATATAAGTTCCGTTGACAAAATCAAATAGAGGATCTTTTAGTGTGTTAGGGTTACGTTGAGCAAACACCCACCACAATCTACTGTCACCATATAAGTCGTTTGCTAACAAGTCAGGTCTGTGGTTGTAGGTTGCGTTGATCATCCAATAAGTGTCACTAGAACTAGCGGTGATTGGTCGATTGCTCATAACGTCCAAATATTGGCCGTTTACTGTTCCTGTATTTTTGTATGGACTAGTTGATGGATATTTCATTACCACATGCCTCCGCCGTTGCCGGGATTAGTGCTTCCTCTTAGTAGATCGCCTTTAGCATATGCTTCTAAACTAAACTTATTACTTGCGGCATATCTAGTTATCATTGGGTTGAATGTCAATGAAATTGATATTTTTGTAGGCACACGAGTCATGCCTGCGCTTGATACTGTGTTCTGTGCTGCACCGCCAGAAGTGGGTGTGCCTCGTGTTGTTAGACCTGCGCCGAATAATCGCATTACACTATTGATTGCTCCGCCGATTGCGCCTAGCTCTCTGCCGAAACCTGGTTGCTGGAACGGTGTTAGACTTGCGCCGTTGATGCCGGTAGTGCCGCCGCTAGGATACGCATTGATGTAGTCAACATCGTTAGGCAGAGTATATGTAAAGTTTGTTAGCACAACAGGGTGATTGTCAAACTGATATTCGCCGAGGCCGCTCAAATAGAGCAGTGGTGGAGGGACACCGCGGTTCTTGTCTTGACCGTAGAACATTTTTGTAGCACTGCGACAGAAGTGAATAACAGCAAGCATGTAGTTTGCTTCAGTAATGTCTTGTGCTGTGAAGTCGCCCGTGACCGTAATGTTTTCTACCGCACTGCCTTGATATGTGTATAAGTTGTAGTTGCTATGAGTCAATGATGTGGTATCATACTTTGCTGAATATGCTACTGAGATTGATGGCGTGTATGGGAAAATAACGCCCTTGCCCTTTAGCGGCGCTAATATGCCTGGGTTAGGTGCGTTGTAAAGATAATCACTCTGTGGTGCGAGTTTAATTCTGAAGCGCCAGTCAGGTGCTGATGCGAAGGGAACTGGAGCCGCCACTCCGGTGCCTGCGGCTTGACCTCTACTACCAGCGGCTGCTTCTAAATCTGCGTCTGTAGGTTGAGAGTCATTGTTGTATGCGTCTTCAGCATCTTGTCTTGCTTTTTCAAACGGGTCATCATCAGGATTGATTCCTTGTTGTTCGTTGCCTGTACCGGTTGCGCCATCGCCGCCTTCATTAGTATCAGCAGTAGTAGTAGAATTACCTTGATAAACATAAGGGTCACCGTTTAGAGCAAGTGTTGTGCTATCCTCACCCTTTGATTGAGCGTCTGCGCCCGCATCATTTGTGCCGCTTTGTTGCTGGTCTTCGCCGGTTGCGGTCGTTGCTATGTTCTCGCCTTCGCCTGGTGTGTCGTTGTTATTGTTTGAGTCAGCTTGACTGGCAGCAGTGTCGCCGTCAGGTGCTGTTTTCTTGACTTCTTCTACTTTTGCTGCAGCTTCTGTTTGAGCGGTTGTAGTAGTTGTAGTTTCAGTTGCGCCAGGCGTTGTTGTCGTGGTGCCTGGCGTTTGTTCTATTTTTGCGGCATTTGCTTGGTCGTTTAGCTTGACTGACTCTGAGCGAAGGGCGGCCGCTTTTTCTGCTCTTTGATCAGGAGATAGCGACTTGATCTCATCGTATTTTTCTTGTGAAATCTCACCGTTTGCTAACTTTTTATCAAGAGTGCCGCCTGGTCGCTGAGCAAAATTAGAGTAAAGACCCGCTTCTTTTGATGCTGAATCTGCTTGTTGCTTTAGCGCAATGCTAGTAGGCGTATCAACTTCTACGGCTCGTTGTGTTGTTTGTGAGCCTCCACCGCTAACAGTTACAGTTTCAGTTGTTTGTGTGTTTACTGGTTGTTTTGATACGGGAGCACTCTCAAAATTAGGCGACTCTAGACTTTTATAATATGATGCGCTCTCTTTTTGCTCTGCAGCGGTTGGTTTTTCATAATCTACCCCAGCAACTTTACCGCTACCTATATTCACTGCCTCAAACTTACCGTCCATGCCGACGCCGATGGCAGTATCATCGTAGCCCGCAGTTTTGATGGCCGCCGCAATCTGATCCTCAGATGCGCCGTTCTTTTGCATCTGATTCAGTTGAGCTACTAAATCTGATTTTGAGATTTTATCAGTTGCCATGGGTGGTTGTCCTTTTACTAAATAGTATTTATCGCCACCAAAACCGCTGTTTTTCATCCATTTTCTATTGACTTTAGAGATGGATGTTGTATACTAATGTTTTACAACTACATTTATGAGCCTAGCACCCAAAAAACCCGTCAACTATCTAAACAACAAAGACATTCTCAAAGAGATACACCTAAGCAAAAATACATATTGCTCCTACTCAAAACCTGAGTATCACCAGTATGATTTTATTGTGGATTACGAGGATAACAGTAATCTAGAAGCTAGTTTAGAGTATGCCTCCAGCGAAGAAGTCATCAAAAAAGCTAAGGAAAATCGTGCTCTACGCAATGATGTTGAGCAAAATTTGCCAAAGGGCACTACGGATCCTGAGTCGATTGATACTACCGATTTGATCTTTAGAGTCATGACTTGGGATCATATTCCTATGGCTCCTAAGGCTCCAAAAAAGATTGCCAAGAAGAAGTCAGCTAAAGACATCTTTGATTTTGACGAAGAGGAAGACATTTTTGAGGAATTAGAAGCAGTTGCTCCCGTCAAGAATGTTGACGACTTAGTTCATGTTCGTGTCAACTTCCCTCCGTTTCAGCATTTCAAATTCAATCGTGTCGGCAGCCTAGTTTGCGTAGGCAAATCACACTGGGAAGGCGATATGAAGACCGGCGAGTTTGCTCGTGACAAAGGTCAGATTACGAATAAACTAGCCCGTATGTATTTGAAGTTGTGTGAGAAGTATGGCACAAAGTGGAACTGGCGTGGCTACTCTTACAACGACGAAATGCGCGGCAGTGCTATTCTACAGTTGACTTATGTTGGCTTGCGTTTCAACGAGGCAAAGTCAAATAACCCATTCGCTTACTTTACCGCAGTGCTAAACAACTCTTTTTGTCGTGTTCTCAACACTGAGAAGAAGAATCAAAGTATTCGTGACGACATTATGGAATACAACGGCCTCGCTCCATCTTTCACTCGTCAGTTCGCAAACGAATACAAAGCACAAGAATAACGGTTTGGTTGTTCTTACTCCAAAAGCAGTTGACATTGTTGACTGCTTTTTGCTATACTATGTATTTGAAAGCAAAGTAGATAAACACTAGTATTCACTTAGGACTAAAATGTTCATTTATAAAATAACAGTCAAACCATTAAATCAAATATACATTGGATTAGATACTAAACCAGAATACAAAAAATCTCGCTGGAAATCTCACTGTAAAGATTCCGAAACCTCCAAAAGAAAAATTCATTTAGCAATAGCAAAATATGGCATCAATGAGTGTGTGTACGAAGTCATCGACAGTGGTTTCGATTCAATTGGTCAATTAGCATTAGCAGAAATAAAATACATCAAGCAATACGATTCGTATCACAATGGTCTAAACTCTACGCCTGGTGGCGATGGCTTAGGCAAACATGATCTATCTTCTATGACAGATGAGGAAATCAAGTCAATCAAAATGGCACTTGGAGAATCATTCACTGAATATAATAAAAAGAAATGGGATGGCATGACTTTAGAAGAAAGAAGAGAAAAGACATCTCATCTTCACACAGATGAGATTATATCAGCAAGAACTGAAACTCTAAAAGAGTTCTATAAACATAATCCAGAGATGGCATTATCAAAATCGATTGCTATAGCAAAGTGGCAGGCAGAAAACAAAGATAAAATGATAGAACAGAATAAAAGAAATGGTCTCATCGGTGCAGCTAAGATGTCAAAAGCAGTTACAGTAGAAAAAGAAGATGGCACTGTTGAAACCTTTGTCAGTAAGAGTGAGTTCCGAAGAAAAACAAATATATTGTATGCCACTTTAGTTGACAATATGAAGCGAGTTGAGTATTATAAAGGATATAAGATAAAAAATGACTAACACAAAAAATTTATTCAAAAAGGCTGCCGTTTTTACGGATCTTCATGTAGGCCTAAAAAGCAACAGCATTGTTCATAATGAAGACTGTCTGAAATTTATACAATGGTTTATCCAAAACGCAAAAGCAGAAGGTTGTGAAACTTGTTTCTTTCTTGGCGATTGGCACCACAATCGTGCAAATATCAACATCCAAACTCTTCATTATTCACTGAAGGGGTTAGAGATGCTGAATGATGCTTTTGATGCTGTATATTTCGTGGCGGGCAATCACGACCTATATTATCGTGACAAGCGTGATGTTCATAGTGTCGAGTGGGCAAAACATCTACCCAATGTAAAAATTATTGACGACTGGTTTGAAGCGGGTGATGTTGTTATCGCTCCTTGGTTGTGTGGTGAAGATTGGAAAACACTTGCCAATAAACAAGGCAAATATTTGTTCGGTCATTTTGAATTACCTCATTTTTATATGAACGCAATGGTAGAAATGCCCGATCATCAAGAATTACAAACTAATCACCTCAAAAACTTTGAAAGTGTGTTTAGTGGGCACTTTCACAAGCGTCAACAAAAAGGCAATGTAACATACATCGGCAATGCTTTTCCTCATAACTTTTCGGATGTCGGCGATGATGAACGCGGCATGATGGTGCTAGAGTGGGGCAATGAACCCGTGTTCTACAAATGGGCAGACGCTCCTAAATTTCGCATCTATACACTAAGTTCGGTGCTAGAAGAACCAGAAAACTTGCTTTTGAAGAACAGTTATGTTAAAGTTAACCTTGATATTGATATTTCATTTGAAGAATCAACTTTCTTGCGTGAAACTCTCGTACCACAATACGGATTGCGTGAAATGAGTTTGATTCCTATGCGAACCGATATTGAAACGGATTCAACTGACTATACTAATCTTGCGTTTGAATCGGTTGATACTATTATTCAGAAACAAATTGAAGAACTACAAGAAGGTTCGTTTGATAAAAAGCTATTGTTAGACATTTACCGCGCACTATGATTACCCTAAAGACCCTAAAACTCAAAAACTTCTTATCTATCGGCAATGTAGAGCAGACAATCAACTTTGACAACAAGGATCTAACGCTTATTTTAGGCGAGAACTTAGACTTGGGCGGCAATGACGCTGGTAGTCGCAACGGCACGGGCAAGACTTCAATGCTACAGGGCTTGTCTTACGCTCTTTTCGGCACTGCTATCAACAACATCAAAAAAGATAACCTAGTCAATCGCACAAATGAGAAAAACATGACCGCTACTATCGAATTTGCGGTTCGTGGCGTCGATTATAAGATTGTTCGTGGTCGTAAGCCCAATGTCTTGAAGTTCTATATCAACAATAAAGAACAAAGTACCGATGATGATGCGCAGGGTGATAGTCGTGAGACACAAGATGCTATTGAACGAGTATTGTGTATGTCTAACACTATGTTTCAGCATATCATTGGCTTGAACTCATACACTACGCCCTTCTTATCACTCAAAGTAGGTGAGCAACGAGTTGTTATCGAGCAGTTGCTTGGTATCACCTTGCTGTCTGAGAAAGCAGATAAAGTCAAAGAACTCAACAAAGCAGTCAAAGATGCGATTGCCCTAGAGGAGGTCAGAATCCGCTCCGTTGAGCAAGCAAACAGTCGTATCACAGAGCAGGTTGAGAGTCTAAAACGCCGTCAAGTGTTGTGGCAGAAAAAGCACGATAGCGATGTTGCTCATTTAATCTCAACATACGAGCGTCTAACTGCTATGGACATTGAAGCAGAGATTCAAGCACACAGTGCCTTGAGTGCTTATGCTGAATTGAAGCGACAACACGAGTCATTCCAATCCATTCTTACTCGTCAAACTGCGTGGAAAAATAAAATTTCTACAGAGTTGAATGGTTTGGAAGCAAAACTAGCAGAGTTGAAGTCTATTGATGTTGAAGCTGAGCTACAAGCACACCGAGACTTGTCAGCGTGGACAGTCAAGGCCGCAAATATGCGCCAGCTACAAACCTACATCGATAGTTGCTTGGCGGCTGAGAAACGAGAGCAAAAACTCATCGACAAATTGAAAAAAGAAGTCGAAGAGTTGAAAGATCATAAGTGCTATGCTTGCGGTCAAGACTTTCACGACGATAATCATGCGACAGTATTAGCTACTAAAGAGAAGGCGCTACAAGAAGCCGCACTACAAGCACTAGCTACTAACACTCAGCTACTTGAACATCAAGATGCGCTTAAGGCTCTTGAACCCCTGGGCGATAAACCCGTCACGCACTTCAAAACCGAAGCAGAAGCTGTTCGTTTGAGCAGTGAAGTAGCAAATATTGAAGCGCAGATTGTTGCTAAGCGTGGCGAGAGTGATCCGTATGCTGAACAACTAGCGGAATTTGTATTGCCTGAGTTAGGCGATGAACCTGTGACACATTACCGCACTGTTGAAGAAGCAATTTCTCATAAAAACATGATTTCTACGACTGAACAGCAGTTAGTGATGAAAAATGAAGAGACTGACCCGTATAGTGAGCAAATTGCAGAGATGGAGCATCAAGCCATTCAGCAAGTTAGCTATGATGAGATCGATAGACTCAACAAACAGTTTGCACATCAGGATTATCTACTCGATTTGCTTACAAACAAGAAGAGTTTTGTCAGAAAACGCATTATTGAGCAAAATTTGACTTATTTGAACACTCGTTTGAGTCACTATCTTACAAAAATGGGTCTGCCGCACAATGTTGTGTTTCAGAATGACCTATCAGTTGAAATTACTGAGTTAGGTCGTGACTTAGACTTTGATAACTTGTCACGAGGTGAGCGAAATCGACTAATTTTAGGTCTAAGTTTCGCATTCCGTG
>JACCDJ011169844.1_pt1 | contig 11532 bp, 10 predicted proteins | sample 7444481 | NCBI WGS metagenome assembly JACCDJ01 (sample SAMN15323435, study PRJNA562643) | freshwater metagenome | isolation source: river surface water | place: USA:Blue River Watershed | collected 2017-08-15 | reverse complement strand
CGTGCGCTGTCCAGGGCCTGCTGGGTGAACCAGATAGCCACATCCGCATGGCGGCAGATCAAGGCCTCAACGCCTGCAAAGAAGCGTTGGCGGCGGGTGGTTGGCACGGTACCCGGGTGCACAAAAGGGTCGTGAACCTCAGCCAACCAGGGAATGCCGAGTTCCTGTTGCAAGCGCTGAGCCGCCAGGTGGGCGGCGACTGCTCCGCCGGTGGAGTAAATCAGGTCAAAGGCTTTTATGCGTGCCAAGGCACGGCCGCGTCGCTCCGCACTGAAGCGCCAGCTCCAGGAGTTTTCCACCGGATAGAACAAGCGCTCAACCAGCATGGCGGGTAACAAGAGCACGCTGATCAGCGTCATCAAGAGACGGTATAGGCCCGGGTGGTTCAGTCGCTGGCGCAACACATGTCGCATGTCAAACCGCACCGCCGAGGGGCCGGGGGACCACAGGCGATGGTGTTCAAAGCGTTGGTCCTGCGCCCCTAGAACACCACTTAGCACGACCACCTCGATGCCAGCTTGCAGCAAGTACGGCATCTTGTCCGTGATGGTCTGGCTAGACGCACGTCCGTCCATGTTGAAGGCGTGGGCCAGGATCAGCCAGCGTTGACGTCGAGGGGGGGGCATGCCGGATAACAACGGAGCGAAGGTCGGAGTTGGGTCAAATCAAGATTCTAAAAGCCGGGTCTTTTACGCACCACTCAATGTCGAGCACGCTGGGCCAGCACACGCTGCATCACCGCCTCATGCTGTGCCGCCGCGCTGCGCCAGGTTCGCTCCTGTGCAAAGGTCCATCCGGATTGCGTCAGTCTCGCGCGCAGGGTTGTATCTGTCAGCAAGGACACCAGCAGTGCTGACAGGGTTTGTTGATCCAGCGGATCATCCAGAATCAAGGCGTTGACGGCGTGGGTCAATTCGGCAGCAATGCCGCAGTATTGCGCGCTGGACACAATGACGGGCAAGCCGTTCGCCATGGCCTCCAAGACAACCATGGCGTAGGTGTCCTCGGTGGTGGGGTGGACCAGCCAGTCTGCTGCGGCATAGGCAGGTAAGACGTCGGGCAGTGAACCCAGCAGATGCACGCGGTCACCCAAACCCAAGTCTCCCATGAGTTGTTGGTAGCGCTCCAGATGACGCCCTTGTCCCACCACGGCTAGGTGAAGTTCTGGTGTCAGCGCCAAAGCCTGCAACAGGGTAGGCAGCCCTTTCTTGTCGAAATCGTTGCCGACAAACAAGGCCAGGGGTACGTGGAGGGGTAACTGCAGTTGCGCCCGTGCTTGTGAAGTTTCCTGGCGCGCGACGGGAATGTTGACGCCGGGAGGAATCACCTCCATCGCCGAGGCAGTGTGGGGATAGCCCGTCAAGGTGTCTTGCTTCACATGGTTGGAGGTGGCCACGACCCATCGATCCGGTTTCATGGCGAAACGTGACGCTTCCAGACACCAATACGCCATCAGCCGAGGACTGGTGAACAACGACAGCCAACGCAGCGCGCGTTTGAAGGGTGTTAAGCCATGAAACAGTCCGACACGAAAAGGCCTCACGTGAACAGTTTGCAAGTGTCCGTGCCAGGTGTTCTCGTGCGAGTGCACCACGTCAAAACCATCACGGGTCATGCGCCAGGTTCGCAGGGCAAACCACAGTTGATTGAGCCAGCGGGGCTTTTTAAAAGGCCGTGACACCGGGTGGTAGGTGATGCCGGGGTGGTGGTGCTCGATTTCCTGGGCAAACACGTGCACCTCGTGCACCACTGACAACTCTTCTGCAATGGCCGCCGCATAACGCTCGGCCCCGCCGAACCGGTAGCCAAAGTGTCGGTTGAGAACCGCGATCCGCAGTCGCGGCAGGGTGCTCATCGGTACCGGTCCTCGTAGCTGTGCAGGGTTTTGGCCCAAAACAGCAACAGGTGATTGCTGTGCGCGATCAGCACCCGTGGCAACTCGTGGAGATCATCGCCTGGGCGAGCACGACCGCGTCGGGTGGTGGTGCTGGTGATGAAGCCGGCCTCCCGTGCCATCTGGGCGTGCTCGGGTGTGTAGCGGCCATAGGGGTAGCAAAAATGTCGGACTTCCTGACCGGTGATGTCTTGCAGCGTTTGTTTACAACCGGCCATTTCATCCCCGGCTTGAGTACGGTCCAGCGTGGTCAGGTCGGCGTGATGCCGTGTGTGGGCTCCCAGGTCCATGCCCGCCTGCACCCACTCGCGCATCTGCGCAGGAGTGAGCAAGGGTTTGGAGGGCACACCGATGGCGTCATCCCAGGCATTGCGGCCCTCGAACGGGTCGCTTACCGCATAGCAGGTGGCGCTGAACCCGTGGCGTTGCAAGACCGGCAGGGCATGCACCAGATTGTTGTGGTAGCCGTCGTCGAAGGTAATGCCCACCACCTTGCCGGATTGCTCTCCTTGCAAGTACGGTTCTAGTTCGGTCATGCTGACCCCGCGATACCCCAGCAGGCGCAGCAAACCCATCTGTCGAGCAAAGCGCTGCGGCGTCACCGTCAGGCCTCTCAGGGGCGTGCCCTTGGCCGGTGAGGCGTCAATCTGGTGGTACATCAGAATGGGGATGGGCCGGTTCATGGTGTCAGTGTGATGCAAATGGAGGGACTTGGCCTCTCATTGAGCCGTTGACAGGTACTGGCTTAACCCTTCTTGCGCCTGAACACGCTGGCTCGAGAGGATGTCTTCAAGGCGCCGCACGTTGTCTTCCAGTTGGGACCGATCACTCTCCCGATGCCACAGATGCAGCACCCCCGTGGCGAATCGTCCGTCCTTGCGGCGCACGCCCCGTCGAATCAGGCGTACAGCCAGGTCCGCGTCCTCATGGCCCCAACCGGCGTAGCTCTCATCAAAGCCATTGATTGCCACAAAGTCCTCACGCCAAACTGCCAGGTTGCAGGTGCGTGCGCCTTGCCAGCGGTCAGGTGAGCGCAGTCGCCAGGCCCCATCGGCCACATGCAGCAGAGGCAACCAGCGGTTGATGCGCCCAGCCAGACGATCCACCAACCACTGGCCGCGGTGGCGTGTGTGCAAGGGGAGTTGATGGCTCAACGCATGCTGTGTGAACGTGTGGCTGAGCAAAATGCGGTTGCCCGCGACGAAGCACCCGGCTTGAGCCACGCGTTTGTGTTCGCTGACAAAGTCGGGCAAGGGAACGCAGTCGCCATCCAGGAATATCCAGTAATCCCCGGTGGCCTGGGCACAGGCGCGGTTGCGTGCGGCACCGGCGCGAAATCCCTGGTCCTCTTGCCACACATGGCGCATGGGCACTGGGTACTGGCTGGCCAGGGACTGCACAAGCTGTCCGGTGTCTGCCGCAGACCCATCGTCGGCCACCACCACCTCAAAGTCGAGATCTTCTTGCGCGGCCAGGCCTCGCAGCACGGCCTGCAGCGCATCCGGGCGGTTGTAGGTGGTGACAATCACGGATGCCCTCATGAGCGCGGTGCCTTGTCCTGCAAATACATCAACTTCAGGTACCGGTAATAGGTGCCTTCTGCGTTGGACACGGCCAGGATGAATCCCTCGCGACCGTCCAAAAATCCCCGCTTGAACAGGTAGGTGCGGATGAATGCCCACAGACCATGGCCGATGGCCGTAAACAGGCTGGCACGGCGTCCTTGGGCATGCAAGGCGAGCGCACCTTCGTGCGAGTAGTGGTTGACCTTGTGCAGCACTTGATCGAGCGAGCGAAAGCTGTGGTGCAACAAGGTCTGCTCTAGCGCGCCCACGTGGCCGTTCACCACAACCCGTTCATGCACACGCACCGGTGTGAAGGAGCCGGCGTTGCGTTGGAACAGGCGCAGCACCGGATCCGGAAACCAGCCGGAATGGTGCATGAACCGGCCGCAGTAGCTGGAGAGGCGTGAGAGGGTGTAGCCCTGGGCGTGAGGCGCTTGCAGCACGGCCTGAATCTCCTGCGCCAAGGCCGGCGTCACCTCCTCATCCGCATCAATCGACAGCACCCAATCCCCGGTAGCCATGGCCAGCGCCCGGTTTTTTTGCGGCCCAAAGCCGGGCCAATCCGTTACCGTCACCCGGTCGGTGTAGCGCCTGCAAATTTCCACCGTGGCATCTGTGCTGCCCGAATCGAGCACGATGATCTCGTCTGCCCATTTCACCGACTCGAGGCATTGGCCCACGAGCTCGGCCTCGTTCTTGGTGATGAGAATGACAGAAAGGGTAGGGCGGGCCATGCGCAGCGGGTCAGCCCAGCTGTTTTTTCTTGACCGAGGTCTGCTTGGGCTTGGCCCGCTTGATCTGGCCGCCAGACGTCAGGCGCTCATTGCCCAGGACCCGAACGGTCTTGACCTGCGGGCGTTGCCCACCGCGACTGCTGTATTTCAGGACCTTGAAGTCACGCGGTCCGGGCTTGCGCTCTTCGTCCAGCGCTTTTTCCTTGGCGGGTTTGGGGCGCCACAGCACCAGGAGCTTGCCAATGTGCTGGATGGGTGCGGCGTTGAGGCTGTCGGCGAGGGTGTGAAACACGCTGTCGCGCGCGGTGCGGTCATCGCCCAGCACCCGCACCTTGATCAGGCCATGGGCGTTGAGGGCGGCGTCGATCTCGCGTTGCACGGCGTCGGTCAGTCCGTCCTGACCGATCATGACGACGGGTTCGAGGTGGTGCGCCAACGCGCGGTGCTCCTTGCGCTGAGCGGGCGTGAGTTGAATGGCAGGCATGGGGGTATTATCCCTTCCCAGGCAGGATTCCGAGTGAAGATTAAAACCAAAAGCAAAAAGGTCAACAAGGCGTGGCTGAACGACCACGTGAACGACCCCTACGTCAAGATGGCCCTGAAGGAGGGCTACCGAGCCCGTGCGGCCTACAAACTCAAGGAAATCGACGAACAACTGGGGCTGATTCGGCCCGGTCACGTCATCGTGGACCTGGGCAGCACGCCTGGCGCCTGGAGCCAGTACGCGCGCCGGTGCCTGTCGCCCCAGGGGGCGGCGGTGGGGGAGTTGGATGGCATCCTGATTGCCCTGGACCTCTTGCCCATGGAGCCGATTGAAGGGGTGCAATTCCTGCAGGGTGATTTCCGCGAGGACGCCGTGCTCAAGCAATTGAGCGCCGCCTTACAGGGCCGCCCTGTGGACCTGGTCATCTCCGACATGGCGCCCAACCTGTCCGGCATTGCCTCGGCGGATTCGGCCCGCATCAGCCACCTGGTCGAACTGGCGGTGGCGTTTTCCGTCAGCCACCTCAAACCCCAGGGCGCCCTGGTGACCAAGGTGTTCCATGGCAGTGGGTACAGCCAGTTGGTCAAGCTCTTCAAAGACACCTTCGTCCAGGTCAAGCCCATCAAACCCAAAGCCAGCCGGGACAAGTCCTCCGAGACGTTTTTGGTGGGGCGGGGGCTCAAAGGGCATTGATTTGGGTCGATAACCTTGTTGCCTGGATGACTTATGGTTTCAAATACCGCGCTGACGGGTCTTGAAACGCCTAGAATGTTGTCTAATGTGCTTGGCATGGCACACCTCTTGGAAATGTGGGCCCCCGTGTCCTGTTATGGCTGCCGCAGCGGCGGCCTTGTTTGGAGTCAGTATTGAACAACCAATGGTTTTCCAAAGTCGCCGTTTGGCTGGTGATTGCCTTGGTGCTTTTCACCGTATTCAAGCAGTTTGACGCTCGCGGTCCTGCTGGTGCTGGCTATGTGGCTTATTCCGATTTTCTCGAAGAGGTGCGCGGCAAGCGCATCAAGACTGCCACGATCCAGGAAGGACAGGGCGGTACCGAGATCGTGGCCATCACCCATGATGACCGCAAGCTGCGCACCAACGCCACCTACCTCGACCGCGGTCTGGTGGGCGATCTGATCGCCAATGGCGTGAAATTTGACGTCAAGCCCCGCGAGGAGGGCTCGCTCCTCATGACCCTGCTGGTCAGCTGGGGCCCCATGTTGCTCCTGATTGGCGTGTGGGTCTACTTCATGCGGCAGATGCAAGGCGGCGGCAAGGGCGGGGCCTTCAGCTTTGGCAAGAGCAAGGCGCGCATGCTCGACGAGAACAACAACCAGGTGACCTTTGCCGATGTGGCCGGCTGTGACGAGGCCAAGGAAGAGGTCAAGGAAGTGGTCGATTTCCTGAAAGACCCCCAAAAGTTCCAAAAGCTGGGGGGTCGTATTCCCCGGGGACTGTTGCTGGTCGGCCCGCCGGGTACCGGCAAAACTTTGCTGGCCAAGGGCATTGCCGGTGAGGCCAAGGTCCCGTTCTTCAGCATTTCCGGCTCCGATTTCGTTGAAATGTTCGTGGGTGTGGGCGCCGCCCGCGTGCGCGACATGTTCGAGAACGCCAAGAAAAATGCCCCCTGCATCATCTTCATCGATGAAATCGATGCTGTGGGACGCCAGCGCGGGGCAGGCCTGGGCGGCGGCAACGACGAGCGCGAGCAAACGCTCAACCAGATGCTGGTGGAGATGGACGGGTTCGAGACCAACCTGGGTGTGATCGTGGTAGCCGCCACCAACCGCCCCGACATTCTCGACGCAGCCTTGCTGCGCCCCGGCCGCTTTGACCGCCAGGTCTACGTCACGCTGCCCGACATCCGCGGCCGTGAACAAATCCTGAATGTGCACATGCGCAAGATTCCGCTGGGACAGGACGTCAATGCCGCGGTTATCGCTCGCGGCACCCCCGGCATGAGTGGCGCCGACCTGGCCAACCTCACCAACGAAGCTGCCTTGATGGCCGCGCGCCGCAACGCCCGCGTGGTGGAAATGCAGGATTTCGAGAAGGCCAAGGACAAGATCCTCATGGGACCCGAGCGCAAGAGCATGGTCATGCCCGAAGAGGAGCGTCGCAACACGGCTTACCACGAGTCTGGTCACGCCCTGATCGGCAAGCTGCTGCCTAAGTGCGACCCGGTGCACAAGGTCACCATCATCCCGCGCGGCCGTGCGCTGGGGGTGACCATGAGCCTGCCCGAGAAAGACCGTTACAGCTACGACCGCGAGTACATGCTCAACCAAATCAGCATGTTGTTCGGGGGCCGTATTGCCGAAGAAGTGTTCATGAACCAGATGACCACCGGTGCCAGCAACGACTTTGAGCGTGCCACTCACATCGCGCGCGACATGGTGATGCGCTACGGCATGACCGAGGCCTTGGGCCCCATGGTCTATGCCGAGAACGAGGGCGAGGTGTTCCTGGGCCGCTCGGTCACCAAAACCACCAACATGAGTGAAGCCACTATGCAGAAGGTGGACGACGAAGTGCGCAAGATCATCGACGCCCAGTACTCGCTGGCGCGCCGCCTGATCGAGGAGCACTCCGACAAGATGCACGCCATGGCCAAGGCCTTGCTGGAGTGGGAAACCATTGACACCGAGCAATTGGACGACATCATGGCGGGCCGTCCGCCGCGTCCTCCCAAGGACTGGACGCCGCGCACTCCCTCATCTGGGGATGGGGGCGGCGGCAACGCGGCAGTTGGGCCCAACTCGGCGCCCGCCGCACCGACTGCCGCCTGACGAATGCGGTCACGGCAATGAGTGACTCACCACACATGGGGCTTCGGCCCCATGTGTCTTTCTGGGAGACCACGCGGTTTCGCATTGAACTGGATCGGCCCCGGGTGATGGGCATCGTCAACCTGACACCCGATTCGTTCTCCGATGGCGGACGCTGGACAACAGCCGAGGCAGCCTTGGCGCACGCCCGGCAACTGCTGCAAGAAGGTGCCGATATCCTGGATATTGGCGCCGAATCCTCCAGGCCTGGCGCACAGCCTTTGAGCGATGACGAGGAATGGCAACGACTCGAGCCCGTGCTGCACGAGTTGGTGCGGTGGCAGGTGCCCGTCTCGGTGGACACCTACCGGGCCGAGACCATGCGGCGCGCCCTGGACCTGGGGGTGGACATCATCAATGACATCTGGGCATTGCGGCAGCCGGGTGCACTCGCGACCGTGCAGGCCTACCCGTGCGGGGTGTGTGTGATGCACATGCACGGTGAACCGCAGACCATGCAGCGTGAGCCCATGACGGGTGATGTGATCGCGCAGGTGCTGAATTTCCTGCGCGAGCGCCTGCATGCCCTGCGGGCGGCGGGCGTTGCCGATGCGAGGATCTGTCTCGACCCGGGGATCGGATTTGGCAAAACCGTGGAACAGAACTTCGCCCTCTTGCGCGAGCAGTCCCAGTTGCTAGACCTGGGATATCCGTTGATGGCCGCCTGGTCGCGCAAGTCCTCGCTGGGCGCTGTCACCGGACTGGACGTGCAGGAGCGGCTCGTGCCCTCGGTTGCAGCCGCTGTGCTGGCCGTCGAGCGTGGCGCCCGGGTCGTGCGGGTACACGATGTGGCCGCCACCGTGGCTGCCTTGCAGGTGTGGCGATCGGGCTCGCAGGTCTGAGACAATCTCGCCTCATACGAATATCAAATCAACAAATATTCTTCATGACCCGTCGATACTTTGGCACTGATGGCATCCGTGGTGCCGTGGGCGTGCCCCCCATCACCCCTGATTTTGTGTTGCGCCTGGGACATGCGGTTGGGCGGGTGTTGCGCCGCTCCGAGGACCGGCCCACCGTGCTCATCGGCAAGGACACGCGCATCTCCGGTTACATGCTGGAGTCGGCCCTGGAGTCTGGCCTCAATTCGGCGGGTGTGGATGTGGTGTTGCTGGGGCCCTTGCCCACGCCCGGCGTGGCGTATCTGACCCGTGCCCAGCGCGCGAGCCTGGGCGTGGTGATCAGTGCCAGCCACAACCCGTTTCAGGACAACGGCATCAAGTTTTTCAGCGCCCACGGCAGCAAGCTGGACGATGCATGGGAACTGGCCGTGGAAGCCATGCTGGACGAAGCCCCCCAGTGGGTGGACTCGGCCTCCCTGGGCAAGTCACGTCGTCTGGACGATGCGGCGGGCCGCTACATCGAGTTTTGTAAAAGCACCTTTCCCTCCGACCTGACCTTGAAGGGCATGCGGCTGGTGGTGGACGCAGCCCATGGGGCGGCGTATCACATCGCGCCCAAGGTGTTCCATGAGCTGGGCGCCGAGGTGGTGGCGGTGGGCTGTGCGCCGGATGGGTTGAACATCAACCAGGGCGTGGGCGCCACACACCCCGAGTTGCTGCGCCAGACGGTGCTAGAGCGACAGGCCGACCTGGGCATCGCCCTGGATGGAGACGCCGATCGCCTGCAAATCGTGGACCACACCGGGCGTTTGTTCAATGGCGACGAACTGCTCTACCTGATGGCCGATGACCGTTTGTCACGGGGCGAATCGGTGCCGGGTGTGGTGGGCACCCTCATGACGAATCTCGCGATCGAGGTGGCCTTGCGCCAACGCGGTGTGGAGGTCGAGCGCGCTGCCGTGGGAGACCGCTATGTGCTAGAAGGCTTGGCGCGTCGCCAATGGTTGCTGGGTGGAGAGAGTTCCGGGCACTTGCTGGTGCTGGACAAGCACAGCACCGGCGACGGGCTGGTCAGTGCCTTGCAGGTGCTCCAGGCCTGCGTGCGTCGCGGACAGCGACCGGCCGACTTGCTGCGCGACGTGGTGCTGTACCCGCAAACCCTGGTCAATGTACGTCTCCAGCCCGGCCAGGATTGGAAGCGCCATGCACCCCTGCAAGCGGCGATTCATGCCGAGGAGGCCCAGCTGGGCGCTCGTGGGCGCATCTTGATCCGTGCCAGCGGCACCGAACCGCTGGTGCGTGTGATGGTGGAGGCTGACGATGCGCAACTGGCCGAGCGCTGTGCGAACCGTCTGGCGGAGCAGGTTCGCCTGGTCCCTGTGAACTGACCCCTCTGCCGTTTCTCGCCCCCCATGTTCTCCCGCCTGTTCACTTTCTTCTTGACGCTGGCGCTGGGCATCCTCGTTGGCGCACAAGGGGGGAGTGCCGTCTGGGACTGGCAGGGTGCGGCCCTGGGCGCTGCGCTCAGCGCCACGGTGTGGGTGATGGTGGACCTGTGGCGTGGCCATCGCGTGCTCAACTGGGTGATTCGCGAAGAACTGGAAAACCTGCCCACCCGCTGGGGCCTGTGGGGTGAAATGGCCGATCGCATGCGACGCATTCAACGGCGGATGCGCCAGGACGTGGCCCGCAGTGACGAGCGCTTGATGCGACTGACCGCTGCGGTTCAAGCCTCGCCCAATGGGGTGCTCTTGCTCGATGCGGGTAACCACATCGAGTGGTGCAACCAGACCGCTGCCCAGCACCTGGGGCTGGATGCGCAGCGCGACCGTTTGCAGCTCATCACAAACCGGGTACGAGACCCGGCCTTCATCAGTTTCATACAAGGCGAGGCGGGTGAGCAGGGCGTGGTGATCGAGGGACGTTTGAGTCGGCCCAATGCGCCGCAACGCGTGTCGCTGCACTGGTTTCCCTATGGGGATGGACAGCGCTTGCTGCTGAGTCGCGACATCACCGCGCTGGAGCAGGCCGACACCATGCGGCACGACTTTGTGGCGAATGTCTCGCACGAAATTCGCACCCCGCTCACTGTGCTCTCGGGATTCATTGAAACCTTGCAAACGCTGCCGTTGCAGGAGGACGAGCGCACACGCTATCTCGACTTGATGGCGCAGCAGTCCCAACGCATGCAGAGCCTGGTGGCGGATCTGCTCACCCTCTCTCGTCTGGAAGGCAGCCCGATACCGGGCATGTCTGAGCGCACCGCAGTGGCTGCCTTGTGGCAGAGCTGCGAGCACGATGCCCGCGGTCTGGCGGGTGCGGCCCATGAGGCCAGCCGCCAGACCCATGACCTGGTGTTCCGTCTGGATCCGGCGTTGCAAACCCGCTTGGTCGCTGGGGCTCGCACCGAGCTGCAAAGCGCGATGTCCAATCTCATCAGCAATGCGCTTCGCTACACGCCGGCGGGTGGGCGGGTCGAGGTCGGCTGGAAGCTGCATCCCCCGCAAGGGGTGGAGTTTTGGGTGGAGGACAACGGTCCTGGCATAGCACCGCATCATCTCTCGCGTCTGACCGAGCGCTTTTACCGGGTGGACCGCAGCCGCTCGCGCGAAACAGGGGGCACGGGCCTGGGCCTGGCCATCGTCAAGCATGTGGTGCAGCGTCACGGAGGGCAGGTGCTGATCAGCAGTGAGCCCGGAAAAGGCTCGCGCTTTGGTTTCATGCTGCCCCTGGAGCGTTTCAACGAGTCAGAGGGGATCGACTCGGTCCTCGCGGGCGCGCTGGGTCCAACGCAGCAGGAGCGCCATGAGGATTGAGGCGGTCAACAGGGCCAGACTGCTGGCAATCCAAAACGCCACCGGGTGCTGCATGGGCGCTGAGCCCCACCACCCGCGATAAGCCAGCCAGTACCCGCCGGACAGGCCGCCGCCCCACAGCAAGACGCCGTAAATTAGCAAGGGCGCCAGCGTGACCCGGTAGCAGCGCAACAAGAAAAAGCACATCACCTGGATGGCGTCGGCCAGCACGTACAGTGACAGCCAGCTGATCATGCCCGCGGCCATCAGTGCCACTGGCGGCTGGCGCGTGTATGCCTGTGCAATAGGGGTGTGGAACACCAGCAACACCAGCGCCACGGTGAGGGCGCACCCGATGACCAGCACAAACCCCTCGCGCGTGGCCCGGAT
>JACCDJ010732231.1_pt1 | contig 11533 bp, 7 predicted proteins | sample 7444481 | NCBI WGS metagenome assembly JACCDJ01 (sample SAMN15323435, study PRJNA562643) | freshwater metagenome | isolation source: river surface water | place: USA:Blue River Watershed | collected 2017-08-15 | reverse complement strand
GGGACAATAGGACTTATATTAAAAACGATGGAAGTTGGAGAAACAACAAACTCAGAACTGTTAGGATCTATTTCGTGTTCTTTTGCAATTGACAATAAGTTTAAGTTAATAAAATTTCTTAAAGAACCACTTAAAAAACTATTTTGTTGGGATACTGATTCAGAAACAAACTGTTGGTTATCTGTATCATAACTCTGACCATTAATTAATACAAAACTTCCTGAAGCTCTTTGAAACTCTTTTACTACAAGTTTGCCTGAATCATCTTTTTCCAGACAGATCAAATCTTGTGGCAAACTAGCCGCTTCAAACATCAATCTTCCTTCTAGTTCAAAAGGAATATCCAAGTTATCAAGATCTTGTTTATCGTAGAAAGTACCTGTGTCAGAAAAAGAATAAAACACGGGTTTTAACTTACCAGTAGAAATTTGTTTTCTACCTTGTTGAGTTATGATAGTATCAAGGATTCTTTCTTTTGAGTTTAATATTCCAGACATATTGATATTATGAAGTTAAATATCAATATGATTATCAACATAGGGTTTTCCACATTGATATTCAAAGTTATAAATCCCTGTTTCTCTGGTATCTAATGTTTCAGGATTAGAAGAGGTTAAATATGCCTGAGTGTCTGAAACAAATGTTATTTGGATAGGAGAAGTAAAAGTACGAGTTAATACCTCATAAGTTTTAGTTCTTTTTCTTGGTTCTAATAAATCTCTTATCTGACCATAACTATTACGCTTAAACACGACACTAAAGTTTGTTGGAAAAGCATTATATAAACCAAATTTCCATCCTTGTTTATCTACTGCAAAACTTTGTGAATATTGACACTGAGGGAAAGAACTAGTGTTGATATAAGAACCAGTTGCCATTATTATATTAGGTCTGATTCCAAAGAAACCTTCATAGAAATTTTTACTTGATAGATTAGTTAAAGATTGATAAGTTGCTGTCAACCCCTGCTCTAATAAAGAATAAACAGAAGGTGTTACAACATATTCATACATGACTTCTTGAATAAACATTGAGTCAGTATTGTTGTTACCACTAACAAAAGAAATTCCAACTTTTCTAGTAAAATCCAATGGATTTGGGGTTCCTTTTTGGAAATAAAGGTAATCAGTTCCTTGTAGTTTTTCCAAATAACCATTTGTAAAATAGGTTGTAACTCCAGGTTCGGTTAATCTATTGATATTTTTATAAATATACTGGAATGGGGAGCTTGAATACCAATAGTTATCACTAATACTAGAACCATTACTTGCTGTGATATGACTGTTGTTTCCTTTAGCAATAAAAGTTTTTACTAGTAATTCTCTTAAAATAGCTTTTGCTGGCGGAGCTCCCGGCCCCCAAAAATTATACCATACTTCAACATCATATTCTGCTTTAACAAACTTACCACCTCCCCGAAGATAAATTTCAAATGGAGAAGGAACAATAGAATCCCAGATTAACTTATCAGTACAAACATAACTTATATGTCTGTTTGAACCAAGATTAGTTCTCTTAGTTTTGTTAAACCAATAAGAAGAATAATATTGATCACCTCTGTATTCAAATGATCCTGATATTTTACTACCAACCATTCCTCTAGTTCCTGCCAACATTGAACCAGTTAAAATTTTATCTATTGATGAAAGGTATAAATTTCTTGTTGGTTCTACATCAAATTCCATATTTAATTGCCTCTTGCGTTTCCCTTAGATGCTCTTGATTGTTTTTCAAGTAAGAACCATAAAAAACAATCTTATTAACTCCTTGATTACTTCCAGTTAAAGCAGGCCCAGCTCCGGTAAAAACTGGATTTAGATCGTCATGTCCCCAATAATATAACTCGGTCGGTAAGCACCAACCAAAAATAAGTTGATCTGAAGGATATAATAAATAGGGAATGTTTTGGGAGTATGTTCTTGCTATGTTAGCTGTTCTATCGCCAAGATAGTAATCATAAAACAAACCATCAATATAAGTTTGTGAACTTAACCAAGGATTTTTCCAAGATCTTCCTGAATCATTCATCATATTTCTACCAGAATTATTATAACTCTCTAAAATTGCTTGAGTTTTTACATCAGTATTAACCACAAAACTAATTGAAGGGTCAAAAGCAAATGGTGATTTTATATTTCCTGAAACAATAAATTGTTGACTAAATTCTTTTTGAAGACTACCCCTGCTTCCTGTTAATGAATAAAAACATTCTCTTTGTAATCCTATTGATTCAAGAACAGAAGATTGCCTTGAGAACTGTAACCAAGTTACTAAATCCCTTGTTGTAGTAACGCTGCTTTGTGAAAGTACCATTGAATCAACATTTATATCTCCATCAGATATAAAATAAACAGTATTTTTCAACTGATTGATAAAGGTTTTTCTTTGATTGAGTATAAAAAAACTCGTAATACAAGCTTCTCCGGGCCAAGCGTAACCATGACCATTTAAACTACCACTGAAATACAAAACAACTTTTTCCAACAGGAATGGTTCTTTTATTTTAGTTGAAAGTGAATAAAGTTGTGAGCTTGTAGCTTCATAGGTAGACCAACCTGGAAAACCAAAGGTGTTGATAGGATTAGCAAGAATCTGAGAACCTGAAAGATCCCCCAGCAAAGGATTGCCACCTGTGGAAGCACCAAATCCAACTGCTGTTTCAGTTACAAACTCAACCATTGAATCAAAACTATCTGTGAATGTACTAAACTCAACCCCAGAACCTTTTCCTTCATATCTTTTCTCAACATCATTCCAATAACTCATAATAAAATTCTCTGAACCACCAGTATAGTTCTGCATACCAAAACTAGTATCAGAACTAGGAGTCAAATCAATTTCAAATTTAACTTTATTATAAAGAGGAGATAAAAATCCATCACCCATGTCTGTAATTGTACTACCAGTGGTATAAAAACTGTTAGATGAGTTGTCAACCTCTGAAATGTTATTATCTTTGAAAGGTAAAATAGTACCGGAAACATTTAAAGGAATTTTAATGATTGATTCAACTGAGTCTTGTCTAACAACTCCGTTTGGTATGTTTAATGTTGTATGGACATCTAAACCAACTAAGAACTGACTACCAGATATAAAACCATTCCCAGCATTGATGGTACCGGACACATTGAAATCAATTGTTTTATCATCATCAACAAAACTAAACCTTGTTCTCTTGGGTTTTATTCTTTGTTGTTGTAGTTGATGTTTTGGAGGTAGAAACTTTAACCTAGTACCTTTTTCTGTTCTCATTAGTTTTAACTTCCTTTTCTCCAGCCATCAAAAACAACACTTGTTCTCTTATTAAGGTTTATTACTAGATTTGTTTCAAGACATGAAGCTGTTAATGAGTTTAAACTGTTCTTCATTTGTTGGTCAGTAACAGTTAAGTTTTCTACCCAGGTTGTGGTAGGATCTTGTTCAAAATAACATTGTATGCTGTTGCTGACAGGAGCTAACCAACCTTCATAAACAACTGAACCAGAAAGACTATCTCCAAAAAACTTCTCTCCTTCATCAAGAAAACAGGTTGTGTTGATAGAAAACTGCTCATAACTTTTTCCTCTGGTTGTTCCAAACCCTATAGATGACTCCGGGAATCTACCAGGATAAGATTGTAGTATTTCTACTGTGCATCTTTCAATCCTATACAATCCAGAATTCATATAAAATGGATAATAAACATTCTGATTATTTTCAATAAACTGTTCTGGCAGTAGTTCTTCTTGGAGATCATTATAAAACTTTTGATTTGTATATTCAACAAAACTTTGTACTGATCCTATGTTGCTTAGTTTTTGTTGGTGAGTTATTTTACCAAAACTATCAATTGTGTTAAGCAAACCTCTTGATCTTAGTTTTGGTTGGTTAGTTTTTAATATATCTTCAACAGTTCTTATTTCAGTTCCTTGTCTTGACCTATCATAAACTCCATTGAAGTTATTAGTAACAGTTCCATTTTTTCTATTTAACTGGCTTGATTCAAGATCATCAAATGGTTTAACTGAACAAGATATATGATGACTTAAGAAAACACTCATGATCTGTTTATCTTTCCTCTAAAGAACTGGAGTGTGAGAGTTGAACTTGGATCTCTGTTTGATTCACCAACATAGCTATCACCAAAATTATATTCAAATTTTGGACGTTCTAACATATGAGATTCTAGTACAAAATTAATTCCAAAATACTTTGTCTTTCTTGGTATTAGTTGTTTGATAAAATCACCAAAAGATGTATCAAACCATTTGTAAAAATCAAAACAGTTTTTAAGATTAATAGGATCAACCAAGTTATTAAAATAGATCTTTTGTAAAAACTCAAGGTCTGGATAATCAGGACAAAACATCAATTCTGGGGCTCCAATTGAGTTGTTTATTAACTCAAGAGTTCCAAACATGTTTGCTATATCTTGGTTTAGAGCATCAACTGCTGAGTAGTCAATTGATAGGACTGCATTGTCCTGTACTAGTTCATTGGGATTAAGTTCATAAACTTTTCCTTGTTGAGCATAGTGTTGTTCTTGATTGTTTCCAAAAGATGAACCACTGATAAAACTTCTAATTCTTACTTTGTTTGCTGTTGAAAGATCATCATAATAAGGGTTAACATATGAGTAATAAAACAACTTTGGTTGAACTACATCAGAACTTATAGGAAAACTAGGCCCTGATAAAGTTAGGTTGTTTTGCGAGAAATCAGTCAATAATATCTGTCCTGAACTATTTGAAGAAGTAACAGGTTGATCAACATGTGCATGAATTCTTAAACGTTCAAAACTACCTGTTATCTTTGTGTTAAAACCATAGTTTACTATTGGATTTAAAGTTCCAATAGATTTAGGATTAGTAACGTGTTCAAACCATTCAACATCTGTTAGATGTTTAGACCAGAATCTTATCTGCGATAGTTTTCCATTGAAAACTCTGTCAGTAAAACTAAGACCTGCCATAAAACTTCCAGTGTTGATACCTCCTATAGAAGAACTACCAATTTCAAACCAACTACCAGAAGCATTTGTTGAACTGCTTAGAAAACTAAAAACATTATTGTTAGAATCATTGATAAACAAACTAGAAGAATAACAAGTTTCAATCTTACCAAATGAGTTTCTTGCAACTCTTAGTTGATAACTGGAACTATTAAATCCTAGTTGGTCTGCTCTTTGTTTTGAGAAACAAAGATTCCAGACACTATTATCCATAGGATCAAAACTAACTGACATTGAAACAGGAGCAGTATCAACCAAAGGATTAAATAAGACTGTAAGACCTGAGCTTGACACTATTTGAATATCTGCTATTAAACATTTACCCAAACTTCCTGTTGTAAACCATCTTGCTACTGATTGATTTGAATATATGTTGGCAGCAGTTCTTGGTACCTGAAACATTAGTTCAAAAGACCAACTACCAGAAGTTAGTAAACCATCACTTGGAATATTAGCAACTCCAGGGAAACCTAGTTCTGTAGAAGTTCTTGAGCTTGACAGATAAGGAGAGGTTAATAAACCTCCTGATATGAAGCTTATCTGTTTCATGACTTCACTCTTGTTTTGTTTTGAGAATGAAAGATTTGTTTTTAAAGGACCACCACGTTCTCTAATCCTAAAGTTATTGTCGGGTTCAATTCCAACTGATCTAATGAAAGATTTGATTGAATGAATAGTCCCCTTTGATTTTTTAATATCTTGGATGTTTGAAAGTATTCTTCTCCAGATTTTATACTGGATAGTTTTAAGAGAAGTGCCAAAACCAAAATCACTATTTAAAAGATCTTCTCCGTCTATGAATTGCGTTAAAGAACTGTTGTTGAATAAAGTTGGAAGTTCAAATCCCTGTTTCTTAGCAAAAAACTGAAGAAATTTATCTGGGATTGTATCTTCTTCTGTGAAATCAACATAGTTCAGATAAGCAAAACTATCAATCATTAACTTTAGTTCGTCAAAAAATTTAGCCCAAAGATACAAAACCAACAACAATACTTGGCTTTGTTTCATGGTTGCTTTGTTAAAACCAAAGAAGTTTATTCCTTCTAGGAGTTCACCATCTGTTGTAGCTAATGCTTCTTCGTAATCTCCATCAAGAAAAAAATGTGAAGGAACAAGGTTTAAGATCCAGTTAGGATTGTTGTTGTCGTAGGTTTTAGCAGTGGTTAATAAACTTGATGTTAATGTTGCAAACTCTGTTGTTACAGAAAACAAATTGGGGTTTAGTTCTGGTTTTTCAGCTACTAAAGGTGAACTTCCTGCTATGCTTCCTGTTGCAATATTTCCTACTCCTAAACTAAATCCATGTTGTGATAACTCTCCATGAAGGCTGTTTCCTGAATAGTCTAGGATTAATTTTGAATTACTTCCAGAAGGTTCATTAAATTTAAGATAAAGATTTAAATCAGATTGAGCATAGATGTTTCTTTTTTCATTTTTCTGTCTAAGATCAGAAGAAATAAACTTGTGCCAGATCCTTAGTTCATCCATAGCGCCGGACAAAGTGTTTTTTGGAATAAACCCTGTGTTAGTGTTGACTGTACCTGAACCAATCAACAAATCATAGCTATCAAAATCAAGACTGGATATCTGAACAGGTATTGAACTTGTTGATACTAATTCGTGATTCTTATAACCAAACAAACTATTTGAAGCTCTTTGCCAAAAGAAACAAAGGTGGTTAAATTGATTCTTGTTTACTGTTAATTTATTTGACTCAGTTGTTAGAGTTTGTGAACCTGAAACAACTGTAAAACTTATTGTGGTTTCATTTATAGAACCTGTCTCATGTAGACAGATTTGATAACCACAGTTCTGTGTGTTGTTTAGTTTTTGTAAAACAACTTGATTTGAGTTTGATACAGGTGGTATAAACAACTGGAATTCAATCATCAGATCTGAACTAATCCCAGGATTTAAAAACTGTCTCCCAGATATGTTTCTTGAACTTCCAGAATTTAACAGACCTGCTTGATCTTTAACTGTTATATAAGTTCCTTGGCTTTGTTCTGTTCCTTTGGTACCAGAGAAAAACATATAACCAACATTTTTTGGAAACTGATCATAGATCCATTTTTCATATCCGGTCATTCCATCAAAAAATAGTTCATATTCCTGTTTTGAACCATCAAAAGGAAAACCATCAAATATTTTTTGAATAGCAGCATTTGTTTTTATTTGAGCTGAGTTAAAGAATACATGGTTTTTAAACTCAGACCAATCAACATTAAGTTCTTGTGTTGATTTCAAACCAGAACCTGGCAAATCATATCTAAAACTACCTGAACTACTAAAACTTGAACCTGATATTTGAGAATAACTAACATTCTCTAAAATACCAGTTCTGCTATTAATATTGTTTTGTCTCCTGGTTACAACAGGGGTTGAGAATGATCTGTTTAGTTAAGGCATAGAATTTATGTACTGTTAAATACACTATTCAATTATTTTGAATCTAAAACCTTGGTTGAGTATAAATGTTTTGTTAATAGGTTGATCTATTAAGAACTCTATCTCGTATACTTGACCTACCAACAAGTCTTGGCAATACAAAACAAACCACATTCCTTCATTATCAGATGATAGTTTTGTTCCATTATAGGTTGTATCAAAATCAAATAAGATTTCGTTTGTGAAAGCTTTTTTAAGTCTCCAGTGCATTGAAGAAACAACCATTGATTTTGGTTGATTAGCGTTTTGTACTTTAAAATAATTTGACAAAGGCAAACCACCAAATTTATTTAACAGCACTCGGATACGTGTTTCTGTTCTTGTAGTATATGTTTCTTTTAGATTTGGCAAAGAAACTATGTAGCCTTCATCTGTTTCTGCTTCAGTAGAACTACCTTCGTTTTTTAATACTGGAAGATAATAACTGCCTGTTCTATACACCACAGTCTGATCAGAAGACGTCCAGATAGGCTTGAAAAATATCTGTGACCCTAAACCAGTAATAAATATTTGAAGGGAACTATCAGCCTGTGGATCAAGAATTAGAGAACTAGAATATATTCCTGTTGATACTTGAGAAACATTGAAAGAACTAGAAAAATAACTAACAGAACTAGTCACGTAAGTAATACTAGAACTAAAACTATCACTCCAACTACTTGTGGTTATACTAATACTTTTAGAACTTATTAATAATAACTTCATACAGTTACTACCTGTAAGGTCTAGAGCTCCTGATTTAAAATTTCTGTATGTGTTATCAACCTTGTTGTTATAAAGATAAACAGAACTTGATGTACCAAACCATGTTGATAAAAAACCATCTTGTTTTGAATTATCATCAAAAAATAAAATCTTTGGTTTTTTTGATTTGTCTAGTGCATGTCTAGAATAAAAACGTTTAACAAAATAGGTATAAGCATCTTGTTCGTTAGTTTGGGTGAAACCTAGTCTAAAACCATAGTTTGGAATAGTTCCATCAATAACCCCAGATACTAAACTAGTAACATCCATCAAAAGTTGTTCATCACCTCTTGAAAAATACTGAGTAGCACTAGGAGTGTAAAAATAATCAATGTTTGAACTTGTTAAACTTCCTGAACTACTTGCACCTGAAACTGTCCAGTTTATTCCTGAAGAAGCTGTTGTCCAGTTAGTAAAATCTTTGTCTCTGAAAGCAACAACATCCATTCCTCTCCCTTCAACAAACTCTTTTGCTAGAGGAAACAACTGTAAACTAAAATTAGAAGGTACAGGTTGACCGGAATATATGTCAGAAAGTTTTAAAAAACATCTAAAACCGTTTGTTGGAACAAAAGAACTGGATATTAAACTTGACAGATCAAACTTCAACAAAGCTCTTGACTGTTCTACTATCACTGACCCTGTTAGACCAGGAATTGAAGTTTCATCATAAAGTTTAAACAAGTCTATTGTTCCAGCCATTCCTGTGTTTGACTGAGATACCATAGTGTTGTTAATATATTTGTTTGTGATATACGTGTCAGCTATACAGTCAAATATTCTAACAGTCATACAGGTGTTCCTATGATATCTATATCTTTATATTTTATTTCAAACACTCCACCTTGAGGGGGATATAACAAACCTCTTTTGGTATTGGCAGAAGGATCAAAATAATTTGAACTATATTCTAGTTCTCCATTAATTCCTGTTATGTTAGTAAACATGATTTGCTCAACTGATTCAACGTGTTGAGTGTTATAAATAAGGTTTCTTACATCATCCATAGAGATTGGATAATCAATCTTAAAGTTTCCAGAAGAGAAATATTTCTTTAGTTTTTGAATGATAGTCTGTAAAACTAATTGTTTGTTTGAACCTTGACTTAAATTAACTATAAATCTTAGTTGTAAGTTTATTACCTGAGCATCTAAAATATCAATTGAATCATTTGTTAATCTATACTCATTCAGGTACAAAGCAAGATTTTTCTTCAGGGTATCAGGAGCTTGAATATAGTTTTTATTACTATCTCTACAAACTACAAACAAACTTGTAGCAAGAGGATTATTCAAGTTAGGCCAAGCACTAGCTGAAAACACACGCCCAAAGGTAGTTGGCATTTTATAGATCCTTGCTAGAAGATCTCTTTGTTCTACTATTCTAGATTGTGCTGCTCTTTCAGAAGGAATCTTCTGTTTCAGTTCTTCTAAAGTTAAAGGATCTTCTCCTCCTGAAGCTCTTTTTAGATTGTTAGCATCTGCTGATTGTACTACCAGAGCTGAAATAGTAGGACTAGGGTTGTTTGGAAATGTTATTCTTAGATCAGTGATTGATTTGATAGCTTCTCTCTCAATGTTATGAGATAACCCACCACCATATCTATAATCAATAGTTAATGTAGTGTTAGGGGTTAATATTCCTAGAGTAGTAGTTGTTAATAGATTTGATGGGTTGATACTAAATCTTGAGACAGTGTTTTTACCATAAAGTGGAAGAGCATATTCACTTGGATCTGGAATGATATCATCGTCTTCTGTTTCGTATCTATCCGCACTTCCTCCTCCAAAAACTAGAGTTGTAAGTCTTGTATTAAGACTTGTTTCTTCCGTGAATCTATAAGGTGCTGGAATTATTTCCAGGTGATGTGGTACTGAATCTTGATCATATCTAAGATTTTTTATCTTTTTAAACACACTTGCATGTGTTAAATTCTCTACCTGATAGTATTCATTTCCTTCAGAATCAAATATTGAAACAATCTCTGTTATATTTTCTTTAGAAAGAGTTATTCGTTTAAAAGCTTCAAAACTACCAACAGAGAAACTTTCTGTTTCTCTCTGACCTGATACTGCTATTCCTGTTCTTGAAATCAACCAGTTTAAAGGTCTGTTTGTGGAAGGATCTTGTTCCCCTATCAAGATATCAAATTTATAATTTCCAGCAAAATCTAGTTCTGTAAAATCAAGATCTTCTATCAGTTCAAAACTAACCCCAGATTCAGAAATAAACTTAGTACCCATGTGCACATAAGGCAAACCTGCTGGATCATAAGTTGTTGGGGTTGTTCCAGATAGACTTGGAACTTTAAAATAAAAAGTTATATCCAGAACTGATGGACTAGAACCTACTATTTTAACACCTGAGTTCTTTAGTTCTCTCTCAATGTTCTTTGGTTCAACCATTGTTTCATAGTCAAGTTCTTGAAACTGATGATCAAGATAATAAGAAAGGTTATCTCCTATAAAAGCTCCTAGCTCTACCATCATTCCACCAACACTGTTTTCACTCAAATCTTTGTTAACTTGGTTGAAATAAGTTCTGGAATATTCTTGAAGATCATTGTAGAATCCTTCAAAATCTTTGTTTAGATATTTTCTTTCTCTGATTTGCTGTCTTCTAGAATCATTGATAGGCATGTTATGTAATTATAGACATTCCACCTTTACAAACAACATAGGCATCACACATATCCCTTGAACAGTCATCAAACACTTCATTACCTTTATGGCTACCTGATTTAGCTACATGTTTTTTCCAAGGAAACTCAGGATGAAGTGCTATAACATGATTAAATACCTTTTCTTTAACGGTCATTTTTTTCTTTGTTAAAGGATCTATTGCCCCATCAAGTTTATTTTTAAAACCAATAGCTGATCTTGCTTTGGTTACGTTAATATTAAAAACTTCTGCATCAAAGGTTTTATGTGCTAGGTAACTAACGATACCATTAAATTTAGCTAAAGTTAAAATAACATCAGCACTTGTAAAACCCTCTGCAAACCTCTTGGCGTTCTCCTCAACAAATATCTTGGTTATGACTACGTCTGGATTTTTAGCTCGCCAGTCAAAGAACCAGTCACTGACAAAGTCAGCTTTCTGCCAGAGGTTTTCTAGTTTGGTACCAGTAAGTTTAATAGCATCAAGAGTTTCAAGTTGTCCGCGTTCTTTAATTAAAAATTCACCGCTAGACCAAATTTCTTCTCCTGTAAGAGTACAAACTCCTACTACACTAGTTGAGATATCCAAACCTAGACATTGGCGTTTACTTGTTGTCATTTTAGTCCCTTTGATTCATTAATCTTTCTGATTCCTTCTATCATTGTATTTGACCATATTTCAAACACAACG
>JACCDJ011433560.1_pt1 | contig 11536 bp, 24 predicted proteins | sample 7444481 | NCBI WGS metagenome assembly JACCDJ01 (sample SAMN15323435, study PRJNA562643) | freshwater metagenome | isolation source: river surface water | place: USA:Blue River Watershed | collected 2017-08-15 | reverse complement strand
TGATGGGCATGCTGACGGCCAAAGCCCTGCAGACGGAGTTCGAGCGGGCTGGCGATGAATTGGTCGTGGGTTGGGTCGCCATGCGGCGGAACTTGCTCCAACAGGCGGAGAAGGAGAACCGGGAGCACGGGATCAACGTCCGCAACATCCAGATGACGTCGATGTTCGACAAGAACCCCACGGAGCTGCTCGAGGCTCGTCGGGCGGGCAAGAAGATTCTGATGGTCGTGGACGAAGCTCAGCACGACGCGGCGAATTCGATGGCTCACCTGCACAATGAGGTTGAGCCGGACTTCATTCTTGGGCTGTCGGCGACTCCCTTCCGGACGGACCGGGTGAAGTTGTGCTTCGACAAGGTGATCAAGGACGCGGGCATCCACCAGTTGATTCAGGATGGCTACCTGTCGCGTTACCATCACTACACGATTCCGGCGTGGACTCCGGAAGTGGTGGTTGAGACGTACCTGCGGGACCCGGCTCGGTGGGGCAAGTCCGCGATGTACTTCGTGAATCTCGACCAGTGCTTCGAGACTCAGCGGCTGCTGCGGTCGGCGGGGATTGTCTGCGATGTCGTGACGGGTGATACGGACGTCGAGCATCAGTTGGAGGCGTTCCGGGAGGGGGCTATCCCGGTGCTGATCAACTGCATGAAGCTGACCGAGGGTTGGGACGAGCCGAGTTTGCAGACGGCGTTCATCCGGGATTCCGGGAAGGGGACGACGATGCAGATGGGTGGCCGGGCCTTCCGGAAGTTCAAGGGTCTGCAGTTCAAGCAGATCGTGCAGAGCAAGCAGACGAAGTGGCCGCTGCTGCGGACGGCGATGCCGGATCAGCAGTTCATCTGGCAAGAGGATTCGTGGTTGTCGCTGACGGTGAATCCGAAGTTGAACCTGATCAACCAGAACGCTCGGATGGCGATCGCCCAGACGGATGTTGAGATGCCGAAGTTTTTGACGGACCGGGCGAAGAAGAGTCCTCGTCGCCTGCGGTTCTAAGAGTGTCCTGTGTGTGACGCCCAGCACCTTCTAGGATGGAGGGTGCTGGGCGTTTCTGTATGCACCTGCGGGAACTGTTGACACTGTCGGTTGGTTCGGGAGAGGGTTTCGAAACCGCAAAGATGGGAGTCTCCCTTCCGGGGAGGGTCGCTCGATGTATTTAAAGCGGTGACAGGGGGTCTGGGGGAGGTTTACTGACATTCCCATACCTGCCACACTGAATTGCGGGGATTACCCGACAGAGTGGAAATGGGGGTCTGAGACTCCTAGGGATTAACGAAGTCCGACCCCTCTGCCACACTGATTTGACGACACACCACACAGGAGATGACATGACGACCGACATCGCGACCCCCGACGCCATCGCCGCCTACGAGTGCTCCTTCAACTACGACTTCCTGTCGGTTGGGGACCTGCGGGTGGAGACGATCGAAGACCCGAAGACCGGCAAGAAGGTTGTGAGCAAGGTCCTCGTCAAGGACGAGCCGCTGAACCCGACGGACCGGTTCTGGGTGAGCCTCTTCTCCCGCTACGGTTTCAACTCGGCGTTCTTCAAGTATTTCGACCACCAAGAGACGTTCGAGCGGATCAGCCAGATCGAGAAGTCCGACCGGATGCGGCTCTGCATCGAGCGGAAAGAAGACGGCACGGGAACGCTGCTGGGCGTCTCGAACCCCAACAAGCCGATCGTCGTGTACGACGAACTGATGGACATGCTCGGCCGCTATAACGGGGCGTCCATCATGTACCACAACGGCATCGTCGAATCCACCCACACGCCGCGTAACGGGTCCAACCAGTTCGATATCTCCGGGGACTCGTTCCTGAATCGGTTCCTGCTGGCCACGCCGATCGACGGCTACGGTGCCCCGAACATCTACCTCTCGCTCCTGCGGGAAGTGTGCACGAACGGCGTCATCGGCTACGCCAAGGCGTTCCGCAGTTCGCTGGCTCTCGGCAAGGCGGACGACGACGTGACTCCGAGTATGACCCGTGCTCTCGACGGGTTCGGGAATGACGAGGGCTACGCGGCCCTTCGCCAACGGATGGAAGCGGCGGCCGGGTCGTGGTCCTCGGTTCACGAGTCCCAGGAACTCTACAAGCTGCTGGTCAAGCTTCACAGCCGCCGGGCGATCGAAGACATGGGTGCGATCGCCGCTGCTCCGGGGATTGCCGCCCTTCTGGGTGCGGGTGGCCCGGTCAGTGAGCAGACTCTGGAAGACGTGGGCGTGGGCAGTCCGATCCTCAAGGCGTTCCACGCGATGACGGGCGACACGACCAAGCTCTACGGGTTGGCGAACCTCGACGCTCTGTCGGTGAAGCGGAAGCGGACGCTGCCGGTGAAGTGCAAGGTGATGGACGTGATCAACTTCGCGACGGAAGTCTCGACGCACTACGCGACTCCGGAAGGTGCTCGGATGCTCCAAGCGTTCGTGGGGACGATGCTGACGGAAGAGTACGACATGGAAGGCACCGCCGACAAGTACGGCGAGTTCTCGGACTTCCTGATCGACGCGAAGACGGACGCGGGGCTGACGGGTTCGGATCACAGCACTCAACGGGCTCTCGCGGCCTAAGAGTTTGGGAGAGGCCCCGGCCGGGTGACTGGCCGGGGTTTATTTGTTTCCCATTTCTTGCCACAGTTGGTTTTGAGAGGGTGAGCGATGTTCCTGAAAGTGCTGAACAAGATCACCAATGAGTTGGTTGGCTTCATTCACATCTGTCACGGGTGTGGTTGTGATTCGCCGGTCCGCAAACAGCAGAGACTCCCCAAGCGGTGGGTACAGCGGACGGAGTTGGCCTATGGGCCGACTGGCCTACGTCGTAAGGGCACTGGTTGGGCGGTTAACTATTACTGCCCTACTTGCAACAGTAATGGCTGCACGGCTTATACGGTTGCGGCGACGACTCGTAAGTTGTCTCCCCCGAAGGTGAAGGTTGAGTTAGTCGGGTAGTTGTTCCTTGCCACAGTTTAGTACCCCCTGAGAGAACTGACCATGACGATCGAGAGAGTTGGGATGCTTGGTCTTGATGGTAAGTTGGTTCATGTCAGTGATTGCAACTCGATGGTTGGGTCTGAGTTTGACGGGCCGGTTTTGTGGAGCACCGTTGAAGAGGCTCAGAAAGAGAATGACTTTGTCGGTGGAGTTCCTGCTGGCAATCGTTTTGCCAAGGTCATTATCACTGTGGTTGGTGGAATAGGCTGACCGCCACTTGGCCTTTCCAAGCTGGAAATCGTGTACACGAGGAGACTCCCTGTGGTTAAGTGGTACGTTGAAGAGGTCTACACGCACGATGATTCCGGCATCGATCGCCGTCGGAAGTACGGTGAGTTTGAGGCACCGGCGAAGACTCCCGTCCCGGAACTGGCGGTACTAGCTCTTGTCAGCACCGGGTTCTCAAAGGAGTCTGCTGGGCAGAAGATCAAGGACGAGGCTGATCTTGACGGCACTACCGTCGAGGATGGTGATTTCGGATTCACCTTCTGGGGCAACAACGGCGAGTACGAGTTTCTTGTCAGTCAGGAGCCGATTTCTAAGGTTGTGGCCTATGTCGTGATGGTGAATAACCAGCCTGTGGCGGTCCGGCCTTTTGAGCCGCGTGTTGAAGATGTGGCGGAGATTGCGGGGCGGCTGAAGCTTCCTGCGTCGGCTTTCAGCGTGGTCAAGGTTGAGGATGTGGGTTAACTATTCCCCACTCCCTCGCCACAGTGTGGTATCCCCCAAATGGAGCCACAAGTGACAGCGAACGAACTGCGAATATTGACCGTGGATGGCCCCCAAGAGTTGGACTGCCCGTACTGCAACGAGCCGGGCGGGGTCGTTCTGCATGCTGGGCAGCATTTTCACCAGCAGTGCTACGAGGCTCTGGGCAGTGTGTTCGGTGAGCCGTACATCGTGGTTGACCTTGTCCCGGTTCAGAAACGGTCGGAACTGGGCTACGAGCAGATGGAAGGGCGGCGGGATCGTGGCGGTGTCATTTCCAATTTGGAAACCGTGCGTGTGTGATGGGATCGGGAAAAGGGGTAACGAATTAACGGAAGTGGGGTAGCACCTGCTACGGTTCCTTTTACGGAATTCCGGCCCCGAAGTACCACACTTTACCAATCCCCCATCCCCTGCCACAATTCGGTATCACCCCCACGGAGTTCACAATGTCTTTCTCAATCAACGATGAAGTTGTCGTCAACATCCCCGAAGTTGTGGGGCAGGACGGCACGATCTACCCGGCTGAACAGTTCCGGGCGACTGTGGTCAATCCCAAAGTGAACTGCATGATCTCTCGGCTCCCCGGCATGGAGGTGCGGGCGGGTGGTGAGACCATCCACATCAAGAGCGAGTGGGCCACGCCGGTTCCCCCTCCGGTGCCGCGAACGCCGTTGACGCAGGAGAATTTGCTCGCGGCTCTTGCGGAAATCGTCGTCAAGAATCCGACGACACGTAACAGCAAGGGGGAAGTGGTTCCCGAGACGGTTGAGCATTTGCTCGCTGGGATGCTTCTGCAGAACTCGATCGAGGACTACCAGGACTACAAGGCACACGAGCTTCTCGAATGCCTGAATGACTGGATGTGGAACGGGATCAAGGGCTACAACAAGATGACGATGGAGGAGTTGCTCGCTGAAGCTGAGGATCAACTGCTCGACAACGGCATGTGGGAATTCAACGACCTTGAGGACCTTCTGGCTCGTTTCGACTTCTCGACCAAGAGCGAAGACAACGACGAGGATTTCGAGGACGACGAAGAAGAGGACGACTTCGAGGACGACGAGGACAAGTGATTTACTGGGGGACCTGTCTCTGACACAGATAGGTCCCCCGCCCCTTTCCAGCTTGGAAATCGGGTACGTGGGAGACACAAGAGAGATCCAAAATGGCCACTGCCGTTGAGATCAGCCGCCAAGACATGAACACCTTCCTAGCCGCTCAAGGCTTCCAAGAGATCAACATCCCCGGAACCAAAGAGCGGGTCTACTCGAAGTTCGTCACCAAGACCGTCTGTCTCCGTGTCTACACGAGCATCGGCGGCGAGTCAAGCCGTGATACCGGCGAAGACGCCATCCGAACCGTGCTTGTGACGAAAGTCAACGACGTTGTCAAGATCATCGGCGGCGACAAGCGGGTTCACCGTGTGGAGGGGTGGCGGAATAACCTGCAGAATCGGCTTGATCGGTGGCAAGAGCAATTAGGCCCCGCCTGTCCGAAGTGCCAGTCACCCACGATCCGCCGACGCAGCCGTAAGGGTCCGTTCTGGGGTTGTTGCCAGTACCCGAACTGCAATTCTGTCCAGCCGATCAGTGAACCGACTCGTCAGCCGCCGGTGGTTCAATCTCGCCAAAGTCAGGCGGACGAGGCTTGGCGTGATCGGATGAGGGAGAAGGCGGCGTTTGCCACTTTGGAGCGGAAGCAAGAAGCCAAGGCGTATTTCGACGAGATGCGGGCGGAGCTTGAGGCGAACGGCATCTATGACGGTGATGACGAGCCGTTGCAGAAGTTGGCTCTTGTTGGCGATCGTCCGCCGTCTGAGTGGTGAATTGACTGGGTGGGGTTTGCCACAGTTTGGTACCCCCACCGAGACAGATCATGACCAACAGCCTTTACGCTTGGCGAGATAAGCCGAAGACGATCACCGCTGGCGAACACGACTCGCTTGAGGGTGACCGGATGACGCTCGACAAACTTCGGGTTGAAATTCGCAGGGTCACTCCTGAGGATTTGGCGTGGTTGCGTAGCCGGAATGGGAAACTGTTCAGCGTGCTGGTGGGTTTGACGAGCATTGTGGCCGTTGATGATGAGGAAGCCGCTGAGAATGCGAAAGCATTTGCGGAGGCTGCATAGCTTGCCACAGTTTGGTACCCCCACCGGAGATTACCATGCCAGCCACTTGGGAAGTTAGCACCGAGACCGCCTTCGAGAAGAAGCACGTGGCGGCTCTCGGCCGTGATGAGTACGACCGCCGTTTGGCGGTTGCGAACGCGAAGGCTGACGAGCTTGACGATTGGCAGGAGCAGATGTTCATGCGGGCACAGTTTCAGTCTGTGGCGATGCAGATGTCTGCGGAGCAATTCAAGGTCGCTTCGGAGAAGTGGAATGGCGATCGTTGGTCACGCCTGATCTACCGACTCGCGACGAAGTGATTTACTAGGGGCACCAAGCTTGCCACAGTTTGGTGTTCCTCAAACCCCCACGGAGACACGACTTTGGACATCGACCTGAACATCAAGCCGATCTACGGTAGCGGCCTGACGCACAACGTGCTGCGTATCTCGGTGAGCTACGACAAGCGGGCCAAGGGTCCGGTCGCCCGGCTGCAGGCGGCCCAGGTGGACCCGCCGGTCTGCGGTTTCGTGGGTTTCCGGGTGGCTCTGTTCGGCAGCCCTTCGGAGACGGTGAATCTTTTCACGCCCGAGCAGGCGTGGAAGACGAACAACAAGAAAAAGTTGGAAGCGGTCTTCGCTGAAGTGGAAGCGGGGATTGCTGCGAAGTCCAGCGACCTCTACGCGGGGGTTCTGGCGTTTCTGGCCAAGCACAACAGTGAGATTGTGGCGGAACGGTTCGTCACGTCTCCGACGTAAACTCCGGGGGGAGTCGCCGGGGGTGGGGTTTACGCCTCACCCCCGGCTTGTCACATTCTTGTACCCCCAAGGAGACAAGAGATGTCAGGATTCATTGACGAGAATGGGAGACTGACCCAACACGCCTTCTTGTGTGGATACGTCGAGTGGAGAAGCACCGACGAAGACCTTCGTCGGAAAGAAGACCTCTCGACGGAGATGTACCGCGAACACGACTGCTTCCATGTCCGCCAGTTTGACCGGCGACAGAGTGCGACGAAGTTCAGGGTTTTCTGGGAGTCGTTCCCTTTGAGCGAGTTCGAGAAGGCCCGTGAGCTGTTCGACAGTCAGCCGGGTGAGTTGGTTCCAGCGAGTTAACTCCGGGGGGAGTTTGCCGGGGGTGGGGTTAACGCCCCACTCCCGGCTTGACACATATTCGTACCCCCCAATGGAGTTTCTGATGACACATCAAGTGGTGGCTGCGACGACGACCGGCGGAATCTCGGTGATGAAGACCGGTAAACGAAGTGAGTGTATGACCTATATCCGGCAGAGGAGCCGGCAGGGTCTCCCGACGCACTTCTGCCATGTGATCGGCAATAGTAGTCGTGCGTGGGGTATGTTCAAGAAGCGGATGGGACTCTAATTCACCAGGGGCACCAGGCTTGCAACAGTTTGGTGACCCAAAATTTCACCCCCTTTTCATGGAGAATCTGACATGCAGGTCGAAATCATCGACGGGACTCTGATCATCAAGATGCCGCTGCAGACGCCGACGCCTTCGGCGACGGGCAAGACGATGGTGGTGGCGACGTCGCGGGGCAACGTGAAGACGAGTGCCCTGATCGACGGCAAGCCCGTGACCATCGGCCTGAACGCCTACATCGGCCGGTAATTCACTCAACCACTCGTCCTTGACACAATCCTCTGTACCCCACAGGAGAGTGATATGGACGAGTGGTTGAATCTTTTCAAGGCGGAGTTCAAGCGTCGGACGGGTATCACGTGGGCGGAATCTGGCAACACGGACGAGGACGCGAAACGGTGGCATGACCCTGACAGCGTCGGCCTGAGGTTCGAAGAGGCGAGTATCGGTGATGCGGTCGGAGCTTATATCGAGAAGTACGACCTGATCGATCTCGCTGACCCAGTTTACTAATCCCCTCTCGCCTGCCACAGTTTGGTACCCCCAACGGAGACTGAACGATGACTGCGACAACCGCTTCTCTGGCCATGAAACTGGATGAGATTCTGGAAGAGGCCGCCGCCACTGCCATGGCTAAGGCGTCGGAGAACTACGACTTCGGCTCGGACATCGAAGAGGCTCTGGGCAACTACAACTTCGACAAGGCAATCGAGGGAGCGGCGGAAGGCTTCGACTTCGATCCGGCGATTGACGAGGCGGTGCGGAACTTCGACTTCGACGAGGCGATCAAGAAGGCGGTGGACCTCGACGAACTGGCGGGTGAGGCGTTTGAGCGGGTTGCGGAGAAGAAGTTGCCTTCGGTGATCGAGGCGACGTTTTGGAAGATGCTGGACGCTCCGGGTTTCTCCGAGCGGCTGGTGAAGGCTCTGTTTGACCGTGCGGCTAGCTAGTGGCGTGGCGGGCCGGGGGTTCACTGTGGACTCCCGGCCCGCCACAGTTTTGTGCCCCCCACCCCCGAGAGAATCATGAAATACCACGCTGGCGATCTTGTGGAGTGGATCGCCGATGATGTTATTGTTGGCCGCCCTCCCTTCGGTGCGGTGGTTATCAAAAAAGGTGAAAAACGGAAGGTTGTGCGTGTTGGTGAGAGCTTATTGAGCCTTAGTGGTTCTAGAACTCTCGGTGCGGTAAGCGTCGATAAAGTCAAGCTTGTGCAGAGGGCTGTCGTCGAACCCGCCATGCCGGGGAAGCTCTGTCCGAAGTGCAAGACCGCCGTGATTCAAGGTACTCGTCGTAAGGACGAGGACTACATGTTCGAGGGCGGAGAATGGCTGAAGTTCGCCGAGAACATCTCGATGTGGTTCTACTGCGAGAATGAGTGCGAGCTTGAGGAGAAGGACGTGCCCCAGTTTGGCTAGGGTGTTTTTCTTGCCACAGTGAGGTACCCCCAACGGAGAACTACGATGCCCAAGACGCTGACGCCCATGGACGAGTGGATGGTCAAGAGCAACCTGCAAACAATCGCCAATGGCACACCAGCCAGCGAGATCATCGCTATCCTGCGGGCCGGCGGATACTACAAGGTCGCCAGTGCGGTGGAGAAGGTGGTGAACGCTGAGGAATTTGAGGTAGCTTAACCCCTGATGCCCGGTTTGCCACAGTGAGGTACCCCCAACGGAGACTGCGATGACGATGCTGGCGACCATGACGATCGACGATGCCGGTGTCCGAATGAAGGGTGCCACCACCAAACGTCAATACAAAATCAAGATCGAGCAAGAAAGTGTCGGGGTGGCCATCAGCATCCCCGGCTTCGGCACGAGCGACATGGAGCCGGGAGCAGGCCCCGTGATCTACCTCGAAATGGAGAACGGCGAGCCGATCCTCCGGGTCTGGGCGGACATCAAGACGGAAGAGCCGACGCACAAAATCTCGCTCAAGGGTGCGAGTGAGGCTCTGCGTGTGAACTAACTCCGGGGGGAGTTTGCCGGGGGCGGGGTTAACGCCTCGCCCCCGGCTTGACACAATCACCTATCACCCCCAACGGAGAAATGAAATGATCACCAGCAACACTGTGGTCCACATCATCGAGAAGAAGTCGGGCCACGCATCGACCTCGACGCTCAACGGTTGGTTCCTCTCCCTCACCGGCGGGAGCCGTTGGGAAGACTACGAAATCACCACCGACAAGGCCGAAGCCGAGGCCACCAGCGTGAAGTATCAGAAAATCTCGAAGATCGTGAACGACCTCAGTCGTCTCACGCCCGATGCGGTCTCGAAGATCGCTGACGACATCATGCGTGTCAAAGGTTTCAGAGCAGCGGCGGGGGGTTAATTGAATACCCAGTCCTTGCCACAGTCTTCTACCCCCGTGGAGACAACAATGAACCTCACCAAAACGATTATCAGCGTGGAGCGTTTCAAGCGGCGGTTCAGCAGGAATTTAAACTCCTTCACAACCCCCATCTTCAAACGATCCAAACTGCTGGAGCGGATCGAAGCCGACAAGATGTCTTTCTTTTACGAGAGACTCCAGCGGCAGGACTAATCTCCGGGGGGAGATAGCCGGGGGCGGGGTTAACGCCCTGCCCCCGGCTTGCCACAATTCTTTGCCCCCACCCCCCAGAGTGAAACATGAGCAAGCCCAAGTTCCTCGGCAAATCCGTCACCGTCGTCAGCCGCTCTGACCGCCACACCCGCGTCCGTGTTGAGTGTGAGTACGAGGGGGCCAAGCTCGTCGCTTTCACCGACATCAGTGAGGGCCAAGACACCAACACCGACCTCGAAGGGTTCGCGGTTCGCCCCTCCGACGAGTTCGTCGAGTGTCTCCACGAGTACCTGTCAACGACGTGGCACAACCTGTACGTTGAAGAGATGGAGCGTATCTGCGGGTAAACATGAGGTAGGGGTTCACCACCCCTCCTCCCCCTGCCACAGTTGTGTGACCCCCACCACAAGGAAGACTAAAATGCCCCCCGAAGTCAACGAGAAAGACACGCGAGTCGCCGAACGAGAACGCCGAATCCAACTCGCCGTCAACAATAAAATCACAACCCCGAAGCCCTACAAGGTGGATATCAAGGCCGTCGGGGTGAACCGTTTCCGCGTCAACGTCTGGGCCGAAATCGGCAAGAAGACCGAAGGTGGCCTATTCAACGAGAAGAGGATCGTTGAGAGCTTCTACCACATCCTCTAAGAGTTTACGGGGGGTCGGTGGCTTGCCACAGTCCTATGCCCCCAACACCCCGGAGACTTGAGATGCCCAAGACTGACTCGCTCGCTTACCGCCACAATCCGCAGTGGAATTCGCCGCAGTTGGGTGATTGTCCGACCAAGGATTACACCGCAGAAGTCACGACCTTTTCGCATCCGTTCGGGGCACACATTGTGGTGTCCTCGTTCGGTGGTGAGAACTTGACCAGCTTTCAGGTGTCTGGTGGGCACGGTGCTCACGCGATGGTCGTGAAACAGGTGTGTGATTCGCCGATCAAGGTTTTGTATAATGGCAAGAATGTGGAAGAGGCTTTGGCGGCGTTTTTGGGGTCTTTCCCGCACAAGGATGGCGAGGACAACCCCAAACTGCTCGATGGGGAACAGTCATTGCGAACGGTGATGACCGAGTTTATGGGTGGTGGATAGCGAGTTTACCGGGGGTTGGTGGCTTGCCACAGTTTGGTGCCCCCCAACCCCCCGGAGACTTGAGATGGCAACGATCGTCGGCAACATTTCCTTCCACCACGAAGACGGGCGAACCCCCTACCGATTCGTCTACGACCTGCCGGACGGTGCGGACGTCGATACGCACATGGTTCTGATGGCTTTGGCCGACCAGTTCGGTATCGACGCCGATCGGGACTCGCTCGCCATCCACGCCGCAATCGAGAAGGCCAAGACCACCAACGGGGTGGCTTCCTTCACCGTCTATGACCGGGACGGTTTGGACGAGGGCGAAGACGACGCCGACCTTCTCGAAGAGCATTCGTCCCAGTTCGTCGTCTGGCACCACCCGCCGGAACGACCGGGGGAGCAGCCCAACTTCGGCATCAGCGAAGGGGACTCCCTCAGCAAGAATGAGAACGTTTGGCTGTTCAGCAAGCCCTACGAGCCGGACCCCAAGATGCGGGAACGGTTGGAGAAGTTCGACAAGGAGCAACTCCTCGCCATCCTGCTCCGGACGCACGCCGAAAGTCGCCTGTCGTTCCCGCCCGAAGACGTACGCTTCGGCGGGCAAGGGACGCTTCGCAACGCGGATGGGAGCCGGAACATTTTCGACGACGTAGACCAGTGATCCAGAGGGGGTTGGCCGGGGTTCACGGGGACCCCGGTTTTTGCCACAGTTGG
>JACCDJ010491872.1_pt1 | contig 11536 bp, 7 predicted proteins | sample 7444481 | NCBI WGS metagenome assembly JACCDJ01 (sample SAMN15323435, study PRJNA562643) | freshwater metagenome | isolation source: river surface water | place: USA:Blue River Watershed | collected 2017-08-15 | reverse complement strand
CCAGGTGACGTCACGTGGAGGGTGAGGCTTTTTTTCTCGTTGCCATGGCCCAAATGCACTCTTGCCTTTTTCACCAAAGGCAAGCCAAGGGTGTATTGGGCCTGTCCTGGCTGGGCAGGGTAGAAGCCCAGTGTGGCAAATACAAGCCAAGCACTCATTTGCCCGCAATCATCGTTACCCACCAGTCCGTTGGGTGCATCACGATAAAAACGTTTTGCAATTCGCTCCACCAATGCATGACCTTTCCAAGGGGAGGGCGTGTGTGAATACAGCCAGGCAGCATGGTGGCTAGGCTCATTGCCGTGGGCATTTTGCCCAATCATGGCTTCTTGGCCTAGGTGCTTATTGACTTGGCTGCGTCGCTGAAAATACTGATCAAGCCAATGCGCCATGCCTTGAGGGCCACCCATCAGTTGACGCAAGCCCATGGGGTCGTGCAAGGCAGGGGTGAGGGTGTATTGCCATGCGTTGGCCTCTGTGTAATCCCCCGGATTGTTCAAAGGCGAGGTGGGTGTATCGGGGTTGAAGGGCTCACGCCATTGGCCCATGCTGTTTCGGCCGCGCATCACCCTGGTCGATTCATCCCACAGCTTCTTGTAGCTTTGCGCTCTTTGCAAAAAGCGCACAGCAGTCTCTTGTTGCCCCAAAGCCTGAGCCACTCGGCCTACAGCATCATCGCCATAGCCATACTCTAGTGTTTTAGAAACAGCTTCACCATGGAGCTCTAAGTCAAAGGGCAAGTAGCCATAGGTGTTGAGCAAATCCCAGCTGCGTTGTGCCCATTCTGGCGCTTGAGGTCTGGGCAAGGTGGATGTCTCCACCATGGCGCGAAGGGCTTGGTGGTGATCAAACCCTTTGAAACCTTTGGCCACTGCGTCTGCGATGACGGGTAGTGCTGGATTACCAATCATGCAATAACTCTCCCGGCCCCAAGCCGTCCAAATGGGCAGGAAACCTTGCTGCGCATGATGCGAGAGCAGTGTCTCCACCATGCCATCCACGCGTTCCGGCACGATCAGGGTGAACAAGGGATGAACCGCTCGAAAGGTGTCCCACAAAGACAGCGTGCTGTAGTAATGGCCTCTGGCAGTTTGGACAACATCGCCTCGTGGCCCACGAACACGACCATCGCTGTCGGCAATGTCACTGGGGTGAATGAGCGCGTGATAGAGGGCGGTGTAAAAAATTCGTTTTTGATTCAGCGGCGCTTCAATGTCAATGCGACTGAGCAAGTGTTGCCAGGCTTGAGTGGCTTCTTCTCGGACTGCATCGAAGTTCAATGACTTCAGCGATTGCAAATTTTGGCGAGCACCTGCTTCATCCACGGTGGACAATGCCACGCGCACCTCCCGCCGGCATGATGTGTCCACCTCAAAGCTTAACAAGTAGCGATTGGCTTTGTGGCCATCCAGGGGCGATAGCAATTCAACCTGAAGCAAGGGTCGATCAAATTGAACTAAGAAAGACGTTTGACGCTCAACCCAAGCGACGGTATGCAAGGTGCCAGTGACTTCCGAGGCTTGCTGATGCACAAACGATTGGGCTTGCTTGACCCGATGCGGCTCATTGAAGTGCAAGCCATGTTGCAGATCGATCAAGACTTGAACTTTGCCAGGCTTTGCAAAGGTGTATCGGTGGAAGGCTACGCGCTGGGTGGCCGTCAATTCCACTTGCACATGATGACGAGGCAATTCAACTTTGTAATAGCCTGGTTCGGCCATTTCGCTTTGGCGAGATTTTCTGGCTGAAAAAGATTTTGTCTTTGCATGCCATTCTTGTCCCTGGCTGGGCATGAGCAATATGTCGCCCAACTCTGGAATGCCTGCGCCACTGATGTGCGTATTTGAAAACCCCAAGATGTTTGGATTTTTAAATTGGTAACCACTGGTGTAGTCCCAGCCGCGGTCGGCATTGTCTGGACTGGGCGCCACCATGCCAAAAGGGAGAACGGCCCCGGGGAAAGTGTGGCCGGTTCCGTCGGTGCCTGCAAATGGGTTGACGTATTGTGTCCAGTTCTCCTGAGCGGCTTGACTTTGCTTTGGGCTTGCTGATTGAGACGTCAAGGGTAAACTTGCCGACATCACTGCCATTGCAGAAGCAGGCGCATTGATCAACAGGCGACGACGTGAATGAGAAAAGTTTTTCATACTGGATTCATCGACTGTTGTGATTCTGCTTGCGAGAAAAATCGCAAACTATCTGCAAGATGTGATTGCCAATAGGGCCAGTCATGGCCACCCGCAAACTCCTCATAAGTATGCGCAATGTTCAAATTGAGCAAGGCCTGATGCAATTGTCGGTTAGCCTCGATATACGGATCGTCCTGCCCGCAATCAAACCGCAAAGCTGGTAACTTGCTGGCAGACTGAAGTGCGCTTAACACTGACAGGCTGGACTCATCGGCGGCCCAACCCGTTCGCGTTTCCTCAATCAAAGCATCTATTTGCGACAACTCGGTCAATGATGAATGCCCCGAAGCTGCTTTGTAACGGTCAGGATATTTGCCAGCCAGTCGTAGTGCCGCAAATCCGCCCATGCTCAAGCCCGACACATATCGATTTGATTTGGCGCTGCAGGCCTCGCATACTTGTATGGCGATGTTTGGCACTTCCTCAACAATCCAGTTTTCAAAATCCTGCTGGGCATGTCGAACATAGCCAGACCCATCGCCCCATAGGCCATCACTGGGCATGACCAGCACCATGGGTTGAATTTCATGTTGACGCATCATGCGCGCAGCCGTGAGGTGAGAAGCGCCTTTGAACGCCCATGACCAGTGAGAGCCGTACACGCCGTGCAGCAAGGTCACGATGGGCAAATTGCGATGGTGATGAAATTCTGAAGGCAGAAATAAGGTCACATCGGCCCGTTGCTGTAGGGCCTTTGATTTGACGGTGATGCACTGCAAACCTTCTGGTGTGAGCGAAGGATCGGAAATTTCGAGCGTTCTAAAGTTCATGTGGTTTCCTGCTCAAACACAATCACGCCTTTCATGTTGGTGCCATTCATCATGTCGTTCAGTGCCTCTTGTAATTGAAACAGTGAATAGTGACGCGTCACCATATTGGCAACATCGAGTTGGCCATCTTCAATCCATCTAAACAATTTGGGAAAGTCTCTAGAAGGATGACATCCCCCATACAAGGGCGTGAGGTAACGCTTGTCCCACCAAAAATCTAGCATGGAGGCCGGTACCTGCCCATGGGCGCCAGACAGTTGCAACGCTTGGCCCCCATGTCTGATGAACTTTAAAGGCGCAAAGGCTAGGCTGTGTAAACCTGTAGCTTCAAAGGCATGATCTGCACCGCGAGACTCAGTGATTGCACGCACCTGTGCGACGGCTTCTTTGAAATCATGGTCATCGTCAGTGATTTGCCAAGTGTGTGTCGCGCCCAAAGATAAAGCTCGCGCCAAGCTTTCCTCACGTTTGTCTAAAGCAATGATTTGTTTGGCACCTGCAATGCGTGCGCCTTGTATCACTGACAAACCTACGCCGCCGCAGCCCAGAACCACCACACTGTCGCCTGATTGAACCTTGGCGCTGTTGATCACGGACCCTACGCCGGTCATCACCCCACATCCCAAGATGCACGCATGGGCCATCACCAGCGAGGCGGGTAAAGGTGTCAGTGCCTCAGAACGAACCAAGGTGTATTCAGAGAACGTTCCTAAATGAAAGGAGCGCCGTATGCCTTGATGTTGCCATTGGGTATGTGGCGAATCCACAGAGGGCGACGCCTTGGCAAGACCTTGTGTTCGGTCGCACAGGTGTCCCTGTTGGCTAGCGCAAGGGTGGCAATGGCCACAAGGAATGGCCCAATTGAGCAAGACGCGTTGCCCTAATTCAAAGCCAGTGACGTCAGGCCCCATTGACTCAATGGTACCGGCACCTTCGTGTCCCAACACCAAGGTGCCTTCCCATGACAGAGATTGTTGATCGGTGTGGCAAATACCCGCAGCGGCCATGCGCACGCGCACTTCAGAGCCCACAGGTGCGCGCACTTGGGTGGGCTCAATGACAAAGCCACCTGAGCCATTGCTAATGGCGGCAAGGGAGGTGATGGCGCCCCTCATGTGGCTTCTGTCGACTGGCTGTACAACAAGGGATTTTTAGCACTGGCTGCCAGTTCGCCTGGCTTGACACCAGGGCACCATTGCGCCGCATCGTTGGCTTGAATGGGGCTTAAGGCCGATGCCAGTTTCATCTCAGCGTCCATGTAAATGACGGTCATCACTGAACGTGGCTGTGTGGACACATTGGCACCGGCTTTGTGAAAGACCCAGCCCAGATGAAAACTCACTTCGCCCAGATCAAAAGGACTGGCCGCAAACTCGAAACCATGCTGCGCCATATTGGCGCTGATTTTTTCTTCACTTTCATCGGAGATGCCCAAGTCGCGACCAAACTCAACCGATTGACTGCGCGCATAGAAACCCAAGGGCCCCATATTGTGTGGGACTGCTTGAAGAGGAATCCATGCTGTGATGGTGCGGTCACTGCTGAGGGGCCAGTAATACTGATCGGCGTGGGCAGGCGTAATGCCACCCCCAGGTTCTTTGTAAAGTGATTGATCGTGATAGAGGCGAACACCACTCACTTCAAGCAACTCGGCCGCAATACGTGCCAGTCGTTTGCCTTGAACAAACTCATTCACCACGGCTGAGTGTTCCCATAAATTCATCACTTGCAAAAAGGCCTTGTCGTAAGTACTGCGCTGTTCGAGCGGTACATGTTGGGTGTTGAGTTCAATGGTAAGGCGCGTAATTTCTTGGCCGTAATGCGACAGTGTTTCAGCGTCTAGAACATCTTTGAGTTTGATGAAACCATCTCTTCTAAATTGTTCAATTTGTGCAGACGTTAAGGGGTAGTGCGTGTTGAGGTTCATGTCGTTCATACCTTTTTCAATGTGCACAGTATCCAGAAATTCCCACTTGTGCTGTGAGCCGTTTTCGACCAAAATTAACTCTTAATTGACGCATATCATGGCTATTTATTCGGTATGAAGGTATTTAAAGAGCGAGTTGTCCACCCAGATGAATCATTCCGTGCCATTCACATGGTACTGGCATGTTTCGATGCGGCGCGTCATCGACATCCTCAAGCCGAACTCACTTGGATTGTGCAGGGAGCAGGGGTTCGTTTTGTAGGCGACAGTGCTGCTCCTTTTGAGCCTGGCGACTTGGTGCTGGTGGGACCCGATGTACCGCATGTGTGGGTCAGTCATGCGCAAGACAAAGGCAAGCCGCACGAACTGCGAGTGGCTCAATTCCCGGCAGATTTACTTCAAACCCTGTCTGTACCGGAATGGGGAGCTGTTCAAAGTTTGATGATCAAGGCCTCACGCGGCTTGGTCATTCAAGAGCCTGTGCGAACCCCTGTACAAAATTTGATGCTTCGCTTGCAGTCCACCCATGGGATGACTCGGCTTGCGATGTTGTTTGAAATTTTGGGGCTGTTGATTGCACACCCCAAGGCCCTTCAAGCTTTGTCTACGGCCGACGTTACAGCCGCTGGTGGGCGCGACAGTGGTCAAACCGACAAACGCATCGATAAGGTGGTTCGTTGGATTCACGAGAACATCACCCAAAATCTCAGCATTGAAGAAGCAGCGGCCAAAGTACATGTCAGTCCCGCAGCCTTCAGTCGATTCTTTCGCAGAAGTTTAGGCAAAACATTTACCGAATATGTGAACGACTTGAGGTGTGCCGAAGCCGCCATTCAATTGCGAAAGTCTGACAAACCCATCGCGGCCATTGCGCAAGACTGCGGTTTTAGTACCTTGTCACATTTCAACAAACAATTCTTGATGCGCTACAGCAAAACACCGCGCATTTATCGCAAACCACATTAATGTGTCCAAGCTTTACGGCGAATTCGTTCTAATCGTTTTTCGAGTCGTGTGACGGCTTCTTCACCATTCATGCGTCCCGACAACACATCGTGCGCTGCATACCAAAGGCTTTGACTTACCTGAGGGTATTTAAGACCCGTTTGGGTGGAGGGCCTGATCACGCCATTGGCAATGATGGTTCTTAAAGCCGGCATGTGGGGGTTGGCGGCAATCACTTCTTTGTCGGCATAAAGCGCAGGACGCGTAGGGTTGAACGCGCCTTGGATGGCGCGTTCGCGTTGCACCGCTGCACTGGTCATGTACATCACCAAATCGGCCGCGAGGGCAGGGTGTTTGGAATAGCGAGCAACCCCCAATTGCCAACCACCCACGGCAGAACGGCCACCATCCGCTTGAAGTCCAGGCATGGGGGCAATGCCCACTTTGTCTTTGACAGGGCTGTCATCCTTTTGCATCAAAGCCCAGGCATAGGGCCAGTTGCGCATGAACAATGCATTGCCACTTTGAAACACACCGCGCGAGTCTTCAGGCTCGTGATTCAAAACACCCAAGGGCGAAATGTCGCCAATCCAACGGGCCGCCATGTCCAAGGCTGCTGCAGCTGCATCGTTTCGAACGGTGATGTCTCCTTGCTCATTCAACACTTGACCACCATGGCTGCTGGCAATCCATTCCATGGCATGGCAGGTGAGTCCTTCATCGGCTTTGCCCTGAAACATAAAGCCATGGAAATCCGTGTTGCCTCGGGACCTTTCGTCGGTTTGAATGCGTTTGGCAACGTCGCTCATTTCTTTCCAAGTTTTGGGGACGGCTTGTTGGTATCTCGCCAGTAAATCCTTGCGGTAATAAAACACGCCAGCATCGGTATACCAGGGCAATGCCACCAGTTTGCCATTGACGGTGTTGCCTTCTATCAAGCTTTTGAAGTGAAGGTTCTCCTCGCCTTTGGTGTAGGGGGCGAGGTCGAGCAAGTGGTCTTTGAGCAAGCCGGGCCAGACCAAATCGATTTGCAACACATCGATGTCGCTCGATTTGGCTGCAAACAACTGCCGATAAAGGGCTAATTTATCGGGAACACTGGATGGCGGAGAAAAGTTGCGAACCGTGTTGCCTGTTTTTTTGGCCCATTCTTGGGCGTACTTGAAACAGTAGCTAACGTCTGTGCCACTGGGGCCACACGCCACCGTCAATACGGCTGCGCTTGCAAGGCTTGGCAACAGCGCTAAAGCGCAGGTTGCCCAAAACAATTTGATTCGCGTTGACAACAAAAACTTCATGAGCTTGATCTTTGGAAGTGGCTCATTTTGGCGAATGGATCACTGCAAAGGCGATAGCGCCTGTGCGATTTCTGACTGTATTTAAACCCGCCAGACCCCACCTGTGGTGGACTGCACTCAACGTGCAACACACCCTCGATCAGATGGACTCGCTTCAATCCATCTTGGCGCCAGACTTCACGATCACCTGTTCCCACTTGTCAATTTCTGTTTTGACAAAGGCTCTGAATTCTTCGGGGCTGTTGCCCACAGGCTCTGCGCCTTGTGCTTCCATTTTGTCTTTGATGTCTTGCGATTGAAGCGCTTTGATGGAGGCGTTGTAGAGGGCTGCCACGATGTGTGGCGGCGTTTTGGCCGGTGCAAACAAACCATTCCAGCTAGAGACTTCAAAGTCTGGCAAGCCAGCCTCCGCCATGGTGGGTACGTTGGGCATCGTGCCCATGCGTTTTTTGCTGGCAACAGCGATGACATTGAGCTTGCCGCTCTTCAAATGGGGAATGGCTGACAAGGCCGTTTGGAAACTCATTTGAACCTGGCCACCCAACAAGTCTGCAATGGCAGGGGCAGCGCCTTTGTAGGGCACATGGATTAAGTCAATGTTGGCGCGCATTTTTAACAGCTCGCCCGCTAAGTGAGGTGAGCCGCCATTGCCACTCGATGAAAATGCAAACTTGCCTGGGTTCTGCTTGGCAACGGCAATAAACTCTTTCAAATTTTTGGCGGGCACAGACGGGTGAAGTGTCAGCACCGACGGTGCGGTCATGTACTGCGTGATGTGCACAAAATCGCGCAGGGTGTCGTAGCCCATGTTTTTGAAGGCCGTCATATTGGTGGCATTGGCAATGGTGCCCAACAGCAGTGTGTAGCCATCGGGTGCACTTTTCGCAACAAACTCGGAGGCAATGTTGCTGCTGGCTCCGGCACGGTTTTCCACAATGACGGGCTGTCCCAGAGTTTCTTGCATCTTGAGGGCAATGCTTCTGGCCACAATGTCGGTGGCGCCACCTGGGGCGTAGCCCACCAGCAAGCGAATGGGCTTCACGGGATATGCCGCTTCTTGTGCGTAACTTGTGATGGATAAAAAGCAAAGAACGACCGCCCAAATTCGATACATACGCATTCCGTTTTAAAAGTAGAAAAGGATGCGGGAAGTGTAGGGACACAATGGGAAGTCAAGCAAGTGCAGGGCATTGGTGTTGACCCTAGGTTGAATCATTCTTGGGTCTTATTCAGTAAGATACCCAGACATGAGTTATGACGCTGCTTTGGTATGTTTGAAGCAGGTCCATGACTTTTGCTTTGGAGCAAAGTTTTATGAGTTCGTTCATTCAAACCAATCTTGCCAAGCCTCACGCATGGTTGCCACAAGAACTTGCCCTGGATTCTTCTTGGATTCATCACCTAAGCCGCGAGGCAGTGGCAGACATAGAAGTGGCCCTTCAGCATGCCAAAGCCACAGGCAAACCTTGGCTGGAAATGACTGCCAACGACTTTCCCTTGAGGCGTCATGCCAAACAAGCCATCGATCAAGCGTTTGCTTTTACACAAACAGCTTATGGCATGTGCTTGTTAAAAGGTTTTCCCGTTGACCGTTGGTCGGTGGAAGATGCACGCTTGGCCCACTGGGGCATAGGCTTGAACGTTGGTGTGGCCAGAACGCAAAACATTGCCAGCCAAGTGATGAACGATGTTCGTGATGAAGGCGGAAGTTACAAAGTTAAAAACGGCCGCGGTTACAACACCAATGCAGGCCTAGACTTTCATGTCGATTCTTGTGATGTGGTGGCCTTGTTGTGTTTGCAAACCGCCAAGTCGGGTGGAACCAGCAAAGTGACCAGTTCAATTGCGGTGGTAGACGAAGTGAAGCGTTTGCGTCCAGATTTAATTCCGGTCATGCAACAACCCTTCTATTACAGCTATCAGGGCACCAACGATGCCACACAACCCCCGTTTTACAAATGCCCCATCTTGGGCGATGACCCTGAGTTTTTCTCGTTGCGCGCCAATCGTAAAAATGTCACGGCTGCGCAGCGCGATTTTCCAGAAGTACCGCGATTAACGCCTGAGCAAATTGAGTTGTTGGATTTGTTGGACGAGTTGTTGCCCGATGACAAGTTTTGCTATTCCATGCAACTCGATCGGGGTGACATGCAGTTGTTGAACAACTATGTGGTGATTCATTCGCGCACCAATTTTGAGGACCATGAAGAGCCGGAGAAGAAACGTCACTTGTTACGGCTTTGGCTCAGCATTCCTCAAGGTCAAAGGTTGCCAGCTTTGTGGAAAGAGTATTTTGGCGCGATTGAGGCAGGGTCTGTGCGGGGTGGCGTAAGAGGCAGTCAAATTACCGAAGCATTTTTGACCTATGAGCGACGGCAGGCTGATCATTTGGGCATGACGATTGGAAAATAGTCCGCTTGATATTAGGGTAATAACTGTTCAATGTTTGAGGCAACGCATTAAAGTGAAGGCATTGTGAAACTCTCAAACTGAGAAAAGCCATGGCCAAAGACTTTACTTCAATGGAAGACAGTAACTGCTCGAACAATTTAAGCATTCACGACGTCATTGAAACCTCACGAAGAAACTTTCTAAAAAGTGGTGCGACAGTCACATTAGCGTCCTTGATGGCGCCTCTGAGTGGCTGTGCTGCACTGGCAAGTTCACAAAGCAAACTAGGATTCAAAGCGATTCCAGCCGGCATGGGCGACAAGCTTGTGGTGCCCGAGGGTTACACCGCAACGCCCATAGCGCCATGGGGAGATCCTGTGGGCATCGCTGGAAAAATGCCAGCCTTCAAAATGGATGGCAGCAACACTGCAGAAGAACAAGCCTTGCAATTGGGCATGCACCATGATGGCCTAGAATTTTTTCCTCTGCAAGGCTCAAAGCGTGGCTTGTTGGCCATCAATCACGAATACACAGACGACGGCTTGTTGCATGTCGGCGGCTTTAGCAACATGAACCTAGACAAGGTGCGCAAAGCTCAAAATGCGCATGGCTTGTCTGTCATTGAAGTTGAAATGAACCAAGGCAAATGGGATGTAGTCAGACCATCACCCTATGCTAGGCGGGTCACCTTGAGTACGCCCTTCAGAGTGGCGGGTCCTGCGGCGGGACATGCTTTGATGCGAACTAGCGCAGATCCGCAGGGTCAGACCGTTTTGGGCACGTTGAACAATTGCGCAAGCAGCAAAACACCTTGGGGTACCTATTTGTCAGGCGAGGAAAATTTCGCCTTTTATTTTGGGGCAGGGGATAAGCCTACGCCAGACCAGCAGCGCTGGGGTGCACCGAAATCAGGCTTTTACGCTTGGGACAAGCATGACGCGCGTTTCGACTTGCAAAAGAATCCGAATGAACTGCATCGATTTGGTTGGGTTGTCGAACTTGACCCCATGGATCCCAACAGCACCCCTGTTAAGCGAACGGCACTAGGACGTGCTGCACACGAGGGTGCTTGGGTAGGTGTTACCAAAGATGGCAGGGCGGTGGTTTACTCGGGGGAGGATGCGCGATTTGAATACATTTATAAATTTGTCAGTCGCGACAAAATTAAGCCTGCAGGGAACGGCTTGACACAAGCTCAAGCCAACAAAGACTTGTTAGACCATGGCATTTTGCATGTCGCGCGCTTTGATGCAAATGGTCAAGGCCAGTGGATTCCGTTGATTCATGGACAGGGACCTCTTACTGCTGCGAATGGCTTTGCTGATCAAGGCGAGGTACTCATCAAAACCAGACAAGCCAGTGACTTGTTGGGTGCGACCAAAATGGACCGTCCCGAATGTCTCACCATTGACCCACTGTCTGGCTGGGTCTATTGCACGCTGACCAACAACAGCCAGCGTGGTACGGCCGGTAAACCAGCTGTAGATGCAGCAAACCCCAGAGCCAATAACGTAATGGGTCAAATCATTCGATGGAAAGATGCGGGTGACTTTGACGGTCAAACGTTTGAATGGAATCATTTGGCACTGGCAGGAGACCCCGCCAATGAACGGGCTGAGGCCAAGGGCAATATCAAGGGTGATATTTATGCCTGCCCTGATGGCATCACCTTCGACAAGCAAGGCGTTTTATGGATTCAAACAGATGCGCATGCCACGCAAATGTACAAAGGAGAGTTGGCCCGCATTGGCAACAATCAGATGTTGGCTTGCGATCCCGCCACAGGTGAAACACGTCGATTTTTGACGGGACCCACCAATTGTGAAGTGACAGGCATAGCGCTGACGCCGGACAACACCACGATGTTTGTCAGCATTCAGCACCCCGGCGAGACGCCTTCAGATCGAAGTGATCCAGCCAATCCCAGGCAATATTCCAATTGGCCAAACTACATGCCTCATGGTCGACCACGCTCTGCATTGGTCGTCATTCGAAAGAATGACGGCGGCATCATTG
>JACCDJ010648655.1_pt1 | contig 11542 bp, 9 predicted proteins | sample 7444481 | NCBI WGS metagenome assembly JACCDJ01 (sample SAMN15323435, study PRJNA562643) | freshwater metagenome | isolation source: river surface water | place: USA:Blue River Watershed | collected 2017-08-15 | reverse complement strand
GGGAAATAGCTTCGATTTCACAGCAGGAGATTAAGCCTTCGCAGTTTGGTGGTTGGGGCCTTAGGTTCGCCAAGGGGGTAGTCGCCTTTGTTCCCTCGAAGGGGCCAGCATTGGAGATCAAAACCTTTGCCGGAGAAGTAATCTTGATTCGCAGCAACCAAGTGGAAAACTTGGTAGCTGCCCTCACTCCAAAGATTTAGGAGCGCTATGCGTATTCACATCGCGACCGACCACGCTGGCATGGAACTCAGCGCCTTCTTGGTTGCTGAACTCTCAGAGCTCGGCCACGAACTTGTTGATCACGGTCCAAGGGTTTACGACGCGCTAGATGATTACCCAGGTTTCTGCATTGCGGCAGCTGAGGCGGTAGTTGCCGACCAGGCGGCCGGGGTTCAGGCTTTGGGTATTGTGCTGGGCGGTTCGGGAAATGGCGAGCAAATTGCAGCCAATAAGGTGCCAGGCGTGCGCGCTGCCCTGATTTGGAACACCGACACCGCGGCACTCGCCCGCGATCACAATGACGCAAATGTCTGCGCACTTGGTGCACGACAACACAGTCAAGCTCAGGTGCTGGAGTTGGTAAAGATCTTTGTAGCGAAAGACTTCTCGAACGATGAGCGTCACGTTCGCAGGATCGGCAAGATCGCGACCTATGAGCAAACTGGCGAAATCGTCTATTAACTAAATGCCAGAAGGTCATACCGTCCATCGGACCGCGAACCATTTCAAAAAGAACTTCGCCGGCCAGATTGTTTCTGTCAGTTCGCCTCAGGGGAGATTTTCGGATTCGAAGCTAATCGATGGCAGCAAGTTGATTGAGGCTAAAGCAGTAGGTAAACAGCTTTTTCTGCAATTCGAGCCGGCCATCTTGCGCATCCACCTCGGCATCTACGGGAAGTGGCAGTTCACACAGCCCGAAGAGCTGCCCGAGCCTAAGGGTGCAGTGCGCGCCAGGTTTGTGGCAAATGGTCAACTTGCTGATCTGCGAGGCCCAACCGCTTGCGAGCTGTTGAGTAAAGAGCAGTATCTGCAGGTTCTAAATCGGTTGGGCCCAGATCCACTAGACCCAAAGGCAGATATGCGGCACTTCGTTGAGAAGGTGGCTAAATCCGGGGTTTCGATAGGGCAGTTACTAATGGATCAATCTGTCATCTCTGGAATCGGAAATGTTTACCGTGCCGAATTGCTGTTCCGCGCCAACCTAAACCCTCACACGCCGGGCAAATTGGTGCCCAGGGAAGTGGTTGAAGCGCTTTGGCTGGATGCGGTTGCTTTGATGCCACTGGGTGTCAAAACCGGATTTATGCTCACTCGTGAAGGTTTTATGAAGGCAAAAACCAAAAAAGATGAACGGTATTACGTTTATAAACGCGAAGGTTTGGCTTGCCGCGAGTGTGGAAATTTGATTTCGATTGAACTAATGGCAACCAGGAAATTGTATTTCTGCTCGAGCTGCCAGGCCTGATTTGGAGCGAGTGACGGGAATCGAACCCGCGTAATCAGTTTGGAAGACTGAGGCTCTACCATTGAGCTACACTCGCGAAGCGTTAGACGCGAACCCATTCTATGGGGTAGAGTGTTCTGGTTTGCAACTCAAGGGTTGCAACAACCTCCGGGATGTAGCGCAATTTGGTAGCGCACCTGTTTTGGGTACAGGGGGTTGCAGGTTCAAATCCTGTCATCCCGACCACGTAAGTAAGTTCTGCCAATTAATCCATGGAGAAAAAGTGAAGACCACTGTTGAGCGCCTAAACCCGACTCGCGTAAAGCTGACAATCACCGTAGATCAGGCTGGCTTCAAGCCAGCCCTGGAGCAGGCCTACGAGACCGTTTCTGCTCAGGTGAACATCCCAGGTTTCCGCAAGGGTAAGGTTCCAGCCACCATCCTTGACCAGCGTGTGGGCAAGGATGCCATCATCGCGCAGGCCGTCAACGATGGTCTAGATGACTTTTACCGTCAGGCTCTAATCAAGGAAAACCTAAAGCCACTTTCCACCCCGCAGGCAGACATCAAAAGCGCACCGAATGCTCAAGAGCCAGCAAACGACCTCGTCGTAGAGCTAGAGGTTGAGGTTCGTCCAGAGTTCAAGCTTCCTGAATACAAGGGCTTGAAGGTGAAGGTTGATGCGGTCAAGATTGCCAAGCTGGATATCGAAACCGAGCTCGATGCACTTCGTGCTCGCTTTGGAACCTTGAAGACTGTTGACCGTCCTGCTAAGCACGGCGACTTTACCTCTATCGACCTCAGTGCTGCTATCGGTGGCACTCAGATCGACACCGCTAAGGACATCTCTTACGAGATCGGCTCCGGTCAGTTGCTAGACGGAATCGACGAGGCTCTTGAGACTTTGACCGCCGGTGAGACCACCACCTTCCGCTCCAAGCTGGTCGGTGGTGACCAGGCGGGCAGCGAGGCTGAGGTTACCGTAACCCTAAACGCCGTAAAGGAGCGCGAGCTTCCTAAGGCTGATGACGCTTTTGCGCAACTTGCCAGTGAGTTCGACACCTTGGACGAGCTAAAGGCTGACATCGAGAAGAAGCTAGAGCAGAACTTTGTTCGCAAGCAGATTTTGCAGGCCCGCGACCAGATCGTAGACCAGTTGGTGGAGAAGGCAAAGATTCCAGTTTCTGACGAAGCCGTGAAGCGCGAGGTCGACCACCACCTTGAGCAAGAGGGTAAGGCTATGGATGACCCTCACCGCGTTGAGGTGCTTGAAGAGACCGAGAAGAACTTCCGCGTTCAGCTATTGCTAGATGCAGTTGTCGATGCTGAGGGTATCAAGGTTGAGGACCAGGAACTTATCGAGTACCTAGCCTTCCAGAGCCGTAACTACGGTATGGACCCGAACGAATTCATCAAGCAGGTGGCCAATGCCGGCCAGGTTCCAATGTTTGTTGACGAGCTATCTCGTCGCAAGGCAGTGGACGCACTGGTGGCTCACGCCGAGATTACCGACGCCAAGGGAAACAAGGTCTCGGTCGAAGGCTAACGCCAACGGCGAACATGCCGAGTTTTTAGCCAAACCGAAGCTATCTTTGTGTCTTGTTAGCTAAGGAGTTGCAATGGCAGAGCCACAAAATCTAGGTCACGGCGTTTTTGACAGGTTGCTCAAGGACCGAATCGTCTGGTTGGGTAGCGAAGTTCGCGATGACAACGCCAATGAGATTTGCGCAAAAATCCTTTTGCTAGCCGCAGAGGATGCCGAAAAGGACATCTTCCTTTACATCAACTCTCCAGGTGGCTCGATTACCGCCGGCATGGCAATCTACGACACCATGCAGTACGTGCCAAATGACATCGTCACCGTCGGTATCGGCATGTGTGCCTCGATGGGCCAGTTCTTGCTTACCTCCGGTGCAAAGGGCAAGAGATATGTCACTCCTAACACCCGGGTGCTACTGCACCAGCCACACGGTGGCTTTGGCGGTACCGCTTCTGACATCCAGACTCAAGCCGAGCTAATCATGTCAATGAAGCGTCAACTCGCCTCAATTACCGCCGAGCAAACCGGTAAGACAGTTGAGCAGGTCATGCAAGATGGCGATCGTGACCGTTGGTTCACGGCTCAGGAGGCCCTCGAGTACGGCTTTATTGACCACATTCAAGAATTTGCAAATCGTTCAACCGGCGTAGGAAAGGCCTAAAAGATGACTTATCTAGAATCAGCCGCGGGTCGCATTACGATGCCTCAGTCACGCTACATCCTGCCGGAATTTGAAGAGCGCACTTCATACGGATTCAAGCGACACAACCCATACACCAAGTTGTTTGAAGACCGCATTGTGTTCTTGGGTGTACAGGTTGATGACGCTTCCGCCGACGACATCATGGCTCAGCTTTTGGTCTTGGAATCTCAAGATCCAGATCGCGACATCACGATGTACATCAACTCTCCAGGTGGTTCCTTTACCGCGCTAACTGCAATCTACGACACTATGCAGTACATCAAGCCTCAGATTCAAACCGTCTGTCTAGGCCAAGCAGCATCCGCTGCGGCTGTGCTTTTGGCAGCTGGTGCAAAAGGCAAGCGTCTTGCGCTACCAAATGCCCGAGTTTTGATTCACCAGCCTGCTACCGGTGGTGGCGGCTCCGGTCAGGCCTCAGACATCGAAATTCAGGCCAAAGAGATCATGCGTATGCGCGAGTGGCTAGAGCACACTTTGGCAAAGCACACCGGTCAGGATCTGGCAAAGGTCAATAAGGACATTGACCGAGACAAGATTCTCACCGCGCAAGAAGCTTTGGAATACGGTCTAATCGACCAAGTCCTGACTTCCCGCAAGGGCTAAAAAGTCCTCCAACCTCCCGCAAAAAGTCTGCAACCCGATATAGGGTTTTTGCATGACATTGAGTGAGACCAGCGAGCTGCTGAAGTGCACCTTCTGTGGCAAGAGCCAGCGCCAGGTGCGAAAGCTAATCGCAGGCCCAGCCTCGGTCTACATCTGCGATGAGTGTGTTGAGCTCTGCAATGAGATTGTCGAAGAAGAGCTTGGCGCTCAGGCCAAAGAATCTACCGAATCGCTAGATCTTCCTAACCCGCGCGAGATCAAGGCCTTTCTTGATGAGTATGTGATCGGCCAGGACAATGCCAAGAAGCAGTTGGCGGTTGCTGTTTACAACCACTACAAGCGCATCCGAGCGACCGGAACTCTTACTCGCGGCGGTAAGAGCCACGACGACATCGAAATTGCTAAATCCAACATCTTGCTAATGGGCCCAACTGGTTGCGGTAAAACCTACTTAGCTCAGACCTTGGCGAAGCGACTAAATGTCCCATTTGCAGTCGCAGACGCCACCGCACTGACCGAGGCCGGATACGTCGGTGAAGATGTCGAAAACATTCTGCTAAAACTTTTGCAGGCTGCGGATTACGATCCAAAAAAGGCTGAGACCGGCATCATCTATATCGATGAGATCGACAAGATCTCCCGCAAGGCTGAGAACCCATCAATTACCAGAGACGTTTCGGGCGAAGGTGTCCAGCAGGCTTTGCTCAAGATTCTTGAGGGTACGGTCGCATCTGTCCCACCACAGGGCGGCCGCAAGCACCCGCAGCAAGAATTCATTCAAATCGACACCACCAATGTTTTGTTCATTGTGGCCGGTGCTTTTGCGGGTCTCGAGACCATCGTGGGGGAGCGTACCGGCAAGAAGGGCATTGGTTTTGGTTCACCACTAAAGGAAAAAACCGAAAACCAGGATGTCTTTAAGCAGGTTCAGCCAGAAGATCTTCGCAAGTTTGGTTTGATCCCTGAGTTCATTGGCCGATTGCCGGTCATTGCAACCGTGGAACAGCTAGACAAGCCAGCCTTGATTTCGATTTTGACCGAGCCGAAAAATGCGCTGATCAAGCAGTATCAGCGGATGTTCGAAATTGACGGCTTTGAATTGGAGTTTGAGCCGGCAGCCATCGAGAAGATTGCCGACCTAGCGGTTTCTCGCGACACTGGCGCCAGAGGTCTAAGAGCCATATTGGAAGAAGTGCTTGGCCCAATTATGTTTGAACTCCCAGGATCCACCGAGCAAGGCCGAGTGGTAATCACCGAGCAGATTGTCGAGAACAAGACTTTGCCACAGGTTCAGCCACTGCCACAGCGCCTCAAAGACAAGACTGCTTAGGTAGAAAAATCAATCTCCAATCTCAGCGGCTAGCCCCTTTTATAGCGGGCACAGTTGCTTCGATAACCGGTTCCGTTGCTACATTCGCTATTGCGATCGCCGGCCTGGCAGCAATGGGGGCCTCAAACTCACAGATCTCAACTGCCTTGACCATAATGTTGATCGGCTATGGAGTTATGTCCATCGCCCTGAGTGTTTGGCTCAAGATGCCGATCAGCGTGGTTTGGAGCACACCTGGTGCAGCGTTCCTGGCAGCGAGTGCCGGACTTGGCTTGAGTTTTAACCTCGCCGTTGGCGCTTTTATGGTATCTAGCCTTCTGATTGTGATAACTGGTCTTTGGCCAGCCCTGGGGACACTGGTTCGGAAGATTCCACCGCAGTTATCAGCCGCGATGTTGGCGGGAGTTATATTCCCGTTCGTCGTGGCAACGGTTCATTCCGCGGTTCAGTTTCCCTTGTTGATATTGCCCGTGGTTGCGACTTGGTTCATTGTCAATAGATTCTTTCCGCTTTGGGCAACGCCAATCGCTATTGCCCTGGGATTTGTGCTGATCGGAACGTCCTCAGAGGCTAGTGATGCCAGCGTAGGCAGTTTCTGGCCAGAGCTTGGAATTGTGATGCCGCAATTTGAAGTGGCAGCCATCATTGCCATCGGTATCCCGCTCTACCTGATCACCATGGCTAGTCAAAACCTTCCAGGCTTAGCAATTATGTCCTCGCTTGGTTACCAGGTACCGGCTGGAAAGGTTTTCGCCGCTACCGGTTCAGCCTCTTTGATTACCAGCCTGTTCGGTGGTTTTGGTTTGAATTTGGCTGCAATCACCGCGGCACTTAATGCTGACTCAAACGCGGCAAAAGATCCCACCAAGCGCTGGATTGCGTCCAGCTGGGGTGGCGTGGTCTACATGCTCTTCGCACTATTTGCGGCACCATTTGCCGCTTTTGTCTTGGCCGTGCCACGCGAGCTGTTGCTTTCGCTTGCTGGCATAGCTCTAATCAACACCTTTGCCAATGCGATAAAGGGCGCTGTGACAGACGAAGCGACTCGACTACCTGGCGTTGTCACCTTCGTGATAGGCGCCGCCGGCGTAACCATATTGGGAATTGGCGGTGCCTTCTGGGCGCTGGTGTCCGGTGTTATCGTCTGGATATTCGGTAAAAAGTCCTAGAGCAGACCACGACGCTTTAGAAGCGGCGTAATCTCTGGTTCACGACCGAGCAGCTCCCTTACTAACTCCATCGAGTCAGTCTCGCCACCGCGGGATAGCAAAGCGTCTGCGAACCTTTGACCGTTTTCACGGCTGAGCCCACCCTGAGCTTTGTACCAATCCACGCTCTCGGCATCCAAGACCTCAGACCAGATGTAACCGTAGTATCCAGCTGAGTAACCACCAGCGAAGATGTGCGCGAAGTAGTTCGGGCGATAACGAGTAGGAACGGCGTGATAATCCAGACCGTAATCCTTGATCGCCTGAGCTTCAAACTCTGCCAAATCCTGGGGAGTCTCGCTGGCTTCGTGCATCGCTAGGTCGAGAATTGCCGCTTGCAGGTAGTGCGTGGTGGCATGACCCTGGTTGAAAGTCTCGGTGGCTTGGAGCTTGGCGATCCATTCCAGCGAAAGCTTCTCCCCAGTCTTGTGGTGAATCGCGTAGTTTTCCAAGACTTCAGGCCAGAGCATCCACATCTCGTTCACCTGAGATGGGAACTCCACAAAGTCACGCTCAACACTGGTGCCCGAGAACCGCGGGTACTTCACATTGGATAGCAAGCCGTGCAGTGTGTGACCAAACTCGTGGAACAAGGTGGTCACCTCATCCAGCGTCATCAGTGAGGGATTACCAGCGGCTGGTTTTGGAATGTTCATGTTGTTCACAACCACTGGCAATTTACCCAGCAAATGTGATTGGTCAACCAGGTTGTTCATCCAAGCGCCACCGCGCTTAGAAGGACGAGCGTATGGGTCAAAGATGTAAAGACCGCAACGAGAACCATCCTCGTAGTCGACTTGGTAGACGTTGGCATCCGAGTGGTAGGCAACTAGGTCAGGACGCCTGGTGAACTTCAGGCCATACAACTTGCCGGCGGCAAAAAACACGCCATCCTCTAGGACACGGTTGAGCTCAAAGTAAGGCTTCAGGACGGAAGTGTCGATCGAGTACTTCTCTTTGCGCTGCTGCTCGGTGTAGCGATCCCAGTCCCAGGATTGCAAATCTGAAGCTCCGACCTCGCGCTGCATCAGCGATGCCAAGACTTCACCTTCTGCCACCGCGTTGCGCTTTGCCACTGGAGCGATCTTGCGAAGAACTTCGTGCACTCGGGCCGGACTCTTAGCAGTCTGCTGGGTCAACACATATTGCGCGTAGTTTGAGAATCCAAACAGTGCAGCTTTTTCGCGACGTAAATCCAGAAGTTCCCTAATAACGCTGCTGGTGTCGTTGGCATTGCCGCGTGAGCCGCGGGACAATGTTCGCTCCATTAGCTCTCTGCGAAGCTCTCTGTCCTCTAGAGAGGCAATCAGCGGGTGTCCGGAGTAGTTCAAAAGCGGGATCACAAAACCAGTTTTTCCGCGTTCGGCAGCTGCCTGCGCAAGGCTATCGATTTCATCCTTGGTCAGTCCCGACAATCTGCTGTCATCCGGCAGTTCAACAGCCAAATCATTCGTATCTGCTAAAAGTCGCTTGTCGAATTCGGCTTCTAGGGCGCTCAAACGTTCGTTGATCTCTGCTACTCGCTTACGAGATGCCTCGCTTAGCCCTGCGCCAGCGAAGTTGAAGTCCTCGAGATACTTGCTCAACAGGCGATCGCTTGCAGCATCTAGACCAAGCTCTGTTCGCTTGGCGTCAAGTTCGGTAATCCGGGAGTAGAGCGCTGGGTTTAGTCGAATGCTGTCTTCGTGGGCAGCCAGCCTTGGTCCGATTTCAGCTTCTAGGGCTTGAAGAGTTTCGTTGGTATCGCTAGAGGTCTTGTTGTAGAAGACCATCAGCATGCTGCTCAGCAGTCCAGCCGAGCGCTCTAGCGCCTCGATAGTGTTCTCGAAGGTGACTTCTGGCTGCGCCAAGATTGCAGCAATTTCTTTTTTGTGCTCAGCAACCGCGTGCTCAAAGGCCGGTAGATAGTGCTCATCGCGAAGATTCGCAAAATCGGGAAGTTCGTTGTCGAGGGACGATGCCTGCATTAGGGGATTAGTCATCCCAAAATGCTATTCCTCCGAGGCGAACTCCAAGTCCGAAAGTGTCAATTCGTTGCCAATTAGCAACTTCAATTCGGCAATCTTGCCAACCGACTTCAGATCGTCAGCAATCAGCGCGAGTTCTTTTGATCCGGTCAGTGTTGCGGTCTTGATCTCGGCCTTCATCGATAGCTTGGCGTCTGACTTTGACTTGCGAATCTGCACCAAAGCACTGCCGGCAACCTGCATCAGGCTGGCATCATCGAAGGCAATCTCTGAGGTCTTGGGCCACGGGCTGAGGTGGACCGAACCCTGTTGCCACCAGCTCCAAACTTCTTCAGCAGCAAAAGGAATGAACGGTGCGAATAGTCTCACCAGGATTGCGAGTGCTTCGCGAAGCGCGATTACCGCGGAGCCAATTTCCTGCGCAGACTGCCCGGCATTCCCATAGGCGCGTTCCTTGACCAGTTCAAGGTAGTCATCGGTGAAGGTCCAGAAGAAGGTTTCTGTGGTCTCTAAGGCCTTGGTGTGGTCGTATGCATCAAATGCTTTGGTTGCGCTTTCGACGACCTCGCGCAGCGCTGCCAGCATCGCCTTATCGACTGGTTCTGTAACCTCGGTGACACCCTTAGGTAGCTCGAAGCTGAGGGCGAAGCGACCTGCATTGAGAAGCTTATTTGCAAGCCGGCGACCAATTTTCATCTGGCCCTCGTCGAAAGCAGCGTCAGTACCAAGCCTGGCGCTGGCTGCCCAGTAGCGAACTGCGTCAGAACCATGAGTTTCCAAAAGTTCATTCGGAACCACCACATTGCCCTTGGACTTGGACATCTTCTTGCGATCGGGGTCCAAAATCCAACCAGAGATGGCGGCGTTCTTCCACGGCAAGACCCCGTGTTCCAATTCGCTTCTCAGCAGGGTAGAGAACAGCCAGGTTCTGATGATGTCCTGACCCTGGGGGCGCAGGTCAAATGGGAAGACCTTTGCAAACTGCTCTGGCTTTGCAAGCCAGCCACCAGCCAACTGCGGTGTCAGTGATGACGTGGCCCAAGTATCCATGATGTCTAGCTCACCAATGAATCCGTTGGGTTTTCCGCGTTGATCTTCAGTAAAGCCAGCTGGAACATCCGAGCTTGGGTCAATTGGAAGCTGTTCCAGGGTTGGAAGGATTCGCTCGTCGAATAGTGGATTACCGGCTGAGTCCAACTTGTACCAAACCGGGATTGGTACACCGAAGAAGCGCTGACGTGAGATTAGCCAGTCCCCATTTAGGCCATTGATCCAGTCTTCAAGACGAACCCGCATGAAACCTGGGTGGAATTCAAGTTCACGGCCCTTTGAAATCAGCTGTTGGGAAAGCTCTTTATCTTTGCCGCCGTTAGTGATGTACCACTGACGAGTAGAGACGATCTCTAGCGGCTTGTCACCCTTTTCAAAGAACTTCACTGGGTGGCTAATTGGCTTAGCTTCGCCAATCATGTCGCCGGATTCCTTGAGAGCCGCTACCAATATTTCTTTTGCAGAAAAAACAGTCTTTCCAGCTAGTTCAGCAAAGAGCGCTGCACCCTTGCTTTGGGCAATCACCTCTGGTGCATCTGGAACGATTCGGCCGTCAAACCCGATGATTGCTCGGTTCGGAAGATTTAGTTCTCGCCACCAGATCACGTCCGTTACGTCACCAAAGGTACAAATCATCGCAATGCCCGAACCTTTGTCCTTCTGGGCAAGTCGGTGAGCAACGATTGGCACTTCGACGCCGAACAGCGGAGTCTTAGCTGTCTTCCCGAATAGCGGCTGGTAGCGCTCATCGTCTGGGTGTGCAACCAGTGCGACACAGGCTGGGATCAGCTCCGGCCGGGTGGTTTCAATGAAGATCTTGCCATCCGGTCCATCGAATCCGATCCGGTGATAAGCACCGGGCATCTCGCGGTCTTCGAGTTCCGCCTGAGCGACAGCGGTGCGGAAAGTGACATCCCAAAGAGTAGGGGCCATGGCCTGATAAGCCTCGCCGCGGGCGAGATTGTTTAGGAACGCCGCCTGCGAAACTTGCTGAGCTTCCTTAGAAATAGTGCGGTAGGTCTGCGCCCAGTCCACCGAGATACCTAAGTCGCGCCAGAGGTTCTCGAATGCTTTCTCGTCTTCTTCGGTTAGCCGTTCACAAAGTTCGATGAAGTTTCTTCTCGAAATCGGAAGCTGATCAGCGGCCTTTGAGCTCTTGTTATCTCCGCCTTCGTAAGGGGGAGTGAAATTCTCGACATAAGGCAGGGTTGGGTCGCAGCGCACTCCGTAGTAGTTCTGGACCCGTCGCTCAGTCGGCAAGCCATTGTCATCCCAGCCCATCGGGTAGAAGACGTCTTTACCCAGCATGCGCTGGTAACGGGCAACTACGTCGGTGTGGGTGTAGCTAAAAACGTGCCCAACGTGCAAAGAGCCAGAGGCGGTTGGCGGTGGAGTATCGACCGAGAAGATGTTTTCCTTGGCCGCATTTGCATTGAACGCAAAGGTTTGATTGCTCTCCCAGCTAGGCACCCACTTGGCCTCAAGGCCGTCGACGGTGGCCTTTTCCGGAATACTGGCCGGTCTGAGTGGTTCTGGTTTTGAAGCGTTCACTTATTTAGTCTCCGAGTTTGCAGGCCTCTAGATTAACATTGTTAAGTTCTAGAACTTCTTCGAAAGCCGTGATGTATCCAAAGCACTCAGACCGACCTGATGGTCCGCTCGCCTCTCCTTCGTTCCCAAAGGTCGAAGAGGAGGTC
>JACCDJ010957875.1_pt1 | contig 11551 bp, 11 predicted proteins | sample 7444481 | NCBI WGS metagenome assembly JACCDJ01 (sample SAMN15323435, study PRJNA562643) | freshwater metagenome | isolation source: river surface water | place: USA:Blue River Watershed | collected 2017-08-15 | reverse complement strand
GACGGCAAAGTGCAATGGCGCAAGGCCCTACCAGCGCAATCGTTCACCGCACCTTTGGTCGCCGGTGCACGCGTGTTTGTTTTGACGGCTGATCGCTCGGTGCTCGCATTTGATGGCGCCACAGGACGCCAGTTATGGACCCAACAGCGCCCAGGTGAACCCTTGGTGCTGAAGCAGGCGGGGGTGATGCTCCCCTTCAAAAACACCTTGTTGGTGGGTTTGTCGGGTCGTTTGTCTGGTTTGGACCCCAACACCGGCGTGATTCGTTGGGAATCTGCCATTGCCACGCCCCGTGGCACCAATGACATTGAGCGTTTGGTTGATTTGGTCAGCCCATTTGACCGTCGTGGCGATGTGGTGTGCGTGCGCGCCTTCCAAGCCAGCGTGGGATGCGTGAATGCCGAGCGTGGCCAAAGCGTATGGACCCGCCCCTCTGTGGGTGAATTGGGCGTGAGCGGTAACGACACGTTGTTGATCGCACCTTTGTCCAATGGGGTGGTGCAAGCCTGGAGCCGTGCCACAGGTGAACGCCTGTGGGAGACGGAGCGATTGAAATACCGCAGCTTGAGCGCGCCGTTGGTCACGCCGCGCGGTGTGCTGGTGGCCGACAACGGTGGTTGGCTGTACGTGTTGTCGCTGACCGATGGGGCATTGTTGAACCGCATCAAACTCGACAGCAATGACTTGATCTCGGCACCTGTGGTGGCCGGTGGCACCTATGTGGTGGTCTCACGCGAAGGTCGCGTGACGGGCCTCCAAATCCCGTGATGGGAAGTTAAAGGATTCCGTTTTGAAACCCGTCTTGGCCCTGGTGGGCCGTCCCAACGTAGGCAAGTCCACGTTGTTCAACCGTCTGACCAAATCGCGTGATGCCATCGTGGCCGATTTCGCGGGGTTGACGCGCGACCGTCACTACGGCAACGCACGCTTCGAAAAACACGAATTCATCGTCATCGACACCGGTGGTTTTGAGCCTACGGCAGACCACGGCATTTACAAAGAGATGGCGCGTCAAACCCAACAAGCGGTGGCAGAAGCCGATGTGGTGGTGTTTGTGGTCGATGCCCGCGCGGGTATGTCGGCGCAAGACCATGACATTGCCAATTACCTGCGCCGTTTGGGCAAGCCCACAATTTTGGTGGCCAACAAAGCCGAGGGCATGAAAGAGGGCGCCCAACTGGTCGAGTTCTACGAGTTGGGCTTGGGTGAAGTGCTGCCTGTGTCCGCGTCGCACGGCCAAGGTATCCGTGACATGATGGCCAAGGCCTTGGCGCCCTTGCACCTGTCTGATCCAGAGGACGAGGCAGAGGCGGACGATGGCACCATCAAGCTCGCTGTGGCAGGCCGCCCCAACGTGGGCAAATCCACCCTCATCAACACCTGGTTGGGTGAAGAACGCTTGGTGGCGTTTGACATGCCCGGCACCACGCGCGACGCCATCAGCGTGCCGTTCGAACGCAATGGTCAGATGTTTGAACTGATCGACACGGCAGGCTTAAGACGCAAAGGCAAGGTGTTTGAAGCCATTGAGAAGTTCTCGGTGGTCGAAGCTCTGCAAGCGATAGAGTCAGCGAACGTGGGCTTGCTGTTGCTCGACGCGACCCAAGGCGTGACCGACCAAGATGCGCACATTGCGGGCTACATCCTCGAAAGCGGCCGTGCAGTGGTGGTGGCTGTCAACAAGTGGGACGCGGTGGACTCTTACCAGCGCGAGTTGTTGATGCGCTCCATCGAAACCCGTTTGCCATTTTTGAAGTTTGCAGCCATGCACTTCATTTCGGCCAAAAAGCGCCAAGGCCTGGGCCCCTTGTGGGGCGCCATTGCGCAAGCCCATCGTGCGGCCATGTGCAAGATGCCCACGCCTTTGTTGACGCGTTTGTTGCTCGAGGCGGTTCAGTTCCAGTCGCCCCAGCGTGGTGGCATGTACCGACCCAAATTGCGCTACGCACATCAAGGGGGTATGAATCCACCGATCATCGTGATTCACGGCAACTCGCTTGAGCACGTGACCGACGCCTACAAGCGTTACCTGGAAGGGCGTTTTCGCAAGGCCTTTAACTTGGAGGGGACGCCCTTGCGAATTGAGATGAAGACCTCCGCTAATCCTTACGCCGACAAGGACGATTGACCTCAAAGGCCAGCGGCATGTGGTAACGTGGGATTTCTTTCAACTACACAGACACGGAGAATATCGTGAACACCGACAACTCAAAGAACAAAGGCCAACTGTTGCAAGACCCTTTCCTGAACATCCTGCGCCGTGAGCACGTGCCCGTGTCCATTTATTTGGTCAACGGCATCAAGCTGCAAGGTCAAATTGAATCGTTTGACCAGTATGTGGTTCTGCTACGCAACACAGTCACGCAAATGGTTTACAAACACGCGATTTCCACCATCGTGCCGGGCCGTGCGGTCAATTTCAACCCGACCGATGGCACAGGCAGCTCACCAGAAGCCTGAGCGTGAACGCGCTGCACCAAGGGCTGTTTCAGCCCTTTTTTTACGTCTTATTTTCTGACCCGAACGCTTGAACGATACGCCTACCCCAAACGCCGGTGCCACTATTTTGGTGGGAGTTGATTTCGGCTTGCCGCACTTTGACGGTGAGTTAGAAGAGTTGGGCCTGCTGGCTGAAACTGCAGGGTTGAAGCCAGTGGCCCGCATCACATGCAAACGGAAAGCGCCCGATGCGGCCTTGTTTGTGGGCAGCGGCAAGGCGGATGAAATCAAAGAACTGGCGCTGATGCACGGCGCCACCGAGATCCTGTTTGACCAGTCTCTGAGCCCAGCCCAGCAACGCAATTTGGAGCGCCACATGGGCGTGGCGGTGAATGACCGCACTTTGTTGATTCTGGAGATCTTTGCCCAGCGCGCGCGAAGCCATGAGGGCAAGTTGCAGGTGGAATTGGCCAAGTTGCAGTATCTCAGTACGCGTCTGGTGCGTCGTTGGTCCCACTTGGAACGCCAAAGTGGGGGCATTGGTATGCGCGGAGGTCCGGGTGAAACTCAGATCGAACTGGACCGTCGCATGATCAACGACGCTATCAAGCGCACCCGTGAGCGTTTGGAAAAAGTCAAAAAGCAGCGCAGCACCCAGCGCCGCCAACGCAACCGCCGAGATGCCTTCACCATTTCGTTGGTGGGCTACACCAACGCGGGTAAGTCAACGTTGTTCAACGCCTTAGTGAAGGCCCGTGCCTATGCGGCCGATCAGTTATTTGCCACGCTGGACACCACCACACGCCAACTGTATTTGGGTAACCAGGAAGGGGTGGGGCGTTCGGTGTCCTTATCAGACACGGTGGGCTTCATCAGAGACTTACCGCACGGATTGATTGATGCTTTTCAGGCCACCCTCCAAGAGGCCGCCGATGCCACGTTGTTGATGCATGTGGTGGACGCTTCTAACCCCAACTATCCTGAACAAATGGATGAGGTGCAAAAGGTATTGGTTGAAATTGGGGCAGCCGAGGTGCCTCAGGTCTTGGTGTTTAACAAACTCGACGCAATGGGCCCTGAAACGCACCCCAAACAGTTGCAGGATCACTACACGCTCAATGGGTTGAACGTGCCGCGCTTCTTTGTCAGTGCCCAAACAGGGGAAGGCTTGTCCAGCTTGCGTGCCTTTTTGGCTCAAGAAGCGGTCGCCAGTCTGCCTGAAGACCATGAGAATTCGCAGGATATGGAATGAGGCCTGAATCATTAGGCACAATGACGACTTCAGAGAGAAAAACAACGATGCGTATGAACTCCAACACCTCTTCGGCTAGCCGCCCCTCATGGCGTGCACGATTGCTCGGCATGTTCAATCTCAACGATGGTCGTTGGGGACGAGACAAAGACGGTCATCCTACGTTTGACCCCAACGGCGCTCAAACACCTAGCGATGAGAAGAAGCCACAAGACCCGCCGCGCCCGCCCAGCGGGGCAGGGGGGCCTCCTGATTTAGACGAGTTGTGGCGCGATTTCAACGCCAATATTTCTGGCCTGTTCGGCAACAAAGGGGGAAGCTCAGAGCCCCCCAGCAACAGCGGTGGTCCATCCGGTCCTGATTTCAAAGCGGCGCGTTTTGGTGTGGGCGTGATTGGCGCCGTGGTGTTGGCCATTTGGTTGAGCACAGGCTTCTTCATCGTGCAAGAAGGCCAACAAGCGGTGATCACCCAATTCGGTCGTTACCACGCTACCGTGGGGGCTGGTTTCAATTGGCGTTTGCCTTATCCCTTCCAGCGCCACGAGTTGGTGTTTGTGACGCAAATTCGATCGGTAGACGTGGGGCGCGACAACATTGTCAAGTCCACCGGCTTGCGAGAGTCGGCCATGCTGACGGAAGACGAAAACATTCTGGAAATCAAATTTGCCGTGCAATACCGCTTGACTGATGCGCGCGCCTATTTGTTTGAAACCAAGAGCCCAACCGACACCGTGGTTCAGGCCGCCGAGACCGCCGTGCGCGAAGTGGTGGGCAAAATGAAAATGGACGCCGCCATGTCTGAAGAGCGTGACCAAATTGGGCCACGCATTCGTACGCTGATGCAAGCCATCTTGGATCAATACAAAGTTGGCATTGAAGTGGTCGGTATCAATTTGCAGCAGGGCGGCGTGCGCCCCCCTGAACAAGTACAAGCAGCGTTTGACGATGTGCTCAAGGCGGGTCAAGAGCGCGAACGTGCCAAGAACGAAGCCGAAGCCTATGCCAACGATGTGGTGCCTCGTGCTGTGGGTGCAGCTTCGCGCTTGAAGCAAGAGGCCGATGGCTACAAATCTCGTATCGTGGCGCAAGCTGAGGGTGATGCACAACGCTTCAAGTCCCTGGTGAACGAATACCAAAAGGCGCCGCAAGTCATGCGCGACCGCCTGTACATCGATGCCATGCAGCAGATTTACAGCAACACCACCAAGGTGTTGGTGGACACCAAGCAAGGTTCCAATCTGTTGTACTTGCCATTGGACAAAATCATTCAGCAAACCGGCCAAGCCACTGCGCCGGTTGCTGCTGGGACTGCAGATTCAGCGCCCAACGCTGCAAACACAGTCAACCCGGCCGCGCCCGCGGTCGACAGCCGCGCACGTGACGGTCGCTCACGCGACCGCGATAGCCGTTGATCAGGGGATAAGAACATGCAAAACAACAAAATCGGTTTTTATATTTCTTCTGCGTTCGTGGTCTTGGCGCTGCTGAGCTCAACTTTGTTTGTGGTGGATCAGCGCCAGTTTGGCGTGGTGTATTCGTTCGGTCAGATCAAGAGTGTCATCACCGAGCCGGGCTTGAACATCAAATTGCCGCCGCCTTTCCAAAACGTCAGCTACATCGACAAGCGTTTGTTGACCTTGGACAATGCCGATACCGAACCCATGCTCACAGCTGAAAAGCAGCGTGTGGTCATTGACTGGTATGCCCGTTGGCGCATCACCGATCCTTCTCAGTACATCCGTAACGTTGGCTTGGACGAGAACGCGGGTGCTGTGCAACTGGCCCGCGTGGTGCGCAACGCATTCCAAGAAGAAATCAACAAACGCACTGTGAAAGAGTTGCTCTCGCTTAAGCGCGAAGAGTTGTTGGGCGACGTCAAACGTGAGGTGTTGGCGGCCGTCAAGGGTGCCAAGCCTTGGGGGGTGGACGTGATCGACGTGCGCATCACCCGAGCCGACTATGTCGATGCCATCACCGAGTCGGTGTACCGCCGCATGGAGGCTGAGCGCAAGCGCGTGGCCAACGAGTTGCGCTCGACCGGTGCAGCTGAAGGGGAAAAAATCCGTGCCGATGCCGACCGCCAACGCGAGGTCACAGTCGCCAATGCCTACCGCGAAGCACAAAAAATCAAAGGTGAGGGCGATGCGGAAGCAGCGCGGTTGTATGCCGAGTCGTTTGGTCGCGACGCCAACTTTGCACAGTTCTACCGCAGCTTGGAAGCCTACAAAACCACCTTCAACAAAAAGAGCGACGTGATGGTCGTTGACCCCTCCAGCGACTTCTTCAAAGCCTTGCGTGGCAGCGGTGGTGGCAGCGCTCCAGCGCCTAAGAAGTAAAAGGCCTGTCGCATGAGTTTGGACGGCGATACGCTGTGGGGTGCCTTCGCCCTGATGCTGATCATTGAAGGCATCTTTCCCTTCATGTCCCCGCAAGGCTGGCGGGACAGAATGGTACAAATCTTGGCCTTGCATGATGGCCAGATCCGATTTTTCGGACTGGTCTGTGTGCTGGCCGGGCTTTTGATGTTGTGGTGGGTCCAGTAAGCCACCGTAAGCCCTGTAAAATCTCGTTTTTAACAGCCTCCCTCCATTTCATGTCTGCTTGGGTTCTGCCGGATCACATCGCCGATGTTCTGCCTTCTGAGGCCCGGCACATCGAAGAGCTGCGTCGTCTGTATTTGGACACAGCCAGAGGCTACGGCTACGAGCTGGTCATGCCGCCACTGCTCGAATACCTCGAATCCCTGCTCTCTGGCACGGGTCGCGCCCTCGATTTACAAACCTTCAAACTGGTCGACCAACTCTCCGGTCGCACCTTGGGCCTGCGTGCCGACACCACTCCCCAAGTTGCCCGTATCGATGCGCACTTGCTCAACCGCGCAGGCGTGACACGTTTGTGCTACTGCGGCCCGGTGTTGCACACTCGCCCGGATCGCCCGTTTGCCACGCGCGAACCCTTGCAGTTTGGCGCTGAGATTTATGGTCATGCGGGTCTCGAGGCGGACCTCGAAGTGCTGCATTTGGCCTTGGACAGCTTGAAGGCGGTATCGATCCAACAATTCACGGTGGACTTGAGTGACGCGCGCATCGTGCCCGCGTTGCTGGCTGGCGTCTCGATGAGCCAGCCCGAGCGCGATGCTTTGCATAGCGCCTTGGCTGCCAAAGATGCTCCAGGTGTTCAAGCCATCACCCAAAAACTTCCTGCCAACGTGCGTAATGCCTTGACTGCCTTGGTAGGCTTCTACGGTGACGCGACGGTGTTGGCACAAGCCGAAAAAGCGTTTGCCGCTTGGCCCGTGGTGCTGCAAGCCTTGGCTGAACTGCGCCAAATCGCTGCTGAGTTGAGCGGTGTGGCTGTGACTTTCGATTTGGCCGATTTGCGTGGTTATGCCTACTACAGCGGCGTGCGTTTTGCCATCTTCGTGCCTGGTGCCAGCGACGCCTTGGTGCGTGGTGGTCGTTACGACGAAGTCGGGGCTGTCTTTGGTCGCAAGCGTCCCGCCGTGGGCTTCAGTTTGGACCTGAAGGAATTGGTCAGCGTGGTGCCTGAGCGTGCGCTCAAGGCCGCCATCCGCGCACCTTGGGGCACTGCACTAGGCTTGCGTGAGGCCATTGCTACTTTGCGTGCCAATGGCGAAACGGTGGTCTGTGTCTTGCCAGGCCACGAAAGTGAAGTCGATGAATTTGACTGTGATCGTGAACTGATCGAAGTGGCCGGCCAGTGGGCTGTCAAAGCCATTCCCGTCAGTCAACCCCTTTAATTTTTTGAGCAATCGAGTCGATATGAGTACTACCCAAGGACACCCCGTGGCTGCAACCCAAGGCCGTAACGTCGTCGTCGTCGGCACCCAATGGGGTGATGAAGGCAAAGGCAAATTGGTCGATTGGTTGACCGAAACCGCCACCGGCGTGGTTCGCTTTCAAGGCGGCCACAACGCAGGCCACACCTTGGTCATCAACGGTGTCAAAACCGCATTGCATCTGATCCCCAGCGGCATCATGCGCCCTGGTGTGAAGTGCTACATCGGCAATGGTGTGGTGTTGTCTGCACCTAAGTTGTTGGAAGAAATTGCGGGTTTGGAAAAAGCAGGTGTTGAAGTGCGTTCACGTCTGCGCATCAGCGAAGCTTGCCCGTTGATCTTGCCGTATCACGCGGCCATCGACGTGGCCCGTGAAGCCGCCAAAGAGAAAGCGGGCACCGCCAAGATTGGCACCACCGGTCGTGGCATTGGCCCCGCCTATGAAGACAAAATTGCGCGCCGTGCTCTGCGCGTGCAAGACCTGAAGCACCCAGAGCGCTTCGCCACCAAGCTGCGTGAGAACCTGGCATTGCACAACCATGTGTTGACCGACATCTTGCATGCACCCGCGGTGGACTACGACACCGTCTACAACGAGGCCATGGCCTACGCCAAAGAAATTTTGCCGATGGTGGCCGATGTGTCACGCGAGCTGAATGAAGCCCACAAGGCCGGCGCCAATTTGTTGTTCGAAGGCGCCCAAGGCACTTTGCTCGATGTGGACCATGGCACTTATCCCTTCGTCACCTCCAGCAACTGCGTGGCAGGCAACGCCGCCGCAGGCGCTGGTGTGGGCCCTGGCATGCTGCACTACATCTTGGGCATCACCAAGGCTTATTGCACACGCGTGGGTGGCGGTCCATTCCCCACCGAGCTCGATTGGGAAACCGAAGGCACCCCCGGCTACCACATGGCCACCGTGGGTGCAGAGAAGGGCACCACGACCGGTCGCGCGCGTCGTTGCGGTTGGTTTGATGCGGCTTTGCTCAAACGCAGCGCGCAAGTCAACGGGTTGACGGGTTTGTGCATCACCAAGCTGGATGTGTTGGATGGCCTCACCGAGTTGCTGTTGTGTGTGGGCTATGAATTGGATGGCGAAAAGATCGACATCTTGCCCATGGGCGCCGACGAGATTGCGCGTTGCAAACCCATCTATGAAACTATTCCAGGTTGGACCGACAGCACGGTGGGTGTGACCGATTACGCCAAGCTGCCTAAGGCCGCTCAACACTATCTGAACCGCATCGCCGAGACCACGGGTGTGCCGATTCACATGGTGTCGACCAGCCCTGACCGTGACCACACGATTTTGCTGACCCATCCCTACATCGCTTAATTTTTAAAAAGGACCATCCCATGTTGACCGAAGACGGCAAACACCTGTACGTGTCGTATGACGAGTACCACAACCTGATCGAAAAATTGGCCATCAAAGTTCACCAGTCTGGCTGGGAATTCGACACCATTCTTTGCTTGGCCCGTGGTGGCATGCGTCCGGGTGACATTTTGTCGCGCATCTTTGACAAGCCTTTGGCCATCATGTCGACCAGCTCGTACCGCGCGGATGCCGGTACCGTGCAAGGTCACTTGGACATCGCCCGTTTCATCACCACCCCCAAAGGCGAAATCGCGGGTAAGGTGCTGTTGGTGGATGATTTGGCCGATACCGGTCACACCTTGAAAGCTGTGGTGGACCAACTGCGCAACAACTACAAACCCATCACCGAGTTGCGTACCGCCGTGATTTGGACCAAGGGTGTATCAGCGTTTGCCCCTGACTATTCGGTCGATTACTTGCCCACCAATCCCTGGATTCACCAACCTTTCGAACCTTACGACAGCATGCGTCCAGCCGCATTGATGGAGAAGTGGAAGGTCTAAGGATCTTCCTCGTTCCCCCAAACTCCGCTCATTGGCGGAGTTTTTTTTGCCTGTCGTAATATCAAGGCATGACCCGCAGCACTGACCTGATTCACCACCTTTACCAGCCTCCCAAAGAGTTTGAAGCCCCGCAAGTAGGCGTCTTCAAAGCTTCGACGGTGATCTTTCCAAATGTCGCTGCGATGCGGACACGCGAGTGGATGGACAAGTCGGCCTACACCTATGGCCTACATGGAACTCCCACCACGTTCACGCTGGAAGAGCGTTTGGCCACCCTCGAAGGTGGCACACATTGCATCTTGACGCCCAGCGGCTTGTCTGCCATCGCGCATGTTGATCTTGCCTTGCTGAAAACGGGGGACGAGGTCTTGATTCCTGACAATGCCTATGCACCCAACAAATCATTGGCCGAAGGGGAGTTGGCGCAGTGGGGTATCACGCACCAGGTCTATGACCCGATGGATGTGAACGACCTGGCGACACGCATGAACGAACGCACACGCTTGGTCTGGCTGGAGGCAGCAGGTTCGGTCACGATGGAGTTTCCAGACTTGGTGGCGATGGTGCAACTGTGCAAAGCCCGTGGCGTGCTCTGCGCACTCGACAACACATGGGGTGCAGGCTTGGCCTTCAATGCATTTGATTTGACACCAGGGCAGGGCGAGTTGGGCGTTGACCTGACCATCCATGCGCTCACCAAATACCCCAGTGGCGGCGGCGATGTGTTGATGGGCAGCATCGTCACGCGCAGCGATGCATTGGCGCGTGTCTTGAAACTCAGCCACATGCGTTTGGGGACTGGCGTGGGGGCGAACGATGCTGAGCTGGTTTTACGCTCTTTATCAAGCATGCCACTGCGCTATCGTGCACAAGACAAGGCCGCGCGTACTTTGGCTGCTTGGTGTACCGGACAAGCCGCCTTCAGCCAAGTGCTTCACCCGGCACTCAGTCATTCACCTGGCCACGGGCACTGGCAGCAGCTGTGCGTCACATCACATGAGCCTGAGGGGTTGGCTGCGGGTATTTTCAGTGTGGTGGTGGATGCGCGTTTCCCCGCTCACGCCGTGGATGTTTTTTGCGATAGCCTCAAGCTGTTCAAGATTGGTTACAGCTGGGGTGGCCCCATGAGTTTGGTGATGCCTTACAACATGACCTCCAGCCGTAAGCTGCCGACCGATCACTTGCAACGTGGACGGGTCGTGCGGATGTGTATTGGCCTAGAAGACGTGAACGATCTACAAAACGACATCATGCAAGCGTTGCAACAGGCTAACTTGCACATTGAAGACACAAGAAGAAGGGGAGTGCATGCAGCAGCTGGTACCTGATGAGAATCAAGATCGCATCTCGATCGCGCCCATTCGTTTCAGCGATCCATTCGCGTGGCTTTGGATGGGCTTGCGTGACATGGTTTCTCAGCCTTTCATCACCTTGTTTTATGGCGTTTGCTTTTGGGTGATGGCACTCATCTTGTTAGCGGTGTTTCACACCATCCCGGAGTTCACCCTGTCTGCTGTCTCCGGCTGTCTGTTGATCGGCCCGTTCTTGGCCATGGGTTTGTACGACGTGAGCATGCACATGGAGCGCGGCGAACGGCCCAGCATGCGCAGCTCACTGACCTGCTGGCAATCGCACATCAAAAGTATGAGCATGCTCATCATGGTCATGCTGGTTCTTGAGCTGCTGTGGGGGCGAGCTTCTTTGGTGGTGTTTGCCGTCTTCTACAACTCAGCCGGTATGCCCACCACGGCCACGGTCTTGGAGGCGGTGTTCAATCCGCAAAACTGGGAGTTCATCTTGGCCTACCTCTGTCTGGGTGGCTTCTTCGCGGGGCTGGTGTTTGCCTCCATGATGGTGTCCATCCCGATGATTTTGGACCGGGACACCGATGCCATCACGGCCTGTATCACCAGCATGCGGGTGTTTGTGGATCACACCGCGGTGTCAATGGTGTGGGGCGCACTCATTTGCGTCTTGGTCGTGCTGGCCATGATGCCATCCGCAGTTGGTTTGCTGGTCGTCGGACCGTGGTTGGGTTTTGCAAGTTGGCACGCGTATCGGTGCTCGGTGCGGGTGACCGAAGCCAAGCCCGCTTAATTTCTCAGGCACCGACTTGTTGGCACAACGCCTTTGCCACTTGGCGCATGCTACTGGGGTGGCGGTCCACGGCCAAACAGGCG